>Ga0209913_1000206_pt1 | contig 60181 bp, 56 predicted proteins | sample PersoiDNA2013203_FD_185805 | JGI IMG/M metagenome (GOLD analysis project Ga0209913, IMG submission 185805) | Permafrost soil microbial communities from the Arctic, to analyse light accelerated degradation of dissolved organic matter (DOM) -... | ecosystem: Environmental > Terrestrial > Soil >...
TTCCTTTAGTAATTCTGGAGCGGGAGAAGAGGCTCGAACTCTCGACCTATACCTTGGCAAGGTATCGCTCTACCAACTGAGCTACTCCCGCATCAACAACAGAACGCTATTATAGAGCTTCCATAGGAGAAGTCAAGCGCCGCTTTTACTTTCTTGCACTTTTTTTATCAGCGGCCATGCCTTCTGCAAGTAGTAAAACATCGACCATACTGTGAGCACAGCAGCGATCAACAACAACCACTTGCCCAGTACCTGCGTATTGATGAAACCGAACAGATCGCCGTAGAACAGCAGCATCGGAATGGCGATCATCTGTGCAGTGGTTTTAATTTTTCCAAGCGAGCTGACTGCCACTGATTTGGAGGCCCCGATTTGCGCCATCCATTCGCGCAGCGCCGAAATGGCGATCTCCCGACCGATGATGATGAAGGCAGTAATCGGATGCACACGATCCAGATGCACCAGTACCAGCAAGGCGCCAGTAACCATCAACTTATCGGCGACCGGATCGAGGAACGCGCCGAATGCCGAGGTCTGATCCCAGCGACGGGCGAGGAAACCGTCGAACCAGTCGGTCGCGGCCGCGACCACAAAAATGACCGTCGAAGCGATACCTTGCTCGTAGCGCGACAACCCGATTTCCGGCACATAAAACACACCGACCACCAGTGGAATCAGGGCGACACGCAACCAGGTAAGCAAAATGGGAATATTGAATGGCATACGTTTATTTATTATCGTGAACTTCTGCGCGGAGTGAAATTTACCGAGATAGTATCAGAGCCGCCTCTTAAAACCTGTTACCGGAAGAAATCAGTACGAAAATCAGTGCTGCGGCTGCAAGGCTTCAGGCGTTTCCAGCTGGGTCTCCAGCTACATGCAGGCATTGAGGTGAAATTCAATGGCAGGCAAGCACCCGCCGCTGAATCAATGGAATTCAATGCAATTGACGGTAGATTTCTTCTGCCAGCGTGTGTGAAATCCCCTCCACCGATGCCAGCTCATCGATGCTGGCATCAGCGACGCCGCGCAAGCCGCCGAAGCGCGCCAGCAGCTTCTGGCGGCGTTTGGCGCCGATGCCTTCGATCTCTTCCAGCCGTGAAGTCTGTCTGGCCTTGGCGCGTTTGGCGCGCATGCCGGTGATCGCAAAGCGGTGCGCCTCGTCGCGGATCTGGGCGATCAGCATCAATGCCGCGGACTCTTTGCCCAGCTCCTGCGGCGGCCGGCCATCGACGAAGACCAGCGTTTCCAGGCCGACCTTGCGCCCTTCTCCTTTGGCGACACCGACGATCAGGCTGATGTCGAGGCCCAGCTCGGTGAACACCTGGCGCGCCATTTCGACTTGCCCTTTGCCACCGTCAATCAAGACGATGTCGGGCATGGTGCCTTCGCCGTTGGCGACTTTTTCATAGCGACGCATGAGGACCTGGCGCATCGCGGCGTAGTCGTCGCCCGGCGTGATGTCATTGATGTTGTAACGGCGGTATTCGCCGTTCTGCATGGCGTGATGATGAAACACCACGCACGAGGCTTGCGTAGCTTCGCCTTGCGTATGGCTGATATCGAAGCATTCCACGCGTAGGGTTTCGACATCTTCGACTTCACTACCCAGCGCCTCGACCAGTGCACGCGTACGCGCCTGTTGCGAGCCTTGTTCGGACAGCAGGCGTGCCAGCGCAATCTCTGCGCCTTTGTGCGCCATCTCCAGCCATTGGCGACGCTGGCCTTGCGGTTGCAACGTCAGCATGATGCGATGACCGCACTGCTCCATGAGCGCCAGCATCAGCGCGGGATCGTCGAATTCGGTATTAAGGATGAGGTTGCCGGGAATGAATTTATCGATGTAATGCTGCGCCAGGAAGGCCTTCATGACTTCGGCTTCCAGCGACTCTTCACCGTCCGGGATGGCGCCATCGACATGCGTCGGGAAATAGGCCCGATCTCCCAGATGACGACCGCCACGCACCATCGCCAGGTTCACGCATGCGCGACCGCCCTGCACGATGACGGCGATGATGTCGATGTCGGCATCGCTGCCGGTTTCCATCGTCTGCTGATGCAAGACGCTGGAGAGCGAGGTGATTTGGTTACGCACCGCCGCGGCCTGCTCGAACTTGAGTTCGCCGGCGTAGGCGTGCATTTTTTGCTCGAGTGTGTTGAGCACTTCGGTCTGGCGTCCGCGCAAGAATTTGGACGCATTCTCGACATCGAGTGCGTAGTCTTCCTGCGTCACCAGATTGACGCAAGGGCCGCTGCAGCGATGGATCTGATGCAGCAGACAAGGCCGCGTCCGGTTGGCGTAGACCGTGTCTTCGCAGGTACGCAGCAGGAACACCTTCTGCAAGATCTGAATCGATTCCTTGACCGCCCAGGCATTGGGGAAAGGCCCGAAATACTGGCTCTTCTTATCCACGGCACCACGGTAGTAGGCCATGCGCGGAAAGGCGTGGCCGGTGATCTTCAGATACGGATAGGACTTGTCGTCGCGAAACAGGATATTGAAGCGGGGACGCAGCGTCTTGATCAGATTGTTTTCCAGCAGCAGCGCTTCGGCCTCGCTGCGGGTAACGGTCGTCTCAAGACGCGCGATACGCTCGACCATCATGGCGATGCGCGGGCTGCTCAGGTTCTTCTGAAAATAGCTCGATACACGCTTCTTCAGGTCACGCGCTTTACCCACGTACAGGACATTGTCTTCTGCATCGAAATAGCGATACACGCCCGGCAGATGCGGCAGCTTGGCTACCGTCTCAAGGACGATATCCCGCGGATTCGGAGGATTCGGAGAATCCGAAGAATCCGGCAGATCAATCGGATCGGTTGGCAAAGTGTCTGACATGCTGGCTCGGGAAATTCGTCTCGTGGACAGCTATTGATATCGTTGTGGCGTAATAACGTCGGGGCGTGTTGACGCTACTCAGATCAGCGTCAACACCAGTTTTTTGGCGGCAAGGTAACGCTCGTCCTTTTGCAGGCTGTCCCAATCCAGGGCGTCACTTTGCGGCACCAGCGCCGCGATGCGTGCCGCCGATGCGGCGGAAACCTTAGTCTTCAGGCCTGCCAGCAACTGATCCGCCTTGTCTGGCGAGTTACAGATCAGCACCATGTCGCAACCTGCTTCCAGCGCTGCTTGTGCACCCTCAAGGGCGCTGCCGGCGACGCTGGCGCCCTGCATGCTGAGGTCGTCGCTGAAGATCACACCTTGGAACCCGATATCCTTGCGCAGGATGCCCAGCCATTTCTTGGAAAATCCCGCCGGATGCTTGTCCACTTTAGGATAAATCACGTGCGCCGGCATCACCGCCGTCAGGCTCATGCCGAGCCAGTCGTAGGGCATGGCGTCGTCGCCGATGATGTCCTGATAGGCGCGGTCATCGACCGGCGTGTCGATGTGCGAATCCGCCTGTACGTAGCCATGGCCGGGGAAATGCTTGCCGCAATTGGCCATGCCGGCCAGTGCCAGTCCATGATTGAGACTCTTGGCCAACAGCGTCACAACACGCGGGTCGCGATGGAAAGAGCGGGTGCCGATCACAGTCGACACGCCGAAGTCCAGATCCAGCACCGGCGTGAACGACAGATCGACGCCGCAGGCGCGCAGTTCAGCTGCCAGCACATAACCGACGGCGGTCGCCAGGCGGGTCGCTTCCAGTACGTCGCGATCCCACAGCGCGCCCAGCACGCGCATGGCGGGTAGGTGCGTGAAGCCGTCCGTCTTGAAGCGCTGCACACGGCCGCCTTCATGATCGACGGCAATCAAGACTCCCGGGCGCGCTGCGTGGATCGCTTGCGCCAACGCCGTGATCTGTTTGCGGTTCTCGTAGTTGCGTGCAAACAGGATCACGCCGCCGGTCAGCGGGTGCTGAATGCGGCGAATGTCTTCCGCCGTCAAGGTGGTGCCGACCACGTCTAGCATGACGGGGCCCAAAGCCTGTTTCGGTTGTTTCGACGGTGTCGCCAGACCTGCTGCCTTCATGTTTTCTCCGCTATGACAAATGCGACCGCGTACTCCACCTCATCGGTGATCGAGACTTGCGCGGTCAGGCCCTGCTCTTCCATCCATGCTTTCAGTTTGCCGCTGCACACGACGATCGGTTTGCCGCTCGGTGCATTGAGCGTCTGCATCGAACGCCACGTCATCGGCATGCGCATACCCAGACCGATGGCCTTGGAAAATGCTTCCTTCGCAGCAAAGCGCGTCGCCAGGAAACTGATCCCGCGCGCTTCGACCTTGGCTTTACGGCTGAGGTATTTGACCATCTCTTCCGGTCCCAGAATCTTTTCCGCAAAGCGGTCGCCACGTCGTTCCAGCGTAGCCTTGAGGCGCGAAATCTGGAGTATGTCGGTACCAATGCCGTAGATCATGATCAGACCCTGCCAACAGCGTCCAGGCGTGCCTTGAGCATGATGGCCTTCATGTCGCTGACTGCTTTTTGCCAGCCGACGAACACCGCTTGCGCGACGATGGCATGGCCGATATTGAGTTCAGCAATATTCGGAATGGCGGCAATCGCCTGCACGTTGGTGTAATGCAAACCGTGACCGGCGTTGACTTTGAGTCCGCGGCGGATACCTTCCAGCACGCTGGCCTTGACGCGCTCCAGCTCTTTCTCCTGTTCAGCCTGATCGTGCGCTTCCGCGTAGCGGCCGGTGTGCAGCTCGATCACAGGCGCGCCGGTTTCGGCAGCGGCCTTGATCTGCTCGTCGTCAGGATCGATGAAGAGACTGACGCGGATGCCTTCGGCCTGCAGCTGCTTCACGGCCGCTTGCACTTGCGCAAAATGGGTGACGACATCGAGTCCACCTTCGGTCGTAATTTCGGTGCGCTTTTCCGGTACGAGGCAGGAATCCTGCGGCTTGATACGGCAGGAAAAGTCGATCATCTCGCTGGTGACGGCAGCTTCCAGATTCATGCGCGTGCGCAGCAGCGGACGGATTGCTTCGACGTCGGCGTCGCGGATGTGGCGACGGTCTTCACGCAAGTGCAAGGTGATGGCATCGGCACCCGCCTCTTCCGCCTGCAATGCAGCCTGGATAGGATCAGGATAGGTCGTGCCACGCGCATTGCGCAAGGTCGCGACGTGATCGATATTGATGCCCAGCTCGATGGCCGGACCGACAGGGTTCAAGAAGCTCATGACAATTATCGCTGTGCGCTGTGAGGTGATTGTGAAGACGAGGCTGGAATTTTATCGTGCATTGCTTCCGGCGTCGCTTGTGTGAAGGCGTTCGAGGATGGCGTGCTTTTCCATTGCCAGTTGAACACCAGCATGGCGACACCGCCTGCAACCAGTCCCCAGAATGCAGTGCCGATGCCGAATAGAGAAACGCCTGATGCTGTGACCAGGAAAGTGATCAACGCGGCCTCACGCTGCTTTTCATTGGACATGGCGACGGTGAGACCGTTGGCAATGGTGCCGAACAAGGCCAGTCCGGCAATCGCCATGATCAGTGCCTTTGGAAACGCGGAGAACAGCGCGACTACCGTCGCACCGAAGATACCCGCCACCAGATAGAAGACGCCGGCGGCCACGCTTGCCATGTAGCGCTTGGAGGCATCCTCATGCGCTTCCTTGCCCATACAGATGGCGGCAGTAATCGCCGCCAGACAAATCGAAAAGCAGCCGAAAGGCGCCAGCACCAAGGTTGTCAGGCCAGTCCAGGTCATCAGCGGCGATACCGGCGTGTTGTAACCGGAGGCGCGCATGATCGCCACGCCGGGCGCATTCTGCGATGCCATGGTCACAACAAAAAGCGGAATGCCAACGCCGAGCAGGCTGGTCCAGGCAAATTCAGGCATGACGAATTCCGGCGTGGCAAGCGCCACGTGGAAGGTCTCGAACTGCAATAGCCCCTGCGTGCTGGCAAAGACGGTACCGAGGATCAACACAATGATGATGGCGTAACGCGGCAAGAGCCGCTTGGCGACCAGATACACCGCAAACATGAGCAGCACCAACGCGAATTCCAGCTTCATGGCGACAAAAACATCCATACCGAAACGCGCCAGAATACCGGCCAGCATTGCTGCCGCAATCGAGAGCGGAATGCGGTTCATTGCGCGTGCGAATAATCCGGTGACGCCGCAAATAGTGACCAGCACAGCCGAAAACATGAACACACCGATCGCCTGCGGCATCGAGAGGCCTGCCAGCCCGGTGATCAGCAAGGCTGCTCCTGGTGTGGACCAGGCCGTGACGACGGGTGTACGGTAGTAGAGGGAAAGTCCGATGCAAGTCACGCCCATGCCCAGACCGAGCGCAAAGATCCACGAGCTGATCTGGGTCGGGGTTGCGCCGGCGGCAGCGGCTGCCTGGAAGATGATCGCGGCGGAACTGGTGAAGCCGATGAGAACGGCGACAAAACCTGCCGCCATGCCCGACCAGGAAAAATCTTTAAACACGTTGTTCCCGGGGGCTCAGAGTTGCGTCAGATCGATCAGAATCTGTCGCGTATTCAATTGCGCGCCGCCCAGATGATGCGACAACAGCGAGCGCATTAGAAATTTGCTCTGCGTTTGCGTGTTGAGGTCGCTGTAGTCTTCCTTCTCCATGTCGAGCAAGGTCTTACCGGAGACTTTGGGCCAGGCATCAGACAGGCGCGGGAAGCGCACGCCCTGCTCCGGATCGACGACATACATCTCGTCCGGCTCAACCGCTTTGCCGTTGGTGACGCACCTGGTCCAGTCGCCGGCAACACCGGTTTCCTTGAGCAAGGCGCGTTCAAATTTGCGCAGCACAATGGGAGCAGACTCGCCATGCGCGAGCTGATTGAGCGTCGACACATAATGATCGAACAGTGCAGGATGCGCGTCGTCGCGCGCCAGCAATTTGACTAGCAATTCATTGAGATAGAAGCCGCACAGCAACGCGGATTTTTCCAGCGGCAGCATGCCGCCGACCCATTCAGCGATGGTCAGGGTACGTACTTCGGACTTGCCGGCCCAGCTGACCGACAAGGGCTGAAAGGTCTGCAACACGCCGCGCAATGCCGAATGTGGGCGCTTGGCGCCTTTGGCGACCAGTGCAACGCGACCGTGATCGCGCGAAAAAACGTCGACGATCAGGCTGGTTTCTTTATAGGGGTAGCTGTGCAGCACAAATCCCGGCTGAGCCTGGATGCGGGTTTCTTTTTCCGGCACCTTGGCACGGCGCGGCGTTGAGGATGCGCGCGTGCTGCGTTTGGGTGCGGCTGTATTCTTGGCGTTGTCCAGCGCAGACTGCGTCGCCGCAGCGCTCAGTGCTTCTGCATCGAGTGTCTGACCAACTGCAGTATCGGCGATGATCTCAGCCATAAAATGTATAAGTTCTATTCGTAGCCGTAGGCTCGTAACCCGGCTTCATTATCAGCCCAGCCGGATTTGACCTTGACCCAGATTTCAAGATAAACCGGACCGCCGAACAGGCGTTCCATGTCCAGACGCGCCTGCGTCGAGATTTCTTTCAGGCGCGCGCCCTTGTTGCCGATCACCATGGCTTTGTGCCCATCGCGCTCCACCAGAATGGCGGCGAAGACGCGGCGAAGATCACCTTCCTGTTCAAACTTTTCGATCAGAACGGTGCTGGTGTAAGGCAGTTCTTCACCGACAAAACGGAAGACTTTTTCGCGGACGATTTCCGATGCCAGGAATTTCTCGCTGCGGTCGGTGATGTCGTCTTCGCCAAACATCGGCGGATTATTCGGCAACAGCTTGCGGATCTCTTCCTGCAGTTGATCCAGCTGGAAGCGTTGCTTCGCCGAGACCGGAACAACCGCTACAAAATTGTGCTGTGAGGCGACTTCTTGTGCGAACGGCATCAGCACCGATTTGTCCTTGCTGCGGTCGGACTTGTTCATCACCAGAATGCACGGCACGTTGGCCGGCAGCAGCGCCATGACTTGCTTGTCGGCAGGGCCGAAGGTACCGGCTTCAATCACATACAAAATCACATCAACCGCTGTCAGCGTTGTCGTAACAGTGCGATTCAGCGTCTTGTTCAGGGCATTGCTGTGACGTGTCTGGAAACCGGGCGTGTCGATATAGACATACTGGGTGTTCTCGATCGTCTGGATGCCGGTGATGCGGTGGCGCGTGGTTTGCGCCTTGCGTGAAGTGATGCTGACTTTGGCGCCGACCAGCACATTCATCAATGTCGATTTGCCGACGTTCGGGCGACCGACAATGGCGATGTATCCGCATCGGTAATCGTTCGATGCGTCGGAAGGAGCTGTAGTGTCTGTCATGCGGTTTTACTTTGTGTAACGGTTGGTGCAGAGGCCACGGCCTCGCTTCGGTTTTCGTTCAGATCGGCGGCAGCCAGTTGCGCTTTGTTGTCGCCCCTGCTGTCACCCTTGTCGTTCTTTGCGTCGATCTTGTCGCTCTTCGTTTCTGCTTTGCTGTCGGCTTTGTTATCAACTTTGTTGTCCGCTTTGGCGTCGCCTTTTGCGGCGTCGGACTTGGCCGCTTTGATGGAGACAGGCTTTTCCATCTTATTTTCCACTTTAGCCGCAACCGGCTCCGCCAGCAATGGCAGTTCCTCGTTCGGAGCATCAGGCTGTATCGTCGCAATACCTGCCAATTTAAGCTGTGTCGTACGTGTACGCGGCTTGCGTGCCGACGCCGGCGCCTTGACCATTGCGGCTTGCACCGCTTCCAATGCCAGTTTGGCTGCAGCCTGCTCGCCTGCGCGGCGGCTGCCGCCGGTACCGAAAACCTGAATCTCCAGCTTGGGCACCAGGCATTCAATTTCGAATTCCTGATTATGCGCCGCGCCGTGCGTGGCAACCACGTTGTATTGCGGCAAGGGAATTTTCTTCCCTTGCAGATATTCCTGCAGCAAGGTCTTCGCGTCTTTGCCCAGTGTCTTGGGATCAACCGTATCGAGAATCGGGATATACAGCGAGCGAATCACGTCGCGCGCAGCATTGAATCCAGCATCCAGAAAAATGGCGCCGAACAAGGCTTCCAGCGTGTCCGCCAGGATGGACGGGCGACGGAATCCGCCGGACTTCAACTCACCCTCGCCGAGCCGCAGAAACTGCGACAAATCAAGGCGCTGGGCGATTTCATAAAGGGATTGCTGTTTGACCAGATTGGCGCGCAGGCGCGACAAATCGCCTTCGTCGATCTTGCTGTAGCGGTCAAACAAAAGAGAGGCGACGACGCAGTTAAGAATCGAGTCGCCGAGGAATTCCAGGCGTTCGTTATGCAAGCTGCTATGGCTACGATGTGTCAAGGCCTGCTGCAATAACGTAGCGTCCTTGAACGTGTGCCCCAGCCGATTTTGCAATACTAATGGATCCATTTATTCATCCGTCGCTTAGAAGTCCAAACCCGGATGCGCCCGGCTGTTCGCCCGCAACGCATTCGATCGACCTCTCAGGCCACCCGGCCCGTTATCTGCAACCAACCACGGTATCGTTACCAGACGCCATGGTCGGCTGACAGTAGGATTTTCCTGGACTGGAGAAAATGCCTGAAAAAGGCTTCTTCTCGCCGGCTCCAAAAAGATGATGCCTGACAGAAACTTAATGAAAACTGCCAATACGCTTTAAATTACCCAGATTCATCCAGACAAAGAATGCTTTTCCGACAATGTTTTCATCCGGGACAAAGCCCCAATAACGGCTGTCCAGGCTGTTGTCGCGGTTGTCGCCCATCATGAAGTACTGACCGGTCGGCACCGTGCAGGCAAAACCTTCGGCGTTGTAAGAGCACAGGTCTCTCATTGGATACTGATGCGGATCAGGCACAAAATTCGGAGCCCGCTCGTCGGTCAGTATGTTGTGCTCAACGCCGGTCAGGGTTTCTTGCCATTGCTTATAGTACGTCAGATTCCCATCATCCAGATAATCTGGCAATGGCTTGTAAGAAACTTCTTTACCATTTACCGTTAGGCGCTTGTTTTTATAGACTATTTTATCACCTGGAACGCCTACAACACGCTTGATGTAGTCGACTGACGTATCTTCAGGATACTTAAAGACCATGACATCGCCGCGCTGCGGATCATTCACATTGATGATTTTTTTGTTAATGATCGGCAGGCGAATACCGTAGGTATATTTGTTCACCAGAATCAGATCACCGACCAGCAGCGTCGGCACCATCGAGCTCGACGGAATCTTGAACGGCTCATACAGAAATGACCGCAGGAAAAACACCAGCGCGATGACCGGGAAAAAGCTTCCCGAGTATTCAATCCAGGTCGGCTGACGCAGCAAACTTGCTTCAAGCGCCGCACGCCCATTGGTATCGCTCTTGATGCCCTCGCCGTTCAGCTTGGCGATACGCGCATCGAACTCTGCCAACGCGGCGTCTGCTTTGGCGCGACGCTGCTTGGACCAGAAGAACACATCAAGAAACCAGATCACTCCGGTCAGGATCATCAGCACAAACAGAATCAGCGCGAAGTTACCTAAGAGGGACTGCAAGTTCATTTTTCATCCACTTGTAAAATTGCCAGGAACGCTTCCTGCGGAATCTCCACCGAGCCGACTTGCTTCATGCGCTTCTTACCGGCTTTTTGCTTTTCGAGCAGCTTGCGCTTACGGCTGATGTCGCCGCCGTAGCACTTGGCCAGCACGTTCTTGCGCAAGGCCTTGACGTTTTCACGCGAGATGATGGTGGCGCCAATGGCGGCCTGAATCGCGACGTCGAACATCTGACGAGGAATCAATTCACGCATCTTGGCGGCCACTGCACGACCGCGGAACTGGCTGTTGGCGCGATGGACAATGATCGCCAGCGCATCAACCTTTTCGCTGTTGATCAGCATGTCGACCTTGACCACATCAGCCGAACGGTATTCCTTGAATTCGTAGTCCATCGACGCGTAACCGCGCGAGGTCGACTTCAGACGATCGAAGAAGTCGAGCACGATTTCAGCCATCGGCATTTCGTAGGTCAATTGCACCTGCTTGCCGTGGTAGCTCATGTTGATCTGCACGCCGCGCTTTTGCGTACAGAGCGTGATGACCGAGCCGACGTATTCCTGCGGCATGTAGAGATTGACGGTGACGATAGGCTCGCGCACTTCTTCAATCCGTGACGGCTCCGGCATCTTCGACGGATTGTCGACCATCAGGATGGTGCCTTCGCCATCACGCATCACGACTTCATACACCACGGTCGGCGCCGTCGTGATCAGGTCCATGTCGAATTCGCGTTCGAGACGTTCCTGCACGATTTCCATATGCAGCAAGCCGAGGAAGCCGCAGCGGAAGCCGAAGCCCAGCGCCTGCGAAACTTCCGGTTCGTATTGCAGCGCTGCGTCGTTGAGCTTGAGTTTTTCAAGCGAGTCACGCAAGGCGTCGTATTGATTCGCTTCCACCGGGAACAGACCGGCAAACACCTGCGGCTGGACTTCCTTGAAGCCCGGCAGCGGCTCAGCAGCCTTGTTCGCCGCCAGCGTGACGGTATCACCGACCTTGGCCGCTTTCAATTCCTTGATACCGGCGATGATAAAGCCGACCTGGCCTGCCGAGAGCGAGTCGCGCGACTGCGACTTTGGCGTAAAGACGCCGATGCTTTCGGTCAGGTGGGTAGACTCTGTCGCCATCAGGAAAATCTTTTCCTTCGGACGCAGGGTGCCATTGACGATGCGCACCAGCATGACCACGCCGACGTAATTATCGAACCAGGAATCGATGATCAGCGCTTGCAGCGGCGCATTGGGATCACCCTTCGGTGGCGGCACTTTGGCAATCAATGCCTCGATGACGTCTTGCACGCCGAGACCCGTCTTGGCCGAGCATGGCGTCGCATCGGAGGCGTCGATACCGATAACTTCTTCAATCTCGCTCTTGGCGTTGTCTGGATCGGCCGAGGGCAAATCGATTTTGTTCAGAACCGGCACGACTTCAACACCCAGCTCCAGCGCGGTGTAGCAGTTGGCGACCGTCTGGGCTTCTACACCCTGCGAGGCATCCACAACCAGCAGCGCGCCTTCGCAGGCGGACAGCGAGCGGCTGACTTCATAGCTGAAGTCGACGTGACCCGGGGTATCAATCAGATTGAGATTGTAGATATTGCCGTCAAGCGCCTTGTACTGCAGCGCAGCGGTTTGTGCCTTGATCGTGATGCCACGTTCGCGTTCGATGTCCATCGAGTCGAGCACCTGGGCTTCCATCTCGCGATTGGAGAGGCCGCCGCAGAGCTGGATGATGCGATCAGCAAGCGTGGATTTGCCGTGGTCAATATGGGCAATGATCGAGAAATTACGGATATTGTTCATTAAATTGCGGAAAACGATGAAAAAAGGCGCTCCAGAGTGGGAGCGTCCCCCAAGTGAGCGCCTTTACAACAGCTTTTGTACAACCCAGCATTCTACCGGATTTCAGGGGCTAAAACCCGAATCACCATTGACGAACCGTCATCAGCGCAGATTCTTTCCGTCATCAGGGCATTGACGAAGGCGTTTGCCGGGAATAGCTGATTTACAAGTTGAATTACCCGAGGAATGCGCGGCTTGCCAACGAGATGCAAAATTCGACAAGCAATTAATTTCCGTCAAGCAAAAACCGTTTTACTGCCGGCACATCGAGAAAGTAATGGCATAACTGCACAGGCGACTGCCCTGCCCTCTTCCCGACTAATACCGGAACCAACTCGTCATAAAGCGCAACCAGCGCCTCATCCGCGTCGACATCAATCATTTCGACGGTAAAGTCACAATCAGAGCGAAAAGCCTCCAGAGCATGCGCCATGTCTTCGCATAGATGGCAATACGACCGGGAATACACGATGAAGTGAGTGGCTGACATCAAACGCCTCAATCTGCGACAGATAAAAGGCTGCATGCCGTGAAGCATGCAGCCTTTACCAAATACAAAACAATCCTGAATCGGCCTTGATTGCCCCAGTTGCCTTAATTGCCTTAATTGCCGCTAGTACTGGGGCGCAATGGAACAAACTGCGAGGAGTCACCGCGGCGTACCAGTACAGCTGCACGCTTCTTCGGATCCAGCTTGGCAACCAAACCATTGAATTGCTTGGCATCCTTGATATCGATATCGTTCAGACGCTGCACAACGTCACCGGCACGCAGGCCGGCTGCTGCAGCCACGCCGACAGCAGACTCAACCAGTACGCCGTTTTCGACCTTCAGCTCTTTCTTTTGTGCATCGCTCAAATCACTGACGATCAGGCCCAGGGAGTTTGGCACAGCCTCCTGCTTGGGCTTCTTCTCTTCGACCTTGGCGGGCTTGTCCGCTTCGAGCTCCACGACAGTCAGACTAACATCGCGTGCGCTGCCTTTACGCCAGACGTTGACCGTCGCACGCGAACCTGGCTTGATGTTTCCGACCATGCGCGGCAGATCGCTCGGTTTTTCAATCGTGGCGCCGTTGAACTTGAGGATGATGTCCCCGGCTTCCAGACCGCCCTTATCAGCAGGACCGCCCGGCTCGACACGTTGCACCATCGCGCCTTGCGCCTTGGCCAAGCCCAGCGACTCTGCCACATCTTTTGTCACTTCGCCGATTTGCACACCAATACGACCGCGCGTCACGCGCCCGCTTGCCTTCAACTGATCGGAAACCCGCAACGCCTCGTCAATCGGCACTGCGAAGGAGATTCCCATGAAGCCACCGGAACGACTATAGATCTGCGAGTTGATACCGATGACCTCGCCCTTGAGATTGATCAACGGCCCACCGGAATTACCGGGATTCACTGCTACGTCGGTTTGAATCAAGGGTAGATAGTCGCCGGTGTCACGTGCCTTGGCAGAAATAATCCCTGCCGTCACGGTGTTTTCCAAACCAAAAGGAGAGCCGATCGCCAACACCCATTCGCCTGCGCGGATCTTGTCCGAATCGCCGATCACCAGACGCGGAAGGTTGGAACCATCAATCTTGAGCAACGCCACATCTGTACGCGTATCCGAGCCAATGATCTTGGCCTTGAACTCGCGCTTGTCGGTCAAGGTGACATACACTTCGCTCGCCCCCTCAACCACGTGGGAGTTGGTCATGATGTAACCGTCAGCCGAAATGATGAAACCGGATCCAACACCACGCGGCACTTCTTCCTGCTGCGCATTGCCGCCTTTGCCCTTATTACGCGGCGCATTAGGCGTGTTGGGTGTATTCGGCTGCTGCTGACGAGGCATTGGTACGCCAAAAAAGCGGCGGAAAAACTCCTGCATTTCTTCGTCATCAGCGCCTGCTTGAGGCTGACCTGTTTTGACGCGTTCCGTCGTACGAATATTAACGACACCCGGACCGGTGCGATCGACGATGTCTGCAAAATCAGGTAACCCTGCAACGGCCGGCGCGGCAACCGCAGCACTCAAACCGAACAGCGAAGGCGACAACGCAAGAACCGACGCGCTCAGAAGCGACGACAACAGGACTTTCTTTGCGGGAATCATCATGTGGATTTTTGTATTATTTGGATTTGAACTCTATTGAATTTGACACTTGTCGAATCGCTGCGCCGGGGACTTCGCCAACGACGGTCAGCCAATAGTCGCCTTGACGACGGCCAACAATGTTCATGGCGCCCTGTTGCATGGAGCCTTCGGTGCGGCTTTGCGAGCCAGGCTCGATGAATACCGAAATCGCAGCGAGGCCATCAGAAAATACGATCTGCGACACTTCCCGCTGCGTGGTTACACCATGCTGGGCAGCGGAAGCACCTGTATTTTGCGTATCGGAGATCAGGCGCTTTACTTCTTGGATCTTCTTGAATCCCGGTGGCGGCGTCACCGCCCAGCCAGAGAGATTGACCTGGCTCATGACGGAGTTCTCAATATGCCAGCCACTGGTATTGGTGAAGGTCGGCTTCACGCGGTTGTGATCGATATTGCCGATTTCGATTTGTGTGAAGGAGATTTGCTCCACCACCTCATTCTTTCCATCAAAAGTCTGCGCGCGCAATAGCAGCCCGGTAGCCTTGTCCGCCCATAGCTTGTAGCCATAGCGCAGCTTGTCTTTTGGTTCGAGGATCACTGCCTGGCAGTCATGGCCGGCAACGCGCCCGGTTTCGCCCATTTTGACACTGTAGTAATCAACCAGATCGGTGGGATTTGCTGCCAGAATCGCAGGAAAGACGTCACGGGTAATGCGTTTTTCGATCAGAACCGTCTTCGCTTCCGGCACATAACAAGCGACATCATCATTGTTGCGAATGTATTCGCGTGGCTTGCCGTCGAGGACTTCCAGCTTTTCGATTTCATTCTTGCCGGACAGAATGTGCGTGATACGCGACGTACGGATCTGGTTGGACTGCTGATAAACGAAGGTACCGGAATAATTTAACCGCTGAGCAGCGGATTGGATTTTTTTAAGTAAGACCTGCGCGTCCTGATTGTTGCTCACTTTTGCCGGCAGTGCATTCTCCGCCTGAGCGGAGAATGCCATGAATGCCGAAAGGAAAAGAACGACCCGGAGCAAACCTTGTGTCTGCCGCATATTATTTATCTGAGTCAATTGCAAAAGCCGCCGAACGGGCATATTGGACCGAACTGTACATGGAAGGCGAGAAACGCTGGTGGGCCAGCAAATAATCGTCAATACGAGGATCGCGAGCGACCTCGCCTTGCTGCGCCAGACTGCTGACTTGCGTAGCACTTTGAGGCGCCGAAGTCGCGGCAACTGTTGTGATGCCAGACGGTGCCACGATTGCCGACGCCGCGGCACCAGCTGCACCACCGTTATTTGCCATCGTCGCGGGTTGCTGCGGAGACGTCACAAAAACAACCGCCACAACTGCTGCGGCAACTGCCGCACCGGGCATTGCAAAACGTCGTACAAAGCGCCTGCGCGTCGCCCCACCGTTTGCGGCAACAGCAGGAACAATAATCTGCTCCGCTGCGACCGAATTCAACTGTGGGGCAATGTGCGGTGCAATGATTGCCGGCTCGGCATCAAGACGCGCGTGCATTTTCGCAGTGAATCCTTCACTGAGCGAAAACGCCATTTCATCGGAGCGCAGAACGTCTCCAATCTGATGATACAGATCCCATGTGATCTGCTCCTCAGGCTGACGCAACACGGCTAATGCTACGTTGACGTGTGCGTCAACAAGCTCGCCGTCGGCCAATGCCGAAATCTGTTCTCTGCTAATTTCTTTGGTATCCATAAGTAGTCACCCGGCCACAAAATTCAGTTCCATCACCCACTCTTATTTTTATGTCGCTTACCTACAAAACTCTATACTGCGCATAACCCACTACACCTGCCTTTTGCATACAGCCATCGACGTTACCAGCGCTTGTCGATTGCAGTACCCAGCAGCGGCCTCAGTTTCTCCGCAATCGCCTCACGTGCCCGGAAAATCCGGCTACGCACGGTGCCAATCGGACATCCCATGGCATCCGCGATTTCGTCGTAACTCAAACCTTCAATTTCCCGCAGAGTGATTGCTGTTCGCAATTCCTCCGGCAACGCCTCCATTGCTACATTGACGGTCTGGGCAATTTGCTTGGTTGCCAGCATTGACTCAGGGGTGTTGATGTCCCTTAGGTGCTCGCCATCGTCAAAAGTTTCAGCTTCTTCGGCATCAGCCTCGGTGGATGTCGGCGCCCGGCGCCCCATTGTCACCAGATAGTTTTTAGCCGTATTGATACCAATACGATACAACCAGGTGTAGAACGCGGAATCACCGCGAAACTGAGGCAGCGCACGATAGGCTTTGATGAACGCCTCTTGCACGACATCCTCAGCCTCAGCCTGATCGCGTACTAACCGCGAAACGAGCCGCATCAGTTTCCGTTGATATTTGGCAACTAATAGCTCGAACGCCTTCTTATCGCCACGCTGTACACGCTCGACAAGCAGTTGATCAATTTCGCGTTCCGTCGTCAAATCCAGGTTCCTTGTTTTTTTATCATTTCTGCACAACCCGAGTCATTGACCAGTTGTGACGCAATAAATTCAGCAAGCGTACTATCTTTTTTGTTTTTAAGTGAATCGCATGCCTAGCGGGCGTCGTTATTATGACTTGCAACCCAGCGGCAAGCCACTTGCAGCGCACGGAAAGTTTCCTTCGAGACAGAGTCCGGCAAGACAGGTATGGTGCGCACTTTGCCGTTTTCAAGTCTCAGACGCAGCAAAAGCAGATTTGGCCACACCGTTGAGCCAGCCAGCAACTGCGCCAAACCACCGCTCATGACGCGCGAACCCGCCTTGGCCCGGACAGTCGCATGGTGCTCTACCAGCCGGATCTGCCCGGTCCCGGAAATATGCAGCCAGACAGCTTTACGATTTTGCAGCACCAGCCAAAACGCCAGTAATGCTGCCACAACACATACGGCAGCCAGCGACATTCTGACCAGGAAAGACAATTGCCCCACCAGAGCAAAAGCAAAGATAACGCCGATGAGAGCGACGACGATAGCTGCAGCAGCCATCATGAGCAATAGCATACGGGAAGGCTTGATATCCGCGGAGACTGCTATCGACATATAAATTGGAGTGGAGAAACGAACTCGGCTTTCAATTGAAAGCCGAGTTAGGGTATTTACACCTTACCGAACACCAGAGTGCCGTTAGTGCCACCGAATCCAAATGAATTCTTGACGGCAATATCAATCTTCATATCGCGCGCCTGATTGGCACAGTAATCAAGGTCACATTCCGGATCCTGATTAAAGATGTTCATCGTCGGAGGAGAGATCTGATTATGCAACGCCAACACGGTGAACACCGATTCCAGACCGCCTGCACCACCCAGCAAATGGCCGGTCATGGACTTGGTGGAATTGACGACCATCTTGTAAGCATGGTCACCGAATGCCGCCTTGATCGCATCGGTTTCGTTCTTGTCACCAAGCGGAGTCGATGTGCCGTGTGCATTCAGGTACTGAACTTCATCCGGATTGACGCCGGCATCGCGCAGGGCCGAAACCACACAACGACGCGGACCATCCAGATTCGGCGCGGTCATGTGATAAGCGTCACCGCTCATCCCGAAACCGAGCACTTCAGCATAGATCTTGGCGCCACGCGCCTTGGCATGCTCATACTCTTCCAGCACCATCACGCCGGCACCTTCGCCCAGCACGAAGCCGTCGCGATCCTTATCCCATGGACGGGATGCAGTCGCCGGATCGTCATTGCGCGTCGACAGTGCACGCGCAGAAGCGAAACCACCGATACCCAAAGGCGAAACACTGGACTCCGCACCACCGGCAATCATCACGTCGGCATCGCCGTACTGAATCATGCGGCTGGCCGAGCCGATGCAATGCAGACCTGTTGTACAAGCAGTCACGATGGCCAGATTAGGACCCTTCAGACCATACTTGATCGACAAGTTGCCGGAAATCATATTGATGATCGACGCTGGAATGAAGAACGGGCTGATGCGACGTGGGCCGCGATTGGTCAGCTCTTCATGCGTTTGCTCGATCAAAGGCAAACCACCAATGCCGGAACCGATAATGACGCCGATACGATCAGCGTTCTCGTCGGTAACGACCAGGCCACTATCCTGCATGGCCTGCATCCCTGCCGCCATGCCGAAATGGATAAAGGTATCCATGTGGCGAGCTTCTTTGGCGGGGATGTAGTCTTCGATATTGAAGCCCTTCACTTCACCCGCAAAATGCGTGGTGAAAGGAGTGGCGTCAAACTTCGTGATGGTAGCAATGCCCGACTTACCTTCTTTGACTGCACCCCATGCGTCAGCAATATTATTGCCAACGGGTGAAATGCATCCCAGACCGGTAATGACTACGCGACGTTCACGTGAGCGGCTCAAGCAATTCTCCTGGAGTCGTTCAAAACCAACTTAGGCCTTGACGTGTGCCTTGGCGTAATCGATCGCCTGTTGCACGGTTGTAATTTTTTCAGCTTGTTCGTCTGGGATTTCCATTTCGAACTCATCTTCCAGTGCCATGACCAGCTCGACGGTGTCGAGGGAGTCAGCGCCCAGATCGTCCACGAACGACGATTCAGTCTTGATGTCAGCTTCAGCGACGCCCAGTTGCTCAGCGACGATCTTTTTAACGCGTTGTTCGATATCGGACATAAGTGCCTCCAGTGGATAGGTTACAAAAGTGCGCGCATTTTATCAGGTTTGCACGCCAAAAATTTACTTTTAAGTACTCCCGACAAGAATACTTAATTTGCTGCCAACTGCGTCCAAAGACGCTTAATTCATATACATGCCGCCATTGACGTGCAAGGTAGTTCCAGTGATATAGCCTGCCTGCGGTGAAGCCAGGAAGGAAACCGCAGCAGCGATGTCTTCCGGAGCACCAAGACGACCCAGTGGAATCTGCTGCAACAACGCCGCGGTTTGCTGCTCACCCAGTACTTTTGTCATATCGGTATCGATAAAACCCGGTGCAATGCAATTAACCGTAATATTGCGGCTACCAATTTCACGCGCCAGCGCACGGCTCATGCCGGCGACGCCCGCCTTGGCGGCCGCATAGTTCATCTGCCCCGCATTGCCGGCCGAACCGACTACGGAAGTGATGTTGATGATACGGCCGTGCCTGGCTTTCATCATGCCGCGCAACACGGCGCGCGACAGACGCCCCACGGCAGTCAGATTCGTGGAGATAACATTATCCCACTCCTCTTCCTTCATGCGCATGGCAAGCTGATCTTGCGTGATGCCGGCGTTATTGACCAGAATCGAAAGACCACCGAATTCTTTTTGAATCGTATCAATGACAGCATTGCAGGCCGCGACGTCCGTCACATTGAGAACGACGCCCTTGCCGCAACCCGGCTGTAATTGTTCCAGATAGTCACTGATGGCGGCAGCGCCTGCCTCGGAGGTTGCCGTACCGATCACCTTGGCGCCCTGACGAACCAGCTCCTGAGCGATGGCGCGACCAATACCTCGGGATGCGCCGGTGACTAGCGCAACTTGATTCTGCAGGTTTTGCGAATTTTGCGAATTTTGATCACTCACTTCAATAACTCCAATACTTTGTCCAGAGAAGCCTGATCGACGATTGCTTCGCCAGTCAGATCGCCGTTGATACGCTTGGTCAAACCAGCCAGCACTTTGCCAGGACCGCATTCGACGACATGCGTAATGCCTTCGACCGACATCTTTTGCACGGTCTCAACCCAACGCACGGCGCTGGCAGCCTGACGCACCAACGCATCTTTAATTGCGGCGGGGTCATTGACGATGGCAACATCGACGTTATTGATCAACGGCAGTTGTGGCGCAGAGAACGGCACATTTGCCAGATACGCCTGCAAACGGTCCGACGCCGGCTTGAGCAACGAGGAATGGAATGGTGCAGAAACCGGCAACACCAGCGCGCGCTTGGCGCCCTTGGCTTTGGCGATTTCACAGGCACGCTCAACTGCCGCTTTACCGCCGGCGATCACCACTTGGGCCGGCGAATTGTAATTGACAGCCTCAACCACCTCGCCTTGCGCAGCCTCAGCGCAGGCAGCACGCACGTCGTCGTCCGACAAACCGAGAATCGCCGCCATGCCGCCCTGACCAACAGGAACAGCTTCCTGCATGGCTTGCGCACGGAAGCGTACCAGCGGCACCGCATCCTTGAATGCAATCACGCCGGCAGCTACCAGCGCAGAATATTCGCCCAGACTATGACCCGCGACCAGCGCCGGCGCCTTACCACCCGCTGCCAGCCATGCGCGATAAAACGCCACGGCAGCAGTCAACATGACCGGCTGAGTATTCGTGGTCAGATCCAGATCTTCCTTCGGGCCTTCGGCAATCAGCTTGCCGAGATCGAATTGCAGTGCATCGGAAGCTTCCGCAACAGTCGCCTTGACGACTTCGTTATCGGCAAACCCGTTCAACATTCCGATGGCTTGCGAACCTTGGCCCGGAAAAACAAAAGCAAATTTTGTCATGCTCTATTTTGTCGTTAGTAAATCAATTCGTATCAGAACAAGATGCAGGATGCGCAAGATGCCGACCGCACTCAATGCAGCAGCGCCTGCACCACCTTCACTTACATCCTGACCAGCACGGCACCCCAGGTGAATCCGCCGCCAACACCTTCCATCATGACGTTGTGACCCGGCTTGACGCGACCGTCGCGCACTGCCTGATCCAAGGCCAGCGGAATCGATGCGGCCGACGTATTGCCGTGCTCATCGACCGTCACCACCATTTTTTCCAGCGGCAGGCCGAGTTTTTTGGCCGTGCCCTGCATGATGCGGATATTGGCCTGATGCGGGATCAGCCAGTCGATTTCTTTGGCATCAACCTGTGCAATCGTCAGCACTTCACGAGCGACCTTGTCCAATACGGAAACAGCCAGCTTGAATACCGCCGGGCCGTCCATGTACAGGTACGCATTGCCGGCAACTGCACCGTCATTCACATTGCCGGGCACGCACAGAATGTGGCCATGACTCCCATCAGCATGCAATTTCGAGGCGAGAATGCCGGGCTCTTTTGACGCTGTCATGACAATAGCGCCCGCGCCGTCGCCAAACAACACACAGGTGGTGCGATCTTCAAAATTCAAAATGCGCGAAAACACTTCCGCGCCGATCACCAGCACATTCTTGTGCGCGCCCGATTTGATGAAGCTGTCCGCCACCGACATCGCGTAGACGAAGCCGCTGCAGACCGCCTGCACGTCCATCGCGGCAGCGCCGTTGGTGATGCCCAACTTGCGCTGAACGACACAGGCCGTGCTCGGAAAACCGCCCAGATGATCCGGCGTCGATGTCGCCATGATGATGAGATCGATATCATTCGGCTGCAGCTTTGCCATCTCAAGCGCGCGTTGCGACGCCGCTACGGCGAGGTCGCTCGACAGCACGTCCGGCTCGGCATAGTGGCGCGCGGAAATCCCGCTGCGCGAGAAGATCCACTCGTCGGAAGTCTCGATGCCTTTTACTGCCAGTTGCTTTGCCAACTCATCATTGGTCACACGCTTGGGCGGCAGATAGCTGCCGGTGCCGACAATTTTGCTATAGAGAGTCATACCGTTTTCTGTTCTGTTAGTTCGGTTGATGTGGCGGCGCGCTCAGCAACATGCAAGGCCTCCACCTGCGGAATCAATTCCGCCATCGTTGTCGTGATGCGCGACAACACGTCATATTTGGCCGCATCGTAAGCGCGACGAATCGCCCACTCGAACGCGTACACATCAGCGCCGCCGTGGCTTTTGAAGACCAGTCCGCGCAAGCCCAGCAAGCTGGCGCCATTGTAGCGGGAAGGATTCAGCCGACGCGACAAGGCCTTGATGGCGCCGTAAGCAATCAGGGCACCCAGCTTGTTGAAGAAGCCTTTTTTGAATTCTGTGGTGAGAACGATCTTGACGAAGCGCCCCAATCCCTCCGAAGCCTTCAGCGTTACATTGCCGACAAACCCGTCGCACACGACGATATCCGTAGTGCCTTCGAAAATATCGTTGCCTTCGACATTGCCGTAAAAATTAAGTATGCCCTTTTCATGGTCGGCGTGCAGCAACTCGGCGGTCTGCTTGACCACTTCATTACCTTTAATTTCTTCTTCGCCAACATTGAGCAGACCGATTGACGGCTTGGGCTTGCCTTCCATGGCGGAAACCATGGCGGAACCCATTAATGCAAATTGATGTAAATGCTGCGGTTCGCAATCCACATTGGCGCCCAGATCGAGCATGTAGGTCGGACCGTCTTTTTGATTCGGGAGAATAGTGCAGATAGCCGGGCGGTCAACGCCAGGTATCGTTTTGAGTACATAGCGGGAAACCGCCATGAGCGCGCCGGTATTGCCGGCGGAAACGGCCGCATTCGCCTGGCCGTCCTTGACCAGATTCACGGCAACGCGCATGGATGAGTCTTTTTTGCGCCGCAAAGCAACTTCAATCGGATCGTCCATAGTGACGACCTCAGATGCGTGCTGGATGTGAACCCGGGCGATATCTGCCTGCTTTTGCTTGCGCAAAACTGCGCGCAACAACTCTTCCTGACCGACCAAGATCAACTCGGCGTCGGGTTCGCGCTGCAGAAAAGAAATGGCGGCTGGGATAGTAACTGACGGGCCGTGATCGCCGCCCATACAGTCAATGGAAATTTTGATGGTCATTGTTTTGATTCAGAGCCTTGCCAACCCGCATTATGGGGCAGATTTGGCGCGATTCAAAATGACGCGCTACGCTGATTCAGCATAATAAAAAGCGGCGCCAATTAAAAAATCATTGCGCCGCGTTCCGCCTTAACAGCAATCCCGATTACTCGTCGTTCTTAGTCTTCAGAACTTTACGACCACGGTAAAAACCGTTCGGGCTGATGTGGTGACGCAGGTGTGTTTCACCAGTTGTCGGCTCGACTGCCAGCGGTGGCGCTGTCAGGAAATCGTGTGCACGATGCATACCGCGCTTCGATGGGGTCTTTTTGTTTTGCTGAACAGCCATGATAACTCCTAAACCTTAAGTTCTAAAATTTTAACATATCCGGCTAGCAAATTGACTGACCAACCGAGAATCCGTACTTTGACAAACCCGAAAGCTTGCCACCAACAATTACTGCTTTAAATTCTTTAATACCGAAAACGGAGAAACCTTCTCTACCACAATCGCTTCAGCTGCAACATGCCCGGGACACACATCGTGCTTGGGCGCCACCGGCAAAGCCAGCAAAGCCTCGTCCTCGACCAGAACACTGACATCCAGGGCTGCGTCGCCGACAATGACATCAACCTCTTCGTCATCGAGCAACTCTTCGATGGCGTCCGCGGCATCTTCATTCTTGGCCAGCACCAGCTTCGAATCAGACGACATCTGAAATGGCATCGACGTCAAACAACGCTGACAGACCAGATTAACCTGACCAGAAATAGAGAGACTCAATTGCGGATGTCCGAGCTTGTCGACACCGCCGCTCAACGACCACTTAATGGCGCCGGAGCGATCAACCGTTTCGCTGGCAAGACGCGCCAGATCGGCTACCGATAACTCGCCTTCGGCGTGCTCTTTGAGGCGACTAAATTCAAATGCGTCGATCACAAAAGTGCCCATAGCGAAAGCAGAATCCGGAAAACCTGCGATAATACCAGCGTTTTCCCTTATTCGTCAAAGTGTTAGCGCATTTTTAGCAAACACTTCCACCCTGTTGTCGCATAATGCACAATTCCTCGCTTCTCACCCGCCTGATTCTAGCCTCCAGCTCAACCTATCGGAAAGAGCTGCTATCCAGACTGCAACTGCCTTTCGAGGCGATTTCACCCGATATCGACGAGACGCCCGCAGCAGGAGAAAGCCCCGAAGCCACAGCCCTGCGTCTGGCCAAGCAAAAAAGCGAGGCCATAGCAAAGACCAGCCCGAACTCGCTTATCATCGGCTCCGATCAGGTCGCCACGCTTGACGGCGAGCAAATCGGCAAGCCGGGAAGTCACGACAATGCCCTGAGGCAACTGATCCGCATGCGCGGTCAACGCGTGACATTCCATACGGCATTATGCCTGCTGGACAACCGCAATCCCGGCGAGCCAGTCATACAAATCGAGAATATCCAGACTTTCGTCACCTTCCGCGACCTGCCCGACGCCGAGCTCGACGCCTATTTGCGCATTGAACAACCTTACGATTGCGCAGGCAGCGCCAAGAATGAGGGGCTGGGGATCGCCATCCTTGAAAAAATCGAGAGCACCGACCCTACCGCTCTGACCGGCCTGCCCATGATTGCCCTGACCGGCATGCTTCGCAAGGCAGGCATGCCGTTTTTCGGCACCACCAATGCCACTCACGCCTGATCAGTAACAAAAACAAGCCGCGCAATGCAATAAGGGGCAAAAGCCCCCTTATTGTCGACACCAGCTCAGAGACAAAATCTCTGAAACCAATCAATGCTTACTTGAACGTAATCAGATCACCGCGGCTGAGGGTAACCTTCTTGTCGGCCAACGGCGTGTTGGCAGCATTGATAAAGCCGGGTTGGTTCAGCACCTGATAACGCGCCACCTGCGTACTGATGGGGGCCGGGCTGGAAATACCATCCTCCGCCACCACGACGGTGAACCCACGCGTGTTGGCATGGAAGGACGTATACATCACTGCGCCATTGGCCGCACTGCCGACGATCACCAGCGTCTCTGCCTTGACCTGCTTCAGGAGCTCTTCCAGATTGGTGCCGGTGAATTTGTTGGCGCGTGTCGAGACCACAGGCTCGCCCGGCTGCGGCGCAACCGCCGACAACATTGGCGGCGGGCCGGACGGGCTGACGGTAGTCGAATACAAAACGGGCACCTTGGCTGCACGCGCCTTGTTGATGAGCGACACGATTGCCGGCACGGTGGCGAGGCAAGCAGGATTAGGCTGACACACTGCCGAATTGATATCCAATACCAGCAATGCAGTCGTGCCGGCAGCCAGCGTCACCGGAGCCGGCGCAGGAATCTCCGGCAGCGTATTGGCACCGACTGTCGCAGGCGCAGTAGTCGGGACAGCACTACAGGCCGTCAACGCGACGAGCAAGAGCGCCGAAGCGGCTTGATAGGCAAAACGTTTTTGCATCATGTTTGCGACTCCTTAAATGGGACGTACTTCATCATCAATGACATTGGCATACAGGCAGACAGTTTATTTCTGGCGACGCGGATAACCCTCGACGGTAATACGCTTCCAGACCACATCTTTTTCCTCCTCGGTCATGAATACCCAGTGCGCCACTTCAGACACGGTGCGACCGCAGCCGCGACACACATCATCAAAAGTTGTTGAGCAGACTGCAACACAAGGGGTATCTGGGCGTTCCGGGGGAGTTTGGGACATGGATATCTTTACGAGGACTACGTGATAACTGGCCGACATCTTACCAAGAAGCGGAGCCGCAGTCTTTTGGGGCAAATTTTGGGCAAAAAAAAGCCCGCGAACCAGAGGTTGCGGGCTGAATCCAATTTCTTAAGGAGGAAAATTGGAGGAGACAGGTGTAACTATAGCGATCCCCTCCACCCTCGTCTGCTTTATTGTTCCAATAGCAGATATTCACGAATCCAATAACTTATAGATGAACCCTTAGCCCGAGTACTCCACAACCGGTGCCATCGACACGGTCGGCTTTGGCGGATCGCCCTTGCGCTGGCATGCCGTCGTCAGCAAGACGGCAAATAAAACTGAAATCAGAGCAGCTTGGCGCATGGCGGTCTCCTGTGTTTTGCATCTGCAATCCGTACGACGTTTTTGCTTCACACGTCCCCATTATTTTAGACGCCCCCGGATGAAATCGTTCGATCTCCGTTGACACCTACCGCAGTCAACATCAGCAATTCCCTGCGCCACTCATCATCAAGATGCCACCATCCGCAACCCGGCTGAAGCGCGCGTCAGATTATTGACGTACAGCGCTGCCACCATGTCCGCCTGCGTCACCATACCCGCCAGACGCTTTTCATCATCGATCACCGGAATCTGATGCACGCCTTCGTCAGCCATGAGCGGCACCAATTGCACGATAGGCAAGCTCACCGACGCAGTCCTGACTTTCGCGCTCATGATTTGCCCGACAACTTCCGGCTTGATGGAATGCGTATGCGGTGTGCGCTGCAGGAACGCACGCAATTTATCACCGAGACTCAAATAGTCATGGGGCCCGGCGTGATGAAGAAAGTCCGTCTTGGTAACAATGCCGATGACCCGGCGCGCCCTGTCGATTACCGGCAAAGCCTGCAAGCGATGCTCCCGCATCAAACGCCAGGCTTCCGCTAACTCAGTCGAAAATTCGACAGCAACGACATCGCTGGACATGATGTCCGCGCAGACCGTTTCGCCAAAGCGGCGGCGATAGGCCTCCATCTCTGTTTGCAAAAAGATCTCCTCAAGATCGTCGCGACTGATATCCAGCACCTGGTTATAACGCCGCAGCACTGCATCAAGATCATCGTGAGAAAAACCGAGGCGCGCTGTCGGCGCAGCATCGGCCGTACCGTGCGTATTGTTGCGATGCTCGTTTTGCTGAGCATGCGGATAACGGCGGCGCGTCGCATTGTTGAAAAACAAGGCCATCGCCAGCAGCAAAAACGAATTGAGCAGCACAGGCGCCATGACGAATCCATATCCCATCGCATGCACTGCAGGCCCACCGAGCACGGCGGTCAACGCTACCGCGCCACTGGGAGGATGAATGCAGCGCAGCGCAAACATGCAGGCGATGGCCAGCGCGATCGCTAACGCCGCCGCCAATGCAGGCTCAGCCACCAGTTTTGCGCATGACACCCCCACCAGCGCCGACACCAGATTGCCGCCGATGATCGACCATGGCTGCGCCAGCGGACTGGCCGGGACAGCGAACAGCAATACCGCCGACGCCCCCATCGGAGCGATCAACCATACCGTCGCCGTCTCATGCGGCAGAATCGACAGGCTCAGCAATCCCGTGAGCAAAATCCCGAACAAGGCGCCCACGCTGGCGCGCATGCGCTCAAAGCGGTCTACCGCCGATCGTTGCGGAACAAAACTCCTCAGCCATTGCAGGATAGAATCGCGCATACCCCAACCCATTCTTGAATGTAATCAAAAAGCCAGAAACCGCAATTACATCACAAGATGATATATTTTGCTGCAACAAGGCATTACTATGCTGAATTGCCGGGATACAAGCCCCACCTCATACGCCCCACCACACCAACAATGAAAACACCCTCACGCCTGCAAAAAGACGATTTCGAAGCTCTGTCGGAATTTCGCTATCAATTGCGCCGCTTCATCCGTTTCAGCGAAGACGCAGCACAAAGCGAAGGACTCACACCGCTGCAATATCTGCTGATGCTGCATATCAAGGGATTTCCAGGACGCGATTGGGCCAGCATCAGCGAACTGGCTGAGCGCTTGCAGTCACAGCATCACGGCGTCGTGGCATTGGTGACGCGATGCGAAAAGGCGGGATTGGTGACGCGCACCCAAGACGACAAGGACAAACGCCTGGTGCAGGTGAGACTGACGGACATCGGAGAACAGTATTTGCATCGACTGGCTGAGCTGCATCGTAACGAGCTGCACTCATTGTCCAGCGTCTTTCAGGTATCGCATATCTCGGCCTTCAACGACCGCGACTAAGCCCTGCCGACAGCACTAAGCACGACTGAGCAAGCAAGCCATCAGCGCAACACTAGCTTGCGCGCACAACCTGGTTACGCCCGTTATTTTTTGCGACGTAGAGCGCTTCATCAGCCAGACGAATCATGTGATCAAGACTTTCTGCACCGACAAGCGCGCTGACGCCGAAGCTGGCGGTAATGGAAATTGGCGTGCCGTCTTCGGCAGCAATGGTATGCCCCGCCAATGTCGCGCGCAGCTTTTCCGCCACCACCAACGCCTGCTCCAGATCAGCCTCCGGCAGCAGAATGATGAATTCCTCACCGCCGTAGCGCGCGAGAATATCCACCTTGCGCAACAGCTGCGCGATCAGTTGTACGGCGTTGCGCAAAATACTGTCACCGGCAAGATGACCGTAACTGTCGTTAATGCGCTTGAAGTGATCGATGTCCAGAAGAACAAGTGCAAGATTGCGCTTATAACGCTGCGCCACCGCCAACTGTTGCTCACTGTGAGCAAAGAACGCGCGGCGGTTGAGCACCCCCGTCAGAAAATCCGTATTCGACGACACCTGTAATTGCTGAATCAGCATCTCGCGCTCGCCGGCCAGGCTGATACGCTCCAGGCTTCTCGCCTTCAAGACCTGCAGTGCACGCAGCATATCGCCGATTTCATCCTGATAGCGCGCCTGAGGAATCTCCACCTCAAGATTGTCGACCGCCAACCCGGTCACCAGTGTCGTTGCCCGTAGAATCGGCGCCAACACGCGCTGGCGCACCAGATACATCAGAACGAAGAAAAAAATCACCGCCACCATCGCCATGACGACCGTTGCAATCAGATAGTTGCGCGCGTGGCGATTGCGAATTTCTGCATCGCGAATCAGATCGGACAGAATGACATCCCGCAAACGCAAAATAGATGCCATCGGCGGGACATAACGCGCAGCCAATTCGGCCGTCGTCAATTCATAGCCGCCGGAGATCAGCCCCACCTGCAACAACTGACCTAAAATCGGCAAACCCTTGCCGAAGTATTGGGCATCAAGATCAGACAACGCCGCGTTATACGCCGGGTTATTCCTGTAAGCACGCATCTGGATGTTGAGCAAAGAGCGCAATTGCTCGATTCGGCCATAAAGCTTGCCGATCTCGATGACTTCATCCTTGGTCAGTGGACGCTGGGTAACAATGGGTGCAGTGAATTTCGAACCAACCTGCCCTGCATATTCGCGCAGGCTCGACGCCACGCGCATGCCGGTCAAGCCATCCAACAACTCAGGATCTGATTGAATCGCGATGCTCGTCAAATCGGCAACTGCCGTCACAAAAGGGGGGATCAGATCAATCATTCCGCTCACGGCCACCGAGACTTCATCCGAAGAGCGCTGAGAACGAGGCACCTCAACCTGACGATCCACATTGGAACGGGCCGGCTCCAGCGCAGCCTTGACGTATTCGATATTGCGGATAGCCGGCGCGTAGCGCACGTCAGCATCTGCGCGCAAGGCGTTGAGCAAGACAGCGATGGACTGGTCAGTTTGTGCACGCGCAGCCTGAAGTTTTTGGGATAACTGCGGCAGGTCGGCGATCTCTCCGCCCATGAGCGCATTTGACGGACCTCGTTCGATGGAGGTCTTTTCCATGGCGATCATGATGAGCTGCACTACCCGCACGGTCTCGACGCTGCGAGCACCGCGGCGATACTCGCCCCACTCGCTGGAGACGATCCTTGCGGTCAGCGCAAGGAAGATCAGCATGAGTGCAACCGAGATTAACCAGAACAAGCGATTCAGCGACATCTTATTACCTTCGAAATACCCGCAGAATGGTGAAAATTGCAAATTAATCAACTTTCAACGACCGCCATTATAGGGCAGCAGTCCGTAATGGCTCATTCTTCAGGCACAAAGCAACAAACCCAGCCCTAAAGCCAGCCATGATCCAGGCGCAATAACAACAAGAATCAATTTTTCTGGAAGCAGCAGAGGCAACAATGCGATAGACCCACAGCAGGTCCGCAACAGAGATCTGCAATGATCTGAAATCACCGCGCGCTGCCAGTCTGGATAGCAAAACGCCCGCATAAAGCGGGCGTTGCTTGTATCTGGCGGAGAGGGTGGGATTCGAACCCACGGTACGGGAAACCGTACGCCTGATTTCGAGTCAGGTACATTCGACCACTCTGCCACCTCTCCGGTTAACCTAGTCGAAATTACTGCCCGAGGGCAGCAAAGCAAAAGATTATAGCAGAACCATTTTAAAGATGGAAATAGCTCTGCACTGTTTTTCTATAAATTTTATCCCGATGCGTTCAGAAAACATGTCGAAAATAATTTACGTATCATCATCTTGTCATAAATCTCCACTAGGATCAGATGTTGCCCGCCGCTCGGATGGGGCATTCATACTTACTGATGGTTGGACCCAGTGGACCTGACAATGGCACCTTTTGCCGCACATGATTTCGACAGCAGCCTTCCGCCCTTCCCTACCGCGCATGCAGGTGAGGCAGACGGTATCAGCCATGCTCGGCAAACAGAAGAACAGCAAGATTCGCAACTGCTGTCTCATCTTCACGAAATCATTGCGCAACGCAGCCTGACAGCCCTGTTTCAACCGATCATTCGCATGCGCAGCGGCGAGATCGTCGGCTACGAAGGCCTGATCCGAGGCCCGTCCAATAGCCCTCTGCATTCGCCGTTGAATCTGTTCAAAGTCGCGCGCGCCAACAAGCTGTCGGTGCAGGTCGAGCATCTGTGCCGTCACATCGTCATGGCGCAGTTCGCGCAATCCGGATTACCGGGAAATCTGTTTCTCAACGTCAGCCCGGGCGCCCTGGTGCAACCGGAAGCCATCCAGGGCGAAACGCTGCGCCATCTGGAAAAACTCGGTATCAATCCGCAACGCATCATCATCGAACTGACTGAAAACGAGCCGACCTACGACTACCAGTTGCTGCGCAATGCCGCCATGCACTACCGCGACATGGGATTTCAGATTGCCATCGACGATCTTGGCGAAGGTTTTTCCAGCCTGCGCCTGTGGTCGGAATTACAACCGGAATACGTCAAAGTCGACATGCACTTCATCCAGGGCATCAACAACGACCCGATGAAACTGCAATTCGTGCGCTCCATTCAGGAAATCGCCGAAAAATCCGGCTCCATCGTCATCGCCGAAGGCATCGAAACACAAGCTGAATTGCTGACCATTCGCGACCTCGGCATCGCCTGCGGCCAGGGTTATCACATCGCACGGCCGCACGCCAATCCAAAGACCGTGGTCGGCGACGACATCAGCAAGATCCTGCGCCGCGACAAGGTGCCGCTGGTCACACAAAAGCATGGCCCGACCAAAAAGAGCGCCACCGTCTTCAAGCTGCTGCGCGAAACACGCTACGTCTCCCCTGTCGTCCCTAACGACGAGGTTTACGACCTGTTCGTCAACGACCCGCAGTTGCAGGCCTTGCCGGTCGTCAGCAACGGCATTCCGGTTGGCCTGATCAATCGCTATAGCATGGTGGAACGTTTCGCCCGCTTGTACGGCCGCGAACTATACGGCAAGAAATCCTGCACCTTCTTCATGGATCCCAATCCGCTGCTGACCGAGCAAGACACCAGCCTGCAAGACCTCAGCCACATGCTTGTGCAGGCAGAATCGCATCACTTGTCGAACGGTTTTATCATCGTCGATCAAGGGCAATATGTTGGCATGGGAACAGGTCACGATCTGCTGCGTGAAATCACGCAGATGCAAATCGAAGCAGCGCGCTACGCCAACCCGCTGACGCAGCTGCCCGGCAACGTGCCGATTAACGAACATATTGAGTTCTTGCTGCAAAGTGGCGTGGAGTTCTGCATCTGCTACTGCGACCTGGATCATTTCAAACCCTTCAACGATGTCTACGGCTATCGCAAGGGCGACGACATGATCCAGCTGACCGGCCGCACGTTGAGCCAGTATTGCGACCCGCAACTCGACTTCATCGGCCACATCGGCGGTGACGACTTCCTGATCATGTTCCAGAGCGAAGACTGGGAACATCGCTGCCAGGCAATGCTGGACGCTTTCAGCACGGTCTCACAGAGCTTCTACTATATGGAAGACAAGGAACGTGGCGGCTACTACAGCGAAGACCGCCAGGGTAATCGGGTACTGCATCCACTGGTCAGCCTGTCGCTGGGCGCGGTGAAGATCGAACCTTCGCAATATTCTTCGCCGCACCAGATCGCCTCAGCCGCCACCAAAGCCAAGAAGCAAGCAAAGAAAACACCCGGCAACAGCCTGTTCATTGAGCGGCGCGTTCCGGCAACTTTCTCGTGGGCAATGTAAACGATCACAAATCCCTTCGCAGTCCGATACGCACGACAAAAAAAATGGCTGATGCCCCTGCGGACATCAGCCATTTTTTCATCACCGGGCCGGGATTACGGCGCCAGCTTTTCCAAGCCGCCCATGTAAGGACGCAGCACTTCTGGAATCACCACACTGCCGTCGGCTTGCTGGCCGTTTTCCAGCACTGCGACCAGCGTACGGCCGACCGCCAGGCCTGAGCCATTGAGCGTATGCACCAACTCAGGCTTGCCCTGGGCGTTACGGAAACGCGCCTGCATGCGGCGCGCCTGGAAGGCTTCGCAATTCGATACCGACGAAATCTCACGGTAGGTATTTTGCGCCGGCAGCCAGACTTCGATGTCGTAAGTCTTGGCTGCGCCGAAACCCATGTCGCCGGTGCACAGCGTGATCACGCGGTAAGGCAGGCCAAGCTTCTTGAGGATGTTTTCGGCGTGGCCGAGCATTTCTTCCAGCGCTTCGTAGGATTTCTCCGGGTGCACGATCTGGACCATTTCGACTTTGTCGAACTGATGCTGACGAATCATGCCGCGCGTGTCGCGGCCGTAGCTGCCCGCTTCGGAACGAAAGCATGGGGAATGCGCCGTCATCTTCAGCGGCAGTGTGTCGCCGGCAACGATCTCGTCGCGCACCAGATTGGTCAGCGGCACTTCGGCTGTCGGGATCAGATACAAGGCCGTGTTGTCGCTGGTATCGCCTTCCTGGCCACCCTTCTTCGCCGCAAACAGATCGGCTTCAAACTTCGGCAACTGACCGGTACCGCGCAACGAATCGGCGTTGACGATGTAAGGCGTATAGCACTCGGTGTAGCCGTGTTCCAGCGTATGCGTATCGAGCATGAACTGCGCCAGCGCGCGATGCAGACGGGCGATGCCGCCCTTCATGACGGCAAAGCGCGAACCGGTCAGCTTGGCGGCGACGTCAAAATCCAGACCGAGCGCAGCGCCGACGTCGACATGATCCTTGACTTCAAAGTCGAACACTGGCGGCGTGCCGACCTTGCGTACTTCGACGTTACCGCTTTCGTCAGCACCGGCAGGCACTGATTCGTGCGGCAGGTTCGGTACGGTCAGCAGGAAATCGCTCAGTTGCGCCTGCACCTCTTCCAGACGGGTAGCCGATGCCTTCAGCTCATCGCCGATGCCGGACACTTCCGCCATCACTGCCGATGCGTCTTCGCCCTTGCCTTTGAGCATACCGACTTGCTTGGACAGGCTGTTACGCTTGCCCTGCAATTCCTCGGTACGGGTCTGAATCTGCTTGCGTTCGCCTTCGAGCGCATTGAAAGCGGTGACATCGAGCTGGAATTTGCGCGCGGCCAGACGGGCGGCGACATTGTCGATGTCTTTACGAAGAAGTTGGATGTCGATCATGGAATGCCAATGTAGAAAATGCGGTAAAAACGAGATTGTACCAAGGACATTGCCTGTCCTCGCCGTCGGGCGGCTTATTGGGAAAAATAATGCGGTAAAAATAGCATCAACCGTGATCAGCGACGTTCCTGCCTGCGTTACCATTGCCGCCAATCGCTTCATTACCCCGCAAGAACATCACAGGAACGCGCCATGTCCGACACGCCTTCGCAGCCGCCGTTATTCGCCTACATTATCGGTTTCGCCCTTGCCGCCTGCTGCGCCATCTGGGCAGGTTCGCAATTCGCGCTGACCGGCTCCAGCCTTGGCTACGGCGTGCTGACCGGCCTCAGTTTCGGCGCCATGTTCGCCTTCGGCCAGCGCGTCAAGAATCGCCTGTTCCCGACGCCGGAATCGACCAAATGGAAGATCAATGCCGGGCCGACCGCCGCCGATCTACGCCCTGCACGCCGTGCCGCCGCGCGTGCCAAACCAATGACGGTCGCGTTCGACGAGGAGTTCATCAAGACCTCGCGCGCCGGGGCCGAGCTGGAAAGCATCGCCTGGCAAGATATCAACCGCATCGTCATCACCATCGGCGACGATTTCCTGCCGATGCCTTACTGGATGATTGCCACCACCAAGGGCGGCATCCGCCTGCCCAATGACACGCCGGGATTGGAAGCTCTGATGGAAGAGTTCAAGGTGAAGCTGTCGGGCTATGACAACGATGCGACTTACAACGCGGTGATCAGCGCCATGGGTGCCATGGAAGGCACCTTCGAGGTTTGGAAGAAGGCGACCCCGGCAGCGTGATCACCGAAGAGCCGCCAGGCGCTTACTTATTATTCTTTTTATATTCCCGATCAAGATCACGCAGATGCGCCATCTTGTCGCCAATCTTGGCTTCCAGGCCGCGCGGCACCGGCTGATACCAATGCGGATCGGGAATGCCGTCCGGCAGATAGGTTTCACCGGCGGCATAGCCTTCGGGCTCGTCATGGGCGTAGCGATACAGCTTGCCGTAACCCAGTTCCTTCATCAGCTTGGTCGGCGCATTGCGCAGATGTTCGGGTACGCCGCGCGACTTGTCTTTGGCGACAAACGCGCGCGCCTGGTTGTACGCCATGTAGCCGGCATTGCTCTTGGCTGCAATCGCGAGATAAATCACCGCCTGCGCCAAAGCCAGCTCACCCTCGGGTGAGCCGAGACGTTCGTAAGTGGCGGCAGCGTCATTGGCGATGGTCATGGCGCGCGGATCGGCCAAGCCGATATCTTCCCACGCCATACGCACAATCCGACGCGCCAGATAGCGCGGGTCGGTGCCGCCATCGAGCATGCGCGTCAACCAATACAAAGCACCGTCAGGGCTGGAGCCACGCACCGATTTATGCAACGCGGAAATCTGGTCATAGAAAGCATCGCCGCCTTTGTCGAAACGGCGCAAAGCATCCCCCAGGCATTCCGCCAACACTTCGGAACCGACGATGCCGACGTTTTTCGCCTGCGCTGCACGCGCCACGATTTCGAGATTGTTGAGCAGCTTGCGGCCATCGCCATCGGCACTGGCGATCAGCATTTCTTTTGCTTCCGGCTCGAATTGCAAACCATCCAACTCGTCGCGGCAGGCGCGATCGATCAGCGCGCCGAGGTCACCTTCCGTCAGCGACTTGAGCACGTAGACGGCCGCGCGCGACAACAGCGCGCCGTTGACTTCGAAGGATGGATTTTCAGTGGTCGCGCCGATGAAAGTGAACAAACCACTCTCGACGTGCGGCAGGAAAGCATCTTGCTGACTCTTGTTGAAGCGATGCACTTCGTCGACGAACAAGATCGTGCGACGGCCGGAATTGGCGCGTGTGACCTGCGCGCGCTCCACCGCTTCGCGGATATCCTTGACGCCCGACAGCACCGCCGACAAGGCGATGAATTCGGCATTGAAACTGTCCGCCATGATGCGCGCCAGCGTAGTCTTGCCGACGCCCGGCGGCCCCCACAGAATCATCGAATGCGGCTCGCCAGATTCGAAGGCTACGCGCAGCGGCTTGCCTGCCCCGAGCAAATGCTGCTGGCCGATGACATCGTCAAAGGAATGCGGGCGGAGACGTTCGGCTAACGGCGCAGAATTCATGCGGTTGTAAAAATGGAGAGTTAAGATTGCGCGGATCGCAGGATCGCTAGTCTAACCGATCCGGCTGCAGCACATCGGCTCAGATGCTAGAATCCTGCCGGGTTCGCTGGTATGCGGAGGTTTTAAACCGAGTCAATACGGCAATACGGCGGACTTGCCATTCTGCTTACATCACTTCCACGCCCGAGGGCGTTTCTGCTCATGCCTTTTGTTGTCACTGATTCCTGCATCGCCTGCAAATACACCGACTGCGTCAGCGTCTGTCCCATGGATTGTTTTGTCGAAGGACCCAACTTCCTGGCGATTGATCCGGACGGCTGCATCGATTGCTCGATGTGCGTGCCGGAATGCCCGGTCGGCGCGATCTATAACGAAACCGACCTACCCGACGCCTTGAAGCATTTCACCGACCTGAACGCAAAGCTGGCCAAGCATCCGGGTTGGAAGCCGATTACCCAGGCACAGGCGCCGATGCCGGATCACGAGCAATGGCGCGATGTGGAAGGCAAGATCGACATGCTCAAGATGTCGACCTGAGATAACAAGCTGATCAGTTGTTGAACACGTCGGCGCCCTTAGGCACGACGAAAGTGAAGCTGGTGGCCTTGAGCGGCGGGTTCTTTTCGAAGTTCGTGAACGACAGCAGCGAAGTCTGACCGAAGGAATCGCGCAGCTCCATTGCCTGGGGCACGCCGTCCTTCAAACCGATGCCGATACGATCGAAGGTCGTATCCTTGCTCTTGGGCGTGGCTTCAAGCCATTCCATGCCATCCTTGGCGCCACCCTCTTTCAGCGTGAAATTCTTTTCCAGATCGTTGCTGCCGAACAGAATCGCGGCAGGCGACGAGCCGAGCGCGTTGCCCAGCTTTTTGGTGGTGACCTGATTCAAGTCTTTGTCGTAGATGAACAGCTTGTCGCCATCGGCTTGCAAGACTTGCTCATACGGCTTCTGATAGGTCCAGATGAATTTACCCGGACGCGAGAACACGAAAGTGCCGCTGGAAGTATTAGACACCTTGACGGTGCCGCTGTCGGTCTTGACCAGACGCTGCACGAACTGGCCTTTGGCCGATTGCGTTGACGAGACGAATTGCTTGAACTGCTCCAACGCGCTCGCCGAAGCCTGCGCGGAAAACAGCGCTGCGCTCAAACCCGCCACCGCGGCCGCGAGGTACCATTTCTTCATGCGAGGTAAAGCGGATCGTTGGTCTTGCACTACTTCTTGCACTGCTTCTTGTGCTACTTCTTGCGTTGTTTCTTGTCTTGTTGTTTGCATAGATTATTCCGAGGTATTTCCTGCCGGCACGAGGATTTCGCGATTGCCGTTCGATTGCATGGTCGATACCAGACCGCTTTGCTCCATCTGCTCCAGCAGACGCGCCGCGCGGTTGTAACCGATGCGCAAATGACGTTGCACCAGAGAAATCGATGCCCGGCGGTTTTTCAGCACGACAGCAACGGCCTGATCGTAGAGTTCATCGCCTTCACTGCCGCCCGCAGCGCCACCGCCGATTGCCCCTTCGGCATCGTCGGCAACGCCTCCTTCTAGGATGCCCTCGATGTAATTCGGTTCCCCCTGCTCTTTCAGATGGTCAACCACGCGGTGGACCTCTTCATCGGAAACAAAGGCGCCATGCACGCGGATCGGCAGGCCGGTCCCCGGCGGCATGTACAGCATGTCGCCCATGCCGAGCAGCGCTTCCGCGCCCATCTGGTCGAGAATCGTGCGCGAGTCGATCTTGCTGCTGACCTGGAAAGCAATCCGCGTCGGCACGTTGGCCTTGATCAGGCCGGTGATGACGTCCACCGAAGGACGCTGCGTGGCCAGAATCAAGTGGATACCGGCTGCGCGTGCCTTTTGTGCGATACGGGCGATCAGTTCTTCCACCTTCTTGCCGACCACCATCATCAGGTCGGCCAATTCGTCGATGATGATGACGATGGTTTCGAGCTGTTCCAGCGGCTCCGGCGCGTCCGGCGTCAGGCTGAATGGATTGGGGATCTTTTCGCCGCGCTTTTCGGCGTCGGCGATCTTCTGGTTGTAACCGGCCAGGTTACGCACGCCCAGCTTGGACATGCGTTTGTAGCGACGCTCCATCTCGGCCACAGCCCAGTTGAGCGCATGACCGGCCTGGCGCATGTCGGTCACGACCGGTGCCAGCAGATGCGGGATCCCTTCGTAGATCGAGAGTTCCAGCATCTTCGGATCGATCAGGATCAGGCGCACTTGCTTCGGCGTCGATTTATACAGCAGCGACAAAATCGTGGCGTTGATACCGACCGACTTACCGGAACCGGTCGTACCCGCGACCAGCAAGTGGGGCATCTTGGCGAGATCGGCCACCACAGGGTTGCCGGCGATATCTTTGCCGAGCGCAATCGTCAGACTGGAATGGCTGTCGTTGTAAACCTTGGAGCCGAGAATTTCGGTCAGGCGCACGATCTGGCGCTTGGGGTTCGGCAGCTCCAGGCCCATGAAATTCTTGCCCTGAATGACCTCCACCACGCGGATCGATGTCAGCGACAACGAACGCGCCAGGTCACGCGCCAGGCCGACGATCTGGCTGCCCTTGACGCCGGTGGCAGGTTCAATTTCGTAGCGTGTAATCACCGGGCCGGGATAGGCGGCAACGACCTTCACTTCCACGCCGAAGTCGGAGAGCTTCTTCTCGATCAGGCGGCTGGTGAATTCCAGCGTCTCAACGGTGACCGTCTGCTGTGCCGGCGGTGCCTCATCCAGCAGCGACAACGGCGGCAGGCTGGAATCGATATCCTGGAACAGGCTGGTCTGACGTTCTTTCTCGATGCGTTCCGATTTGACTACGGCCACCACTTGCGGCTCGATACGGATCGGCGGCGCTTCGACGATCTTGGCGCGTTCTTGCACCACGACTTCTTCACGCTTGACGGCGGCAACGTGGCCGACCTTGCGGTCTTCGCGCGCAGAATAAAAATTACGAACCCAGAAAATACCATCTTCGATGGCACCGCCAATGCGTTCCACCGCGGCCAGCCAGGACACATGGAAGAACAAGCTGAAGCCCAGTCCGAACAGCAGTAGCAACAGCAGCGTCGCGCCGGTAAAGCCCAGCGACGATTGCGCCGCGCTGCCGATCATTTCGCCCAGCACACCGCCCGGTGCACGCGGCATTGGCGCCTTCATCGAATACATGCGCATGTATTCGATACCAAGACTGCCGGCCAGCAGAAACACAAAGCCGATGGCGCGGATCAGACCTTCCTGATGATGCTCAGGCTCTGCCTGCTTCTGCACCAGAAAGCGATTCGCAAGTTTGCGGTAGCTGCGCCAGATGGAATGCGCGAGCAGCACGCACCACCACCATGCCGACATCCCAAAAATATAAAGCATCAGATCCGCCAGCCAGGCGCCGATGCGACCGCCCCAGTTGTGCAAATGGGGCACGGTATTGGCCACCGACCAACCGGGGTCGTTGCGCGAATAAGTCAGCAGGATGATGGCAAGGTAGGCAAGCAAGGTCGCCATCGCCAGCCAGCGTGCTTCGTAGAGCAGGCGTACCAGCCTGCTGGGCAGCGGCGGCGCTTCGGCGGCTTTGGTCGTACGGGTGTAGGCTTGGCTGGTTTTGGTCATAAATCTTTATCTGGCGCACTGCTAATGCATTTTTGAAACTCAGACGACATTGTAACGGCGATTGCCGGCCAGAAAACCGGCTAGCGGAAATCACCCGCAGATTGCGTCGTTCCGGCCCTATTGAATGGATAGCGTAATTCCATCAGGCCGGTCCGGCGGTTCGTCTATAATCTTAACCGTTTTGCAGCGCAATATAGGGCAAACGGCAACATAAGCCGTATAAGCCGCTCAGAGCCGCTATCGGCGGCCTCCGGCCTCCTTGCCATGCATTGAAATTCAGCAGACCGACATCATGTACTTGATGTTGTTGCTGCGTCTACTTCTGTTCAGTTCACTAAGAGTATTTTATGACCACGTCCAAACACGCCAAGGTTTTGATTCTCGGTTCCGGCCCCGCCGGCTACAGCGCCGCCGTCTACGCAGCGCGCGCCAACCTCAATCCGGTGCTGATCACCGGCGTCGAGCAAGGCGGCCAACTGATGACCACCACCGACGTCGAAAACTGGCCGGGCGACCCGATGGGTGTGCAAGGTCCGGAACTGATGCAACGTCTGCTGCAACATGCAGAACGTTTCAATACTGAAATCATTTTCGATCACATCCACACGACCAAACTGTCGGAAAAACCGTTCCGCCTGATCGGCGACTCCGGCGAGTACACCTGCGATGCCCTGATCATTGCCACCGGCGCATCGGCGCAATACCTCGGCCTGCCGTCGGAAGAAGCGTTCATGGGCAAAGGCGTGTCGGCTTGCGCAACCTGCGACGGTTTCTTCTATCGCGGCAAGGAAGTCGCCGTGGTCGGCGGCGGCAACACCGCCGTGGAAGAAGCGCTGTACCTGTCGAACATCGCCAGCAAGGTCACCATCATCCATCGCCGCGACAAGTTCCGCGCCGAGCCTATTCTGATCGACCGCCTGCTGCACAAAGTCACCGAAGGCAAGATCGATATCAAATGGCATCACACCCTCGATGAAGTCATCGGAGACGACAGCGGCGTAACCGGCATCAAGATCAAATCGACACAAGACGGCAGCGTCACGCCGATCACTTTGCACGGCCTGTTCATCGCTATCGGCCACAAGCCGAACACCGGTATTTTTGACGGCCAACTCGATATGCATAACGGCTACATCAAGACCCGCACCGGTCTCGAAGGCTTCGCCACCGCCACCAGCATCAACGGTGTGTTCGCTGCCGGCGATGTGCAGGATCACATCTATCGCCAGGCCATCACCAGCGCTGGTACCGGCTGTATGGCAGCGCTCGATGCCCAGCGTTATCTGGAAGGTCTGGAATAAATCGGGTAGAAGTTGAATTGAAGCTGAGTTGAAGTGCGTCAACACTGAACAAGCCGCCCATCGGGCGGTTTGTTTACTTCAGAAGGATAGGATGATGCCGCTGCGCCCACTAAATTCCGTCGTGCTTGTCTCGCTACTGACGCTGTCGGCTTGTACTGAGACCCCAACTAACCGTGCATCGCCTTCGTCCACGTCTTCATCCGTGAGCTCATCTGCGTCTGCGTCCACCTGCAACGCGGCTGCCGTTCAAGACCTGATAGGGCGACCTGCCGATGCAGGGCTCCAGCAACAAGCGCAGACAAAGGCCGGAGCAAGCAGTGCGAGGACACTCGGCCCGCGCGACGTTGCGACCATGGATTACAATCTGCAACGTCTCAATCTCTATACCGACGACAATAGAATCATCATCCGCATCTCCTGCGGCTGATCTGTCTACATTGCATCCGGAGCGTCTGTCCCGCCATGACCACGTTCAAAGACTTTTCTTCACTACGATCCCTGCGCAAGGACTTGCAAGCGCAGGAAGAGTTGCGCGCCAAAGAAGAAGCCGAACGATTGCGTGCCGAACAGCGTCTGCGCGAAGAAGCCAACATTTTCCGTGACAGTATCGGTAAGGTTGCGCCACTGCGCAGCAGTGAAAAAGCCAGCCTCACGCCACCGCCGCCATTGCCGATTGCACGCCATCACATCGCCGACGAACAAGCGGCACTGATGGAGTCGCTTTCTGACGAGTTCACCTTCGACACGCTGCTCAATAGCGATGAAAACCTGAGTTTCGCCCGGCCCGGCGTCGGCAGCGACGTACTCAGCAAGCTGCGCCGTGGTCATTGGGTGATTCAGAATCAACTTGATCTGCACGGCTTGCGCCGCGATGAAGCACGGGAAGCACTCGGCGAATTCCTGCGTCAGGCGCGCCGCCGCGGCCAGCGCTGCGTGCGCATCATCCACGGCAAAGGACTCGGTTCGGTCAACAAGGAACCGGTGCTGAAACAAAAAGTGCGCAACTGGCTGGCACAGAAGGACGAAGTCATTGCCTTCTGTCAGGCGCGTCCGGCTGACGGCGGTTCAGGCGCGCTGGTCGTGTTGCTGCAATCGAGCACGCCAACCAACGCGGGCTAAACACGCGGCTGCTGTTTCTACTACGCTGCGTTGGTGCCAGACAGGGTCTGCGTATTTTTAACGAATTTTCAACATCTCCGCCAGCCAATCGACGAAAGCGCGCACGCGCGGCGACAAGTGTCGGTTGTGCGAATACACGATCGATACCGGCATAGGCGGCGGCTTGAATGCCGGCAGAACTTCCTCCAATACACCCTGCTCCAGCAAATCCTCCACGCCGAAGCGCGGCGCCTGCACGATGCCCAATCCCGCCAGACAACATGCCATATAGGCTTCGGAACTCGCCACCGACACTTGCCCTTGCAGCTTCAAGGTTTTAAGCTCGCCGTTCTGCATGTATTCCCACGGCAAATCGCGACCGGTGCGGCTGGAGAAATAGTTAATCATCGTGTGCTTATCCAGCTCCGCCAGTGTGTGCGGACGGCCATGACGATCCAGATAGGTTTTCGAGGCGTAAGTAATCTGCTCCATCGAGCCAATACTGCGGGCGATCAGCGTCGAATCGCTGAGGATGCCCACACGCACCACGCAATCGACACCCTCGCCGACCAGATCGACGAAGCGATCGCTGGCATTGAGCTTCAATCGGATGTCCGGATAACGGGCAAAGAACGCCGGCAATTGTGGAATCACCACCTTGTGCGCCAGGCGTTCCGGCAAATCCACGCGTACGATGCCTTGCGGCTGTTCGCGGTCGAAGAGGTTTTCCACGTCCTGAAATTCCGCCAGCAGACGTTGGCAGCGCTCCAGATAGGCGGCGCCATCGTCGGTCAGCGTCACCTTGCGCGTGGTTCGCTGCAGCAGGCGCACGCCCACGCGTTTCTCAACGGACTGGATCGCATTGGTCACGGTGGCCGCCGGCAAACCCATCTGCTCGGCAGTCTTGCTGAAGCTCCCCAGTTCGGCGACGCGCACGAACACTTCCATAGCCTGAAGACGGTCCATTTTTATAATTATCCATTTTCGAATAAAGAAATCATTTTAACTGTATTTATTCGAAAATGAATAAGCCCAATAATACGATCCAAGCGCTCAGGCATGTCGCCAGACAAGCGCGCCATTTTATTAACTGGAAGAAATACCATGGAAAAACGCACTCTCGGCCGTAACGGCCTCGTCTCTTCGGCGCTCGGTCTGGGCTGCATGGGCATGTCGGATCTCTACGGCCCGGCCAACGAGCAAGACGGCATCGCCACCATCCACGCCGCGCTGGAAGCCGGCATCACGCTGCTCGACACCGGCGACTTCTACGGCATGGGTCACAATGAAATGCTGATTCGCGATGCACTGCGCGGCGCTGGAAGCAAGCGCGACAATGCGCTCATCAGCGTCAAATTCGGCGCCATGCGCGACGCCGGCGGCAACTGGGTCGGAATGGACAATCGTCCGGCCGCGGTCAAGAATTTCCTCGCGTATACGCTGCGCCGCCTTGGCACTGACCACATCGACATCTACCGCCCTGCACGTCTCGATCCAAATGTGCCGATTGAAGAGACCGTCGGCGCCATCGCGGAAGAAGTCAAAGCCGGCCGCGTACGCCATATCGGCCTGTCGGAAGTCGGTGCAGAAACATTGCGCCGCGCACACGCAGTCCACCCCATTGCCGATCTGCAGATTGAGTATTCACTGATCTCACGCGGCATTGAAAAAGACATCCTGCCGACTTGCCGCGAACTGGGTATCAGCATCACCGCTTACGGCGTGTTGTCACGCGGTCTGATCAGCGGCCATTGGGATCCATCGCGTCAGCTCGCAGCCAACGATTTCCGCAGCACCAACCCGCGTTTTTCCGGCGACAACCTCACGCACAACCTGTCACTGACCGAGGTGCTGCGCGCCGTTGCCGCCGACAAGCAGGCCACGCCGGCACAGATCGCCATCGCCTGGGTACTGGCGCAAGGCAGCGACATCGTGCCGCTCGTCGGTGCGCGCCGTCCGGAACGCCTGGTTGAATCGTTGGGCGCGTTGAAGCTCACGCTGACAACACTGGATCTGGCGCGCATCGAAGAAGCCATTCCAGCAGGCGCCGCAGCGGGTGATCGCTATGCCGCCTACGCGATGGCGCATCTGGACAGCGAAAAATAAGCAACACGACCCACCAAGCTTTGCTTCCGGCCGGAACCGATCAGAAGAGATTGAACTGGCCGGACAGCGATACTCGCGGCGGACGCGCAGGTGGAACGAATTGCGATGCATCGAGCATGTCAAACCACCCGCGCTGATGCATGGCGCTACGCTGTACCGCCTTGTCAAAACGCTGACGAATCAGATCCGCCCAGACGCCCTCACCACGCATGCGCGTCGCAAAATCCGAGTCGTTGTCTTTGCCGCCGCGCATCTCGCGGATGCGATTCATCACGCGATTGGCGCGATCGGGAAAATGCGTCAACAACCACTGCTGAAACAGGGGATTGACCTCCCAAGGCAAGCGCAACACGGTATAACCGGCGCGATGCGCACCCGCGTCAGCAGCAGCCGCGATGATGCTTTCCAATTCAGGTTCGTTGATAAAGGGAATAATCGGTGCAATGCTGACGCTGACCGGAATACCGGCATCGGCCAAGGTACGGATCACGCGCAGACGCCTTGTCGGGGTTGCTGCACGCGGCTCCAGCTTGCGCGCCAGTGCCGGATCGAGCGTCGCAATGGTCACCGCCGCAATCACCTGGCGCCGCGAGGCCATGGCCGCAAGAATATCCACGTCGCGCTCTATCAATGAAGACTTGGTGATCAGCGCCGCCGGGTGACGGCATTCGTCGAGTACCTGCAAAATGCGCCGGGTAATTTGCAGCTCGCGCTCGCAGGGCTGGTAGGCATCCGTATTGATCCCGACGGTGATGGTCTCAGCAACATAAGACGGCTTTGCCAGCTCCTTGCGCAGCAATTCCGGTGCATTCACCTTGGCGAAAATCCGGCTCTCAAAATCCAGCCCCGGCGACAAACCCAGATAGGCATGCGTGGGGCGAGCGAAGCAGTAGACGCAACCGTGCTCACAACCACGGTAGGGATTGAGCGACACATTGAAAGGCAAGTCGGGGGACTTGTTGCGGCTGATGATGGACTTGGCGACTTCTTCCGTGACGATGGTACGCAGCGCACCGGCTTCTCCATCGGCGCCCTCTTCGTCACCGGCGCCCCAACCGTCGTCAAATCCTACGCGTTGTTCAGTGTCGTAACGCCCCTGGATATTGCTGACGGCGCCGCGGCCCTTTCGCGCATCGAATACCTGCGAAAACGTCTCGCCGGCACTCTCCAGCGTGCGCGTCGTCTGCAGCGGCACCGGTCGGTAAGTTGACTTTGCCATGGCGATCCCTCAATATAATATACTGTATAAATATACAGTATATCGCATCAACAAAATCCCATGCGCTCGTCCACAATATTCAGTTCAAAAAGCGTGCCCCGCTGGTCATGGTCGCCATATCCACGTACGAGGAGGCGTTGTGATTGTGCTGGGAGAAATTGATCGCATGCCCCCCACCGTTGTAGTTGCGGGCATTGATGCTCTCCAGCGCGCGAATCAATTTCTCGCGCGTCAGCTCGCGCCTCGCCCGCTGCAAGCCCTCCACCAGGACGCGCGCGGCGATGTAGCCTTCGAGACTGCTGAAAGTCAGATCTTCATAGCCTGCTTCGGCCATGCTTTTGCGGTATTCCGCGACCAACGGCATGGAGACGCGCCAAGGAAACGGCACCACCTGCGTCACCAGGATACCTCGAGCAAGATCGCCAAGCTCTTCTGCCAGGGCTTTATGCCCGACAAACGAGCTGCCGTAAAACCGCCCCAGAAATCCCCGGGCACGCAGAGCCCGGACGATACGCGCACTGATGAGGTAGTTCCCACTGAGCAGCATCACGACATCGCTGCGCGCAGCAAGTATTTTGTCGACAACCGGTTCAAGATTCATTGCATCGGCATCAATGTCGACACTCATCAGGTCGATTGCTTCGGCCTTGGCCTTGCCCTCGGCTGTGTGCTTGATTGACATGCCATATTGGTCGCGTTGATACACCAGCGCAAACTTATGTAAGCCGACGCAACTGAGATGGTGAAAGGCATAGGCGAACTCGTCAGCATAGCTGGCGCGCAATGTGAAGAGATAACGACTGGATGTGGAATGAAGAAACGTACCGCCGGTCATCGGCGCAAAGAAAGGAATCCTGGCTTTGGCGGCAATGGGAAATGCAGCCTGGCTGGTCGGCAAACCAACAAAGCCGAACAGGGCGAACACCTTTTCGCTTTCGATGAGTTGACGGGTATTGTAGGCAGCGAGAGAAGCTGTGTACTTATCGTCGCGCGTGATCAGCTCAATGCGCCGACCGTAAACGCCGCCCTGCTTGTTGATCTTGTCGAAATACACCTTGGCGCCGATGAGCAGTTGCCGCGACATCTGCGCCGTAGGCCCGGACAGTCCAGCAGACTGCCCAAGCAGAATACGGCTCGCGGTCACACCCGTTTCGGCATGTGCAGGAGAGAATAACCACACTAACAGCACCGGAAAAATTCGAAACAAACAACTTCGATGCCGTTCCTGCATGCGCTCTCCCCTTCATGGTTTAGACCGCTTCCGCTCCTGTCTCGCCGGTACGGATGCGAATGACTTGCTCAACTTCCTGAACGAAAATTTTGCCGTCGCCAATCTTGCCGGTGCGTGCCGCCTTGATGATGGCGTCAACGACAGGCTCGACCACGCTGTTGTCGACGACAACTTCGATCTTCACCTTGGGCAGGAAATCGACCACATATTCAGCGCCGCGATACAGCTCAGTGTGGCCCTTTTGACGACCGAAACCTTTGACTTCGGTCACGGTGAGACCAGTGACGCCGACTTCAGCCAGCGACTCGCGCACCTCGTCCAACTTGAACGGTTTGATGATAGCAGTGACTTGCTTCATGACAACTCCCTCCTTATAAAATGTCGCAAAAAATCGAATTAAATCTATGAAAGTTTTTGGCGCACACACTTAAATGCGCGCACCGAAACCCCGCGTACTGAAATACTAATTACTCACGAAATCTCGAAGTGATCGGGTAGCGCCAGTCTCGTCCGAACGCCCGATGCGTCACACGAATCCCTACCGGCGCCTGGCGGCGCTTGTATTCGTTGATCTTGATCAGGCGCGTGATACGTTCGATATCTTCCATACGATAACCGGCGGCTTCGATTTCGCCAATGCTGCGGTTTTCTTCCATGTACATTTGCATGATGCCATCGAGCACCTCGTATGGCGGCAGCGAATCCTGGTCTTTTTGATCAGGGCGCAGCTCGGCCGAAGGCGGACGCGTCAGGATGCGTTCCGGAATCACCGGCGACACACTGTTGCGGTAGGCACACAGACGATAGACCAGCGTCTTGGCGATGTCCTTGATCACCGCAAAGCCGCCCGCCATGTCGCCGTACAGCGTGCAGTAACCGACCGCCATCTCGCTCTTGTTGCCGGTGGTGAGGACGATGGAACCGTACTTGTTGGACATCGCCATCAGCAGCGTGCCGCGAATGCGCGCCTGAATATTTTCTTCCGTCGTGTCTTCCTTGAGTCCCTTGAACTCCTCGGACAAAGTATTGCGGAAAGCCGTGAAGCAATCGTTGATGGAAATCTCATCGTAGCGAACCTTGATGCGCTCGACCATATCGCGCGAATCAAGCCACGAAATGTCAGCCGTGTAAGGCGACGGCATCATGATCGCGCGCACTTTGTCGGCGCCCAGCGCATCCACCGCGATAGCCAGCGTCAGCGCGGAATCGACACCACCCGACAAACCGATCAACACACTTGGAAAACCATTCTTGCCGACATAATCGCGTACTCCCAGCACCAATGCCTGATAGACCTGTGCTTCGATGGACAGCGCCGGCGCCATCTTTGGATGTCGGATTTGCACGCCGTCAAACTCGATCAGCTGCAGATCTTCTTCCGCATGCGCCAGGCTGGCGACCATTTCGCCGGCGATGTCCATGACGAAGGAATTGCCGTCGAAAATCAGTTCATCCTGACCACCAACCAGATTGGCAAATACCAGCGGCATGCCTTGTTTGGTCACATTCGCCCGCATCACATCCAGGCGCAGCAATTGCTTGTTCATGTGGTACGGTGATCCGTTGAGAATCAGCAATACTTGTGCACCGGCTTCTTTAGCCAATGCGGGAGCACGTGGAAACCAGGTGTCTTCGCAAATATTGATACCGAACTTAGTCCCTTTGACGTCGAATACCAGCGCCTGTTCCGAAGAAGTGAAATAGCGTTTTTCATCGAAGACGCTGTCATTCGGCAGTTCCAGCTTGCTGTAGGTGCCGGTGATGCGGCCGTTGAGCAGAATCGATGCTGAGTTGAATCGTGCACCATCTTTGAGCGTCGGATGACCGACCACGACATGCACGTCTTTCAATGGTGCCAGCTCAGCGGCGAGCGCCTGCAACGCTTCTTCGGTTTTTGCGTAGAATGCCTGGCGCAGCAAGAGATCTTCCGGTGGGTAGCCCACCAGCGACAATTCAGGCGTAAGGACGATATCGGCGCCCTGCTCGGCGGCACGACGCGAAAAATCGGCGATTTTGTTGCGATTGCCCGAAATATCCCCAACTGTGCTGTTGATCTGGGCGATGGCGACTTTGACTGACATGATGGCAGGTAAGAATGAGTAAGAAAATGATGATGAAGACAAAAGGCAGAACACCGATGCCAGGGAGCTGCACGCAGTGAACGCAGAAGTCCATTATCGCACGCGAATCATTTCTTCTCTGGCCGAAATTGGCCAAAGCCCGTGGGATTCGCTGGTCGCGGCGCAGCCGGACGCGACGCCCTTTTTATCCTATGCCTTCCTGCATGCATTGCATGAAAGCGGCTCGGCCGCCAAAGACACCGGCTGGGAGCCGCAATACCTGACGCTTTGGCAAGACGATCAACTCAAGGCCGCGCTGCCGCTTTACCTGAAGTATCACTCCTACGGCGAGTACGTCTTCGACTGGGCTTGGGCCGAAGCGTACGAGCGCCATGGCTTGGCGTATTACCCCAAGCTCTTGTCTGCGATTCCCTTTACGCCGGTAAGCGGCGGACGTTTGCTGGCCCATGACGACACCGCTCGCCAAGCGCTGGTACAGGCGTTGAGCGAATTGCAAAGTGCAGCGCAGACATCGTCGACGCACATCCTTTACCCGCCCGAAGCGGAAGCGGCGACACTGGCCGAAGCCGGCTTCATGCTGCGCAGTGGCGTGCAATTCCATTGGCATAACGAGGGCTACCGCGACTTCGACGAGTTTCTGTCGACACTGGAACGCAAGAAGCGCAAGAATATCCTCGCCGAACGGCGCAAGGTCACCGAAGCCGGCGTGACTTTCCGCCATTTCAGCGGCGGCGAGGCAACGGAAAAGGACTGGCGCTTTTTCCATCGTTGCTATCGCCATACCTATTCGGCCCACTATTCAACGCCTTATCTGAACCTGGATTTCTTCCTGCGCATCGCCGCCGATATGCCGCAACACCTGCTGCTGACGGTTGCTTATCGCGACGGCAAGGCGATCGCCTCATCGCTGGTGGTCCATGATCAACAATCGCTGTACGGCCGCTATTGGGGCGCGCTCGAAGAAGTCCCTTGCCTGCATTTCGAAACCGCCTACTATCAGCCGCTGGAGTTTTGTATCGCCAACAAGATCGCCTGGTTCGAAGGCGGTGCGCAAGGCGAACACAAGATGGCGCGCGGCTTTTTGCCGCAAAAAACCTGGTCGGCGCATTGGCTTGCGCATCCATCGTTTGCCGATGCAGTGGAGCGCTTCCTCGAACGCGAAGGAGGCGGTATCAACGATTACCTGAGCGAACTCAACGAGCGCAATCCGTTTCGTAGCTCGCCTCAGACCTGATGATTCGCCCAGCACGGACGTAAAAAAAGCGCACCCTTGAGTGCGCTTTTTTGTCGGCAACGCCAGAATTAGATTACTTGGCTTGTTGCTTCTTGAAGGCTTCGACGCCAGCCAGGATTTCGGCCTTGGCGGATTCAGGACCTTCCCAACCGTCGATCTTGACCCATTTGCCCTTTTCCAGATCCTTGTAGTGTTCAAAGAAATGCTGGATCTGCTTCAGGCGCAGTTCGTTCATGTCTTCCGGCTTTTGCCAGTGCGTGTAAATCGGCAGCACCTTGTCGACCGGCACGGCCAGCAACTTGGCGTCAACACCGGATTCGTCGGTCATCTTCAGCACGCCGATAGGACGGCAGCGCACCACAACGCCCGGGAACAGCGGGAACGGTGTGATCACCAGCACATCGACCGGGTCGCCGTCTTCCGACAGTGTTTGCGGGATGTAGCCGTAGTTGCACGGATAGTGCATGGCGGTGCCCATGAAGCGATCAACGAAAATCGCGCCGGTATCCTTATCCACTTCGTACTTGATCGGATCGGCGTTCATCGGGATCTCGATGATCACATTGAAGTCGTTAGGCAGGTCGCGGCCGGACGGGACGTTATTCAGGCTCATGGTGCTTTCTCGTAAGGAAATGAAGAAATGGGGAAAGCCGAGATTATAACGGCATTCAGATCATCAGCCAGAACATCCGGCCCGAATATACGCGGTCTTGAAGCCGGGCAATAAAAATCGCCGCTGAATCCAGGTCAGGATGCAGCGGCGATTTTGTACAAATGTTAATGCTGAGGTTTTAGCGAATTGCCGTGGCCAATGCACATTGTTTGTAATGCGCAGCAGCTTGTTCATGCTGATCCAGCGCGTCGTGCAATTGCGCCAGGCTCAGATGCGATTCACGCACCGTGCGCGGCTCCAACGCGTCTGACAAGGCCTGTTCCAGATGACGTTGCGCCTTGCCCCACAGTTTTTGACGCAAGCAAAACATACCCAGCGTCAATGCCAGTTCGGCATCGGTAGGACGCTTTGCCAGCCACGATTCGCAACGCTCGATCTGCGCCAGCAAAGCCGGTGAACCCGCTTCTGCCGTCGACTCGCGATAGGCGCGAATCAGGCGATCATCCCAATCTGCCGCCAGTGCACGCTCCAGCAAGGTGCGGGCTTCGTCGTGCAGGCTGCGGCTGCTGAAAGCCTGTGCAGCGCGTGCAGCGATGAAAGGCTTGAGACGATCGGCGTTCGGCACCTCGGCCCACAGACGGCGGATCGATTCAGCGTCGTGAGAACGATCCGACAGCAAGGCGTCGTAAGACATTTCGCGCAGGCGATTGGACAGGGCCGGATGCAGCGCGTTGCGCTTGTCCAGCGTCTGCACCAGACGCAACACTTCAGGCCAGTTCTTCGCTTGCTGGTTCGCCTTGAGCGCCCATTGCAATGCCTGGATATGGCGCGTGCCGTTGGCATTGAGTTCGTCGACGGTTTCCAGCGCGGCTTTGAACTGGTGGTCATCAACCAGCAATTCGAGGCTCGTCATCAGGCGTGCAGCCTTGAGTCCGTTGTCGCCGTCGGTGCTGGCCAGCCAGATGTCGCGACGCTCGGTCTGGCGCATGCGATGTGCGGCACGAGCCCCGACCAGCGCTGCAATACCGGAGTTTTCAGGCAGTTCGGCGGCGCGTGTCGCGGCTTTTTCGGCGTGACCAAAGCGGCCTTCGAAGAAGGCTTTCAGAGAATCGCGCAAGGCCTTGTTGCCTTCGTTTTCACGCTTCTGACGGCGATAGGCCATCACGCGGCCAGGCAGTTTTTGCGTCAGACGCACCGCACGGATCAACACGTACAAGGCGATGAACAGGACAATGACTGCCAGCAGGAAGAAGTTCAGCGACAGGTCAACCCGGTATGGTGGATAGAACAGCACCACATTGCCGGGATTGAAGCGAGCCACTACCGCCAGGCCGATGGCGGAGGCAAACAGGGTAAGAAGCCAGAGGAGAATTCGCATATAACTGTTAGGCCGCTTTAATTGGTACGCCGGCTTTTGTAATTACGCACCGCGTTGATGCTTTCGCTGAGCGTCGGCATCTGGATCGACAGGTTGCTGCCCTGAACTTGCTTCAACAGCGCTTGCGTGGTCTGCACTTGCTTGGCGCGGGTGTCGAAGTATTTGGCAATCGTGTCCTGTGCTGCACTCAGGTCGTTGCGGAAAGCGAACTCATTGCGTGACAACAGCGCCAGGCGCGCATTGAGCAAGCGCAGCTTGAGGTTTTCACGTGCGTAGTAAGCCTGGGTCGGCGACAACAGCAACGCGTCAGGCGTATCGACGCTGCGGATGCGAACCAGTTGCTTCAACTCTGTCCACATTTCCGAGCTGATGCTTTGCCATTTGTCTTGTGCATTCGCCAGCCAGTCGTTGGCCGGCGCTGTATCTGCATCAACAGGCTGACCCTTGCCGTTTGGCTTGGCGGTGCTGCTTGCCTTCGGCGCCTGACGAACAGGTTGCTTCTTCGGCTCGGTGACCGAGACGACCGGCTTTTCGTCGGACAGCAAAGGCATGCTGTCGATCTGGCCGATGACGCTGTCGAGGCGTACGGCGATGCCGGGCACGTCAACGGTCGGCAGTGCTTTCAGACGATCCTGATCGCGCGCGATGGCGCGGCGGATGGCGATGAATTGTGGTTTGTCCGAGCGCGACAGACTCTTGTCGGCGTTGCCCAGTGCGATCAAGGCGCCCTGCACGTTACCGGCCAGTTCCAGTTGCTGGCTTGCCGTCGACAAGACTTCTTCGATTTCAGACAAGGCCCAGTCGTCGCGATTTTTGGAGAGATCCTGATACAGCTGCTCCAGCGCCAGTTGCTGGCTTTGCGACTCAGCCTGCTTGCTGTCGAGGACGCTGACCTTGGCCTGTAATTCCTTGGTGCTTTCCTGGACGGTCTTCAGCACGCCTTTGACTTCGGTATTAGCGACGTCGCCGGTTTGCAGCCGGCGCGCAACTTCTTCCCGCAGGCTGCGAATTTCGGAATGCGACATCCACCATTGCGCCGCCAGCACGATAGCCAGCACGACAACGAGGAAAGTCAGCAGCCGCAGGCGCTTTTTCAGCACGCCGTTGTCCGAAGGTGTGAAGGAAGGGAGCACCATGCTCGCCTGCAGTCCGGGATCCGCTTTCGCGTCCGGCTGGTTCTGGTCGGGGGAGGATTGCAGTTCGTTCATGGTCGGGATTGTAACGCGGCAAGCAGTCGTTCGTCGCCTGATCCGGTCATGGTCACATGGGTGAAAGCCAGCGATCGCGCTGTTTCAGCGATCCTCTGGTGCGAAACGATCATTTTGTTACGTTGTAGTTTTACCACACACTCGGCACCGAGTACATCCGTTGTGATCTGCAACAGGTTGCGCAATGCCTCGGAACTGGTGACGATCCATTCGCTCTCGGCGTCGATCAGCGTGCGCAATTGTGTGATTTTTGTCGCATCCATCTGTGGCGTCAGACGCTCATAGGCGGTCACATGTTCCACCGTGACCCGTTCGGCCCGCAACATGTCGGTCAAAAAATCGCGTCCGGCCTGACCGCGCACGATCAGCACACGCCTGCCGCGCAAGCCGTCGAGGTCGAGCGCCTTGAACAATTCTTCCGAATCCATCCGCTCGCTATTGCGCGGCGCATGGATGGTCGCGTTGTCGTCGCCCACGCCGTAGCGCTGCAACGCCAGCCGACTGCCCTCACCAACGATGCCGATGGCGACATTGTTCGGCCAGGCCGGGATGAAGCGAAAAGCCGCATCGATCGCATTCGGACTCACAAACACGACCAGGGCGTACTGATCAAGCGAGGACAAGACCGCTTGCAGTTCGCTCGTGTCAGCCACTGGCGCGATTTCCAGCAAAGGAAAGATCACAGCCTCGCGGCCTGTCGCCGCGACTTGTCCGGCAAAGGCTTGCGCCTGCGCCAATGGACGTGTGATGACGACCGGTCGGGAACCGAGATCCGCCACAGCGCTCCTTTCAGAGTTTGATTCAGAGATCGGCTCAGAGAGAGATTCTGAGATCGAATAAGTCGGATCAGTCGGAATAGCTATTCCGCCCCGGCCGATTCAGCCTTGCATGCGGCCAAAATAGCTTCTGCGCCCTGCGCTTGCAACAGATCGGCGACTTGCCTGCCCAGCGCTTCGGGTGCATCGGCCGGGCCGCTGGCTTCGGCGGCGGCGATCTGCTTACCGTCGGGCGTAGCGACCATCGCGCGCATGTGCATGTGATCGCCCTCTATGGTGGCGAAGGCCGCCAGCGGAATCTGGCAACTGCCGCCGAAGGTGCGCGACAAGGTGCGCTCCGCCGCTGCGGTCAGCGCGCTGTCGGCATGGTTCAGCGGCGCCAGCGTGCGCAGCAGGTCTTCACGGTGCGAGAGGATTTCAATCGCCAACGCACCCTGTCCCGGCGCCGGCAGGCTTTGTTCCGGATCGATGAAAGCCCGGATACGCGCCGTCAGGCCGAGGCGCTTGAGGCCGGCAGCCGCGAGGATGATGGCTGCGTAATCGCCCCGATCGAGCTTGCCCAGGCGGGTGTCGAGGTTGCCGCGCAGCGGCTTGACCACCAGTTGCGGAAAGCGCGCTGCGATCAACGCCTGCCGGCGCAGGCTGCTGGTGCCGACCACCGAGCCGGCTGGCAAGGCGTCCAGCGAGGCGTAATCGTTCGAAACGAAGGCATCGCGCGGGTCTTCCCGTTCGAGGATGGCGGCCATGGCATAACCTGCGGGCAACTCCATCGGCATGTCCTTGAGGCAGTGCACCGCAAAATCGGCGCGGCCTTCTTCCATCGCTACTTCCAGTTCCTTCACGAACAGTCCTTTGCCGCCCACCTTGGACAAGGTGCGATCGAGGATCTGATCGCCGCGCGTGGTCATTCCGAGGATACTTATGCTGCACTGCGGATATAATGCAGCCAACCGGTCGCGCACATATTCCGATTGCCACATGGCGAGGCGGCTTTCGCGCGAAGCGATGACCAGCTTGGAGGGAGGAAATTCTTTCAAGAGGGCTCTTCCGGTAGTCGCCGAGTCATCTGTGAAGGTGCCCGGCGCATAAAAATATAAAAATAGTGGAGGCAAACAAGTGAGCCAAATTCTAGCACGCAGCACCACTGACAGTTCGACCAGCACGCCCGACTTTCTCCTCTGAAAACCGTAGCAATTGTTGATCATGCCAACCAAACCACAAACTAAAACTTCTGCTCGCAACACCCCTAGCCCTAGCTCCAGCTCCACCGAAAAACGCTCCGTCAAGTCCGCAGACAAGGACGCTCCGCTCAAAGAAGACATCCGCCTGCTCGGCCGTCTGCTTGGCGAAGTGCTGCGCGACCAGGAAGGCGACGCCGTTTTCGAGGTGGTCGAAACCATACGCCAGACGGCCGTGCGCTTTCGCCGCGAATCCGACGCCAAGGCCGGCGCCGAACTCGACAAGCTGCTCAAGAAGCTGACCCGCGACCAAACCAATTCGGTGGTGCGCGCGTTCTCGTACTTCTCGCATCTGGCCAATATCGCCGAAGACCAGCACCACAACCGCCGCCGCCGCGCTCACTTGCTGGCCGGCTCGGCACCGCAGCCTAGCAGTGTGGCCTACGCGCTGTCGCGCCTGGACAATGCCGGCGTATCCGGCAACACCGTGCGCAACTTCCTGTCGGAATCGCTGATCTCGCCGGTGCTGACTGCGCATCCGACCGAAGTACAGCGCAAGAGCATTCTCGATGCAGAGCGCGAAATCGCCCGCCTGCTGGCGCTGCGCGACAGTCCGCTGACACCGAAGGAATTGCGCGACAACACCGAGCTGCTGCGCGCGCGCATCGCCACGCTGTGGCAAACCCGCATGCTGCGCTATACCAAGCTGACCGTTGCCGATGAAATCGAAAACGCGCTGTCCTACTACCGCATCACCTTCCTGCGTGAACTGCCGGCGCTGTACGACGACATCGAAGAAGAAATCAACGCGCAGTTTCCGTCGCGCTTACGTGCCAAAACCAGTTCGCGCACCACGCCGGCAGAACTACCGCCCTTCGTGCAGATGGGCAGCTGGATCGGCGGCGACCGCGACGGCAACCCTAACGTCAATGCCGGCACCATGCAGCGCGCGCTGCAACGCCAGTCGACCACGATCTTCGACTTCTACCTCGACGAAGTCCATGCGCTTGGCGCCGAATTGTCAATCTCGACCCTGATGGTCGACGCCAGTGCTGAACTGCTGGCGCTGGCCGACACCTCGCCCGACACCTCCAACCATCGTGCCGATGAGCCATACCGCCGCGCACTGATCGGCGTCTATGCGCGCCTGGCGGCAACCGCCCGCAATCTCGGCGTGGTCAACATCCTGCGTCAGGAAGTCGGCGCCGCGGCGCATTACGACACGCCGCAAGAATGCATCAGGGAACTGCAGGTACTGATCGATTCGCTCAACGCCAATCATGGCGCTGCGCTGGTCAAGCCGCGCCTGGCGGTGCTGAAGCGTTCGATTGAAATCTTCGGTTTCCACCTCGCTACGCTGGATATGCGTCAAAGCTCCGACGTGCATGAGCGCGTACTGAGCGAACTGTTCGCCAGTGCGCAAGTGGAGACATCCTATGCAAGCCTGAGCGAAGAAAAGAAGATCGCGCTGCTGCTGGCGGAACTCTCCAAACCGCGCCTGCTGTATTCACCGTACCTGACGTATTCGGATGAAACCAATTCCGAACTGACCATCCTGCGCGCGGCGCGCGAGATCCGCCAACGCTACGGCGCGCGCGCGATCCGCAACTACATCATCTCGCACACGGAAACCGCGTCCGACTTGCTGGAAGTGCTGTTGCTGCAAAAGGAAACCGGCCTGCTGCATGCCGACGCCAAGGATCCATCCAAGCTGGTCGAACTCGAACTGATGGTGATCCCGCTGTTCGAAACCATCCCCGACTTGCGCTGCGCCGCCGACATCATGGAGCAATGGCTGTCGTTCCCGCTGGTGGCGCCGCTGATCGCCAAGCAAGGCAAACTGCAGGAAGTGATGCTGGGTTATTCCGACTCCAACAAGGACGGCGGCTTCCTCACCTCCAACTGGGAGCTCTACAAATCCGAAAACCGCCTGGTGGAATTGTTCAACCGCGCCGGCGTCAAGCTGCGCCTGTTCCACGGCCGCGGCGGCACCGTCGGTCGCGGCGGCGGCCCGAGCTATCAGGCCATCCTGGCGCAACCGCCGGGCACGGTCAACGGCCAGATCCGCCTGACCGAGCAAGGTGAAATCATTGCGTCCAAGTTCTCCAATCCGGAGATCGGCCGCCGCAATCTGGAGCTGCTGGTCGCCGCGACGCTGGAAGCCAGCCTCATGCCGGAAACCACCGATGCTAAAGAGACCCGCAAGCTGGCCGAGTTTGAGCGCGTGATGGAAGATCTGTCGGAACGCGCCTATCAGGCCTACCGCAACCTGGTCTACGAAACACCGGGCTTCACGGACTACTTCTTTGCCTCGACGCCGATTGCAGAAATCGCCGAACTCAACATTGGTTCGCGCCCGGCTTCACGCAAATCGACACGCCGCATCGAAGACCTGCGCGCGATTCCATGGGGCTTCTCATGGGGTCAATGCCGTTTGCTGTTCCCGGGCTGGTATGGCTTCGGCAGCGCGGTGTCAGAGTGGCTGCAGGAAGGTGGCACCAAAGAGAGCGCCAAGAAACTCGCGACCCTGCGCGCGATGTGCAAAGAATGGCCGTTCTTCGCCGCGCTGCTGTCGAACATGGACATGGTCTTGTCCAAGACTGATCTGGCCGTCGCCTCGCGCTACGCCGGACTGGTAGCCGACCGCAAGCTGCGCACCGCGATCTTCGGACGCATCGTGAGCGAGCATGAGCGCACCAGTCACCTGCTCAGCTCGATTACCGGCAACAAGGATCGCCTGGCCGGCAATCCGCTGCTGGCGCGTTCGATCAAGAATCGCTTTGCCTATCTTGACCCGCTGAATCACTTGCAGGTCGAGCTGATCAAGCGCCATCGCAGCACGGCCGCAGCAGGCAAGAAAGTCGAGGAACGCGTGCAGCGCGGTATCCACCTGACCATCAACGGCGTGGCGGCCGGTCTGCGCAATACCGGCTGACGCTGTAAGTTGTTCTGCGCGTACACCGGCGCGCTGCAAGCCGGTGTACGCGATCACTATCGTGATTCGCCCTATCCGTTTCGCTTCCTGATATCTATCAGGAAAAACACGATAGCAAGTTTCGGAGTGTCCGGGCATCATTCCCCTCCGAGAATGATGTCCCTCCTCTTTCTCCACTCGGAATGCCGATGAAACCCGCCGACCTGCTCCGCCTGTTCGCCTTGTCCGCCATCTGGGGCGCAAGTTTTCTGTTCATGCGCATCGTCGTGCCGGAACTGGGCGCCTTGAATACCGCGTTCTTCCGGGTGTTGTTCGGCGCTGCAGGCTTGCTGCTAATCCTTGCGGGACTGCGCGTAAAATATCGGTTTCAGGGAAAACTGCGCGCAGCGATGATGCTGGGCGCAATCAATTCCGGCATTCCTTTCGTGTTGTACAGCCAGGCCGCCAAGGTGTTACCGGCCGGTTATTCGGCCACGCTCAATGCCACCACGCCCTTGATGGGGGCCATCATCGGCGCCTTGTTTTTTGGTGACACCATGACCTGGCGCAAGTTTGCAGGCGTGCTGCTGGGCCTGGCCGGCGTTGCCGTGCTGACAATAACCGGGCCGACAGAACATGATGCAGCGACCGTTTTGGGTGCATTGGCCTGCTTGCTGGCGACCAGTTGTTACGGTCTGGCCGGCTTTCTGACCAGGCGCTGGATCACCGACCGCGGCGGACTGGACAGCAAATTGGTTGCGTTTGGCAGCCAGTTGGGGGCGGTTGCACTGCTGTTGCCGTTTTTTGCCATCACGACAAGCACGGCGGGCAGCCCGTTTCATGGCAGCACTGGTACGTGGTTTGCTTTATTGGCATTAGGATTTGTGTGTTCGGCGCTGGCCTACATTTTATTTTTCCGATTAATTGCCGATATAGGACCTGTGAGGTCGTTAACCGTTACTTTTTTGATACCGCTATTCGGTGTCTTGTGGGGTTGGCTGTTTCTCAATGAACAATTGTCCTGGGCCTACGCTGTGGGAGGCGTATTGATCGGGGCGGCGTTGCTGCTGGTGCTGAAGCCGGCAACAACAGCAGTATCCAAGCAAAACAGAATCGACAGCACATCAACGTCGTCCTGACCGCAAACCGACAGGACGACCGATGGTTGCACACACAAATATTTGGGGAAGTTCACCATGCGTACCTGGGGTAAAACTATTGCATCGCTCTGTCTGGCAGGGCTGTGTGCACCACTCGCCGCTATTACCGCTACCGTTGCGGTAGCTGCCGCGCCTGCCGCCAAAGGGCCTCCGCCGCTGCCGCCTTTGCGCACCGAGCGCGTCTTTCTGACCAGCGTCGAGTCACCGGGCGGCAAAGCAACGGCCTTGTTCGGCTTCTGGTTCAAAGGCAAAGGCAAGTCGGACAAGAAACCGACCATCATCGCCATGCACGGCTGCGGGGGACTCTACAGCAGCGTCAATAAAGAAAAAATCGAATTCACGCCACGCCATATCGCCATGGCGCGCGCGCTGACCGATGCCGGCTATAACGTGTTGTTCCCGGATAGCTTCACGCCGCGCGGCCGCCGCTCGATCTGCCAGGAAACCCTGGCCCAGCGTGAAGCCAGCAGCGCCAATCGCCGTTTCGACATTCAGATCGCCATGCGCTGGCTTGCCACGCAAGACGACGTCGACTACGCCCGTATCGGCATGGTCGGCTGGTCACACGGCGCCACTACCATGCTCGCTGCATTGAATCTGGCACAAACTGATGTTGCCGTGCGCAAGGTACAACCCAAGGCGGCAGTCGCCTTCTACCCGACCTGCACACCCTACGCCGGTGCCCGCACACCGTATAAGCCTGCTGCGCCTATGCTGATTCTCATGGGCGAGAACGACGACTGGACACCACCGGAAGCCTGCGAATCACTGGAAAAGAAAACCGAAGGCAGCGACACCGGCATTACCTTGCGCCTCTATCCGGACACCTACCATGACTTCGATGCACCCGGCCTGCCCGTCCATGTCCGCATGGATATCCCAGGCGTCGGCAAACGCGGTGAAGGCGTCACCAGCGGCGGTAATGCCGATTCACGCGCAGAGGCCTATCGTGAAATGCTGAAATTTCTGAAAGACAAACTGGAATAAGCCTGGGCTGACACCATAAAAAAGCGGATGAGGCGCCAGCCCCATCCGCTTTTTTCATGCTCGCAGAACTGCCTTACAGGCGATTCGCAATTCGACTGCAACACACGAGCCCGATAACAAATAACCAGGCAGCGCCGGAATTCGGCGCGGTTAATTGTGTCAATGCCGCTATGAGTGCTGCCGGCTATACGCCTCTGAAAAATACTCGGACCAGCATAGATTTTTTCTATTTTATCCTGCGCAAATTTCCAGAAAGACGCCATGCCTCCTCAACTCAAGATGATTCCGATGACGACTGCCGACTTTGAACGCTTTGTCGAAACCTCGTCGGCCGACTATGCCGAGCA
>Ga0209913_1000207_pt1 | contig 60064 bp, 52 predicted proteins | sample PersoiDNA2013203_FD_185805 | JGI IMG/M metagenome (GOLD analysis project Ga0209913, IMG submission 185805) | Permafrost soil microbial communities from the Arctic, to analyse light accelerated degradation of dissolved organic matter (DOM) -... | ecosystem: Environmental > Terrestrial > Soil >...
AAAGTTCCGATGAATGTTAAGAGCCTGGGTTATCCACCTGGATGTAAAACGCATAGGCGCCGAGCAGCACCCAGAACACCATGAACAGCCACGGCGCGCGCATGGAAAACAGCAGGGACTTGCGATAGCCCTTGTGGGATGACTCCATCTCGGAAAACAGCGGCGATTCGTCGTAGGCCATGCCCATCAACGGCTCGCTGCGCAGCAGTTCGCTCTGCTTGTAGTGCCAGTGATCGATGATCTCGTAAGCGGCACGAATCCCCGGCCAGGCATTCAGCGAACTGAGAATGCCGAGCAAGGCCAGGAACGCCGGCACCACCAGGGTGAACAGCTTGCCCCATTCCGGGTTGAGGTTGCCCATGCCGGACACGAAGGCAATCACCAGGAACGACTGCGCCGTGAGATACGCGTCCGTGCGGTTGGCCAGAATCGAGGTTTCGTACTGGATTTCACGGCGATAGAAATCCAGGCGGTCTTTGGGGGAGCCGAAGATCTTCGCGCTGTCTTCACTGTGCTCGGTCAGGCTCGATTGCGGGGTGTCGGGTGAAATGATTCTGGGCACATCAGTGCTCCCTGCGGGGCTGAACTCTTTAGAAGACGGTGGCTGGGGTGAAGTTCAAGTTTGCTCGTGCACGGTTCTAGTGCGCAAACCGCTCCATTGTGGTGAGTGAGCTTGCTCGCGCTGGAGTGCGCAGCGCTCCCGTCTTTTGGGGCCGCTACGCAGCCCAGCGCGAGCAAGCTCGCTCGCCACAAGGGAATAGAGGCGGTTTGGGGGTTTCGGCACAGGCATTGCTTAATCCTTTCATCCTTCACCTGCCATGCCCGGATACAGGAGCATTCGTTACCCCCCGACCCAGAGCCGACCCCATAAGAAAGTAAGGACCTGGCCCGATGGCACCCTGCGCCACGGGCTCATAAAAATGCGTTTTTCAAAGCGGCAGTGCCCCCCGCGCTTCCCTCGGCACTGACAAGGTACTGGAATGGCTCAATCTTTCTTTGATGAAATGAATGACGCACACGGCGTGTGCCGTGCGCACTATCAGGATTTCTCCCGCTGGCTGGCCAATACGCCGCCGGAACTGCTGGCCCAGCGTCGCCGCGAAGCCGACCTGTTGTTCCACCGCGCCGGGATCACCTTCACCTTGTATGGCGACGAGCAGGACACCGAGCGCCTGATCCCCTTCGACATCATCCCCCGCAGCATCCCCGCCAGTGAATGGAGCGTCATCGAGCGCGGCTGTATCCAGCGCGTCAATGCGCTGAACATGTTCCTTGCCGATATCTATCACGATCAGCGCATCATCAAGGCCGGGATCATTCCGGCGGACCAGGTGCTAGGCAACGAGGGCTACCAGAAGGCCATGGTCGGCCTCGACCTGCACCGCGATATCTACTCGCATATTTCCGGGGTGGACCTGGTGCGCGATGGCGACGGCACCTACTACGTGCTCGAAGACAACCTGCGCACCCCCAGCGGCGTGAGCTACATGCTCGAAGACCGCAAGATGATGATGCGCCTGTTCCCCGAAGTATTCGCCAAGCAGCGCATCGCGCCGGTAGACCACTACCCCAACCTGCTGTTGAAAACCCTGAAAAGCGCCAGCCGCCTGGACAACCCCAATGTGGTGGTGCTGACGCCAGGGCGTTTTAACAGCGCATTTTTCGAGCATGCGTTCCTGGCCCGGGAAATGGGCGTGGAGTTGGTGGAAGGCGCCGACCTGTTCGTGCATGACCTCAAGGTGTTCATGCGCACCACCGACGGCCCCAAGGCCGTGGACGTGATCTACCGCCGTATCGACGACGCGTTCCTCGACCCGCAGGCGTTCAACCCGGAGTCGATGCTCGGCGTGCCGGGCCTGGTCGCGGCCTACTGCGCCGGCAACGTGGTGCTGGCCAACGCCATCGGCACCGGCGTCGCGGACGACAAGTCGATCTACCCCTACGTGCCGGAAATGATCCGTTTCTACCTGGACGAAGAACCGGTCCTGCAAAACGTACCGACGTTTCAGTGCCGCAAGCCAGATGAGCTGTCCCACGTGCTGGCCCACCTGCCGGAATTGGTGGTCAAGGAAACCCAAGGTTCCGGTGGCTACGGCATGCTGGTGGGCCCCGCGTCCACGGCGGCCGAGATCGAGGACTTCCGCCAACGCATCAAGGCGCGTCCCCACGCCTATATCGCCCAACCGACCCTGAGCCTGTCCACCTGCCCGACGTTTGTCGAAAACGGTATCGCCCCTCGGCATATCGACCTGCGCCCGTTCGTGCTGTCCGGTAAGGAAACCCGCCTGGTACCCGGTGGCCTCACACGGGTGGCGTTGCGCGAAGGCTCGTTGATCGTCAACTCGTCGCAAGGCGGCGGAACCAAGGACACCTGGGTGGTGGAGGGCTGAGTATGTTGAGTAGAACCGCCGCAGATCTGTACTGGATGTCCCGTTACCTGGAGCGTGCCGAGAACCTGGCGCGCATGCTCGAAGTCAGCTATTCGCTGTCATTGATGCCCCAGGCCGGGCGCAGCGATGGCCTCGACGAACTGGCGATGTCGCTGCTCAGCAGCGGCACCCTGGACAACTATCTAGAGCGCCATAACCAACTGGATGCCGAACGCATGTTGCACTTCTTCGCCCTCGACGAAGAAAACCCCGCCAGCATCTACAACTGCCTGCGCGCCGCGCGGGGCAACGCCCATGCCGTGCGCGGGCGCATCACCGCCGACATGTGGGAAAACCTCAACGCCACCTGGCTGGAAATGCGCAGCATCGCCGCCGGCGGGCTGGCGCGGCATGGCATCAGCCACTTCTGTGATTGGGTCAAGCAGCGTTCACACCTGTTTCGCGGGGCGACGTCGGGCACCATCATGCGCAACGATGCCTATCGGTTCATTCGCCTGGGCACCTTTGTCGAGCGCGCCGACAACACCTTGCGTCTGCTGGATGCGCGCTACGAGATGTTCGGCGAGGAATCGGAGGAAGTCAGCGACTTGTCGGCGCGGGGTTATTACCAGTGGAGCGCCCTGCTCCGCGCGCTGTCGTCATTCGAGGCGTACACGGAACTGTATCCGAATGCGTTGAATGCGCGCTCGGTCTCGGAGTTGCTGTTGTTGCGCAGTGATGTGCCGCGCTCGTTGCATGCCTGCATTGAGGAGCTGAGCCATATTTTGGCGGATTTGCCGGGCAGTTATGGGCGCACCGCGCAGCGCTTGGCCGCCGAGTTCGAAGCGCGGCTGCGCTATACCGGGATCGACGAAATCCTCGAAGAAGGCTTGCACAGCCGCCTGACGGAATTCATCGACACTGTGCGCGAGTTGGCGCGGGCGATTCACAGCTCGTATCTGGAGGTGGTTTAGACATCGAGGTGCGCGCCCTTTCGCTCGCGGTATTCCCGAGGGGAGCAGTTCATCAGGCGCTTGAAGGCACTGCTGAACGCACTGTCCGACTGATACCCGAGTGACTGGCCGATACGGGACACGCTGCTGCCCGAAGTGCTCAAGGCCTGTACTGCCAGGTGCATGCGCCAGCGAGTCAGATACTCCTGAGGCGCCATCCCGACCCGCTGCTTGAAGTGCAGGGCAAAGGTCGAACGGGACTGGCTCGCGACACCGGCCATGTCGCTCAAGGTCCAGCGGCGTGCCGGTGCGGCGTGTATTTGCTGCAGTACCGGTGCCAACCGCGGATCGTTCAACGCCGCCAACCAACCCGTGGTGCTGGCGCCCATGGATGCCTGATAGAGGCGCAGGATCTGCACCAACATCATCTGCGCCAGATGCTCGGTCATCAACGCCGCGCCTTGCATCGGGCTGGCATATTCCCGAGCCAAGCGCTCCAGGCACCAGCGCAAAACGCTGGCGTGCTCGGACCTGGCGCTGATGCGCACCACCGGCGGCAACCCCTCCAGCAATAGCCGGGCGTCGTCACCGTAGCTAAAACGCCCGCCTATCAGGAACAGATCAACAGTTTCACCCAGACGGGCAATACCCCCCACCGCGTCACGATACACCTCGCGCGCATCAACGCCCTCCCGCGCCAGGTTGCTGGACAACCTCCAGGGACGGTTTTGCGTCAACAAAAAGCAATCGCCCTCGCTCAAGGGGATCGGCACCGGCATGCCCTCCACTTCCAGCCAACACTTTCCCTCCACCACAGCGTTGAACTTGATGCCCTCCGGCGGCGGAAAATCCAGGGCCCAATCGCCGCCAGCCTTGAGGCCGGCGAAATAGGCGCGATGGCTCTTTAACAGTGCCACCACCTCGGACAGGCTATCCATAAAAAATCTCCGGACGATCGCGATAGAAAAACGGACTTTAGGCCGTTTCGCGTCCGACCTCTAGGGGAGAACATAGCCGCCCCCCCTTGGAGAGCGCCCTATGATCAATACACAAAGCCCTATCGAGAGTGGATTCGACGGCACGACAACCGCTTTGCAAGCGTTGGCGGGTAAAGATTTGCACGGTATGACTGCCATCGTCACCGGAGGTTACTCAGGCATTGGCCTGGAAGCCGTGCGCGTATTGGCAGGCGTAGGTGCGCAGGTCATCGTACCTGCGCGGGACGCGCAACTGAGCGGCGTCACGCTTTAGTCGCTATCGCCCACCACCGTGGCAACAGCTGCCGCACCCGCGCTTCGCCGAACCGATCGTCGATCAACATCACCACGCCGGTGTCCTGCTGGCTGCGGATCACCCGCCCCGCCGCCTGCACGACTTTCTGAATGCCCGGGTACAAGTAGGTGTAGTCGTAGCCGGAGCCGAAGATCGCGCCCATGCGCTGCTTCATGTGTTCGTTGACCGGGTTCAGTTGCGGCAGCCCCAGGGTGGCGATGAACGCGCCGATCAAGCGCGCGCCGGGCAGGTCGATGCCTTCGCCAAACGCGCCGCCCAGTACCGCAAAGCCAACGCCCTGGCTGTGTTCGGTGAACTGCTCGAGAAAGGCCTGGCGCTCGGTTTCGACCATACCGCGTGACTGCTGCCACAGTGCAATGTGCGGATGCCGCTCGGCGAGTAACAGCGCCACTTGTTGCAGATAATCGAAACTGCTGAAGAACGCCAGGTAATTACCCGGTTGGTGGGCGAACTGCTGGGCGATCAATTCAACGATGGGTTCCAGTGAGGCCTGGCGATGCACGAACCGGGTGGAGACCTCATCGACAATGCGCACCCGCAATTGCGCAGCATTGAACGGTGATTCCACATCGACCCAGGCGGTGTCCGCCGGCAGGCCCAGCAGGTCGGCGTAGTAGTGACGCGGGCTCAACGTGGCGGAAAACAACACGCTGCTGCGTGCCGCCGTCAGTCGAGGGCGGATGAATTCGGCGGGCACCACATTGCGCAGGCACAAAGTGGAACCGCTGCGCTTGCCGCGCAGTTGGCGCAGGCTGATATCAAAGATGAAATGTTCGTTAAACAGCTCGGCGACCTTGGCAAATTGCAGTGCTTCAAAATAGAAGGCTTGCAGATCGCCGGTGAGTGCCTCGGGGTGGTCGTTGAAGTAGTCACCCATGGCGCTGGCGCAAAGGCTCAGGGCCTGGAGCATTTTGTCGGGTTTGGCCGCGTAGGCTTGATAAGGTGCGAGCTGGTCCTTGTGCAAGGCGTTCCACTCACGATTCAGGCGCTGCAAGGGTTTCTTCAACGGCTCTGGCGCCATATCGCGCACGGTCTTGAGGGCGTACTGATCAAGGCTGGCGCTGTACATCGAACGGGCGCGATCCACCAGGTTGTGGGCTTCGTCCACCAGCACCGCGACGCGCCACTGGTTGAGTTGGGCCAGCCCGAACAACAGCGCGCCAAAGTCGAAATAGTAGTTGTAGTCGGCGACCACCAGGTCGGTCCAACGGGCCATTTCCTGGCTCAGGTAATACGGACAGACGCCGTGCTCCAGGGCGACCTCGCGCAGGTTGCGCTGGTCGAGCAGGCGCACCTTGGCTGCAGCGTTACGCGCGGCGGGTAAACGGTCGTAGAAACCCTTGGCCAACGGGCAGGATTCGCCGTGGCAGGCCTTGTCCAGGTGTTCGCAGGCCTTGTCCCGCGCCACCAGCTCCAGCACGCGCAGCGGCAACTCGGGACTGCTGGCGTACAGCACTTGTGCGGCGTCGAGGGCCAGTTTGCGGCCCGGGGTCTTGGCGGTGAGGAAAAACACCTTGTCCAATTGCTGGGGCGCCAAGGCCTTGAGCATGGGGAAGATCGTGCCGACGGTTTTGCCGATGCCGGTGGGCGCCTGGGCCATCAGGCAGCGGCCGGTGCTGACGGCCTTGTACACCGACTCTGCGAGGGTGCGCTGGCCGGGGCGAAAGTCGCTGTGAGGGAACGTCAGGGTCTGCGCGGCGCGGTTGCGGGCGTCGCGGTGCTGCATCTCCTGGCGCGCCCAATCGAGAAACAATGCGCATTGCTGGTTGAAGAACTGTTGCAGATCGGCGGCCGCAAAGCGCTGGTTCAGCAAGGTTTCGCCCTCGCCAACGATATCGAAATACACCAGCGCCAAATCGATGTGCGCAAGCCCGAGCTTCTGGCACATCAGCCAGCCGTAGACCTTGACCTGGGCCCAGTGCAATTGCCGGTGGTTGGCGGGCTGGGCATCGAGGTCGCCGCGATAGGTCTTCACCTCTTCTAGGCGGTTGCTGTCCGGGTCGTAACCGTCCGCCCTGCCCCGCACCTTGAGCGCCTCGTATTCGCCTTCCAGGGCCACTTCGTTCTGGTAGTGCGCACTGCGCCGGGAGGCGACCGTGCGATGACCGGCGATGCCTTCCTGGGCGCTAGGCGACGGTGTAAAGCGCAGGTCAAGGTCGCCGACCTTGGCCGTGAACTCACACAGTGCGCGCACCGCCACGGTGTAACTCAAGCGGGCTGCGCCCAGCGCACATAGCAGACGGTGACCGGCATCTGGTACTCGCTACAGAATTCCAGCCAGCGCAGTTGGTTGTCTTGCAGGCGATCGCCAGGGCCTTTGACTTCGATCATGCGGTAGGTTTTCTGGGCGGGCCAGAACTGGATCAGGTCCGGCATACCGGCGCGGTTGGCGCGGATGTCCAGCAGCAGCCGCTCGAACCAGTAGTGCAAGTGTTCGGCGGGCAAGCACGCCAAGGCCTGCTCCAGCAGCTCTTCACTGAGCAGGTTCCAGAAGACAAAGGGTGACTGGATGCCCCACTTGTCCACGTAGCGTTGGCGGATGGTGTTTTTGTAGCGTTCATCCTGCAGTTGCTCGAAACAGGCGGCGAACAGTGACGCACGGCGCTGATGAAAGTCTTCGCTGTGCAGATCCGCCGGCCCGCGCTGGAACGGGTGAAAGAATGCCCCCGGCAGCGGCGCGAAGATCGCCTCCCAGCACAGCAGGCCGAACAGCGAATTGATCAGGCCGTTTTCGACGTAGTACACCGGCGCAACGGGCTCGCTCAGATGGGCCTGCACGCAATACTCCACGGACATCAAGGGTTCCGGCAGTGGCAGCGCCAGGTCCAGGCGCGTGACTTCGCGAGGCTTGACCTTGGGCAAGGCCGGCGCGCCCAACTTGCGCCGCAGGCGTGGCAACACACGCAGCAGGTGTTGCTGCTCGGCGGGACTTTCCGGTGCCTCTTGGGCGGCGCATGCCAGGGCCATGGCCTGGGCATAGTCTTCCTGGCGCTCCAGCACGCGAATCAAGCGCGCGCGCGCGCCGGGATAAACACAGGCGCGGTAGATCTGCTCGGCCAGCGCCAACTCGGCACTGCGCTCGCAATACTGACCCACTTGGAACAACAGCTTGGCCCGGCGTTTTTCCAGCCATGGGTTGTCGGTCTGCAAGGTGGCGATCTGCGCCAGCACGCTGTCCGGCGCTTGCGCGGACTCAAAAGTTTGCTGGCACTGGTGCAGGAACAGAAACCCCAGCACGTCATCACGGCTGCGCAAACCACGGGACTCGGCACAAAACTCGACCTTTTCGTAGGTATAGATACCCAGGTCCGCCAGCACGAACTCCGACCAGTCCTGATACAGGTTGCCGAAGAACATCAACCGTAGGCGATCACACAAGTCCATCACGGTGAGGCTGTAGAGCACGTCATCCAACTCGGGGCACCAGTGCGCAAAGCGGCGCTGCTCAGTGAACTGCGTGGCCAACTGCTCAAGCCAATCGGTCTTTTTACCCTTAGGCTGGTCGATCCATGGCTGGAACGCGCCCAGCACCTCGCCCTTTTGCAGCAACCCAAACAGTTCGTCAAAACCCAGCAGGCACTGATCATCGATCCAACCCAATGCCTTCAACGGGTGCGCCGCAGCATGGGGGCAGCCGATCTCCAGATAATTGAGTTTACCCGCCCGAAAATGCACGCCCTTGCGCATCACCATGCGCACCAGCAATGCCTGGGACGCCTGCGGCAACCTGTCAAATTGCTGAATGAAATGCGCTTCGTCAGCATCGAGCAAATCGGCATAGCGTTGCCCCAGCCAATCGAGCACCTGGCGGAAGTTATGCAGGTAATACAGGGGGTCTTCGAGGGGGTCGGCCATGGTACGCAACGATCAAATACTGGTTATGCATACAGATTGCCGTCGTAGACGCGTTGTTGCAATCGGTAATAGATAAATGGCGCACGCAACTTTTTGCATAAAAGTGATCAGATGGGGGAGTTGATCGCGTAACATTTATGGCCCGCAGCCGCAGGTAGCGGGACTTTTCAGGGTTAAGGTAAGGGTTATGAGCATGAAGAATTTGGGGCTGCCACTGGTTGCACTCACTTTTCTGGTATTGGCCGGTTGCGCGACGCAAACCGTAGTGACATTGCAAAATGGCACGCAGTATTTAACCAAAGACATCCCGAAGACCAAGACCGCCGACGGTTTCTATGAATTCACCGACATCGCCGGCAAGCACATCCGCGTCAGAGCCGGCGATGTGGCCACGGTTCGCAAGGAAGACTGACCCCTCGGTCGCCCCATCAAATGTGGGGCTTGCTGTGGCGAGGGCGCTTGCTCCCGCTGACTGCGCAGCAGCCTCCGGCTTGTTGGGGGCGCTTGGCCCCCAGCGCAAGCCCGCTCCCACCATTTGAAGCTCATGCCAACGCGGTTTCAACTGATCACGATCCCCTCCCCCGACCAGTTGCTCACCCCCACCAGCGTCACCGAATCCGCGCCAAAACTGATCACCGTATCGCCACCCACCGCCTTGGCGTGCTCGCGATAATCCAGGCTGCCCTGCACATCCGTGAACACCAGTTTGTCGGTTGACTGATAGCCGATCACCCGATCCTGACCAAACTGCCCGCTGAACAGAAAGGTGTTATGGCCACTGTTGTCGCGAAGGATGTCGTTGCCTTTGCCGCCTTCGATGAAGTCCGCGCCCTTACCGCCCTGGATCAGGTCATTGCCGTCGCTGCCGATGATGAAGGTGTTGCCCTTGTGCGGCTCGGCATTGCGGTTGAGGTCCTGCACCCAGGTAGTGGCCCGCGCCGGATCGGACAGGTTGGCAACGATCACCGTAGAGTCCCGGCTCATCTGCTCGTAGAACCCGGACTCGAGAACCCGGGCCATGCCGTCGCCATAGCCGCTGGGCAGGTGTGACACCCAGGTCGGCAGGTTAGCAATGGAAAACGGCAGCACGTTCCACAACGTCGAGGCGTAGTGATCGTTGAAGCTGACGATGTTGTCGGTGGTCGATTCGTGGGGTTTGTCATGCACGCCCAGGGACGAGAGGTTGAAGGATGAACCGTCCAGCGCACGGAATACCGGGTCGTTTTCATAGCCGATGTTCAGCACCTTGTCGCCGGTGCTCTGGGTCGGCGACGCGTAGGCCACATAGTTAGCGTCCGTGTAGAACCCCGACCATTGCTGGCCGCTTAAGTCCGCCATGCTGTTGACCGCCAGCCCGCCCAGGCTGTGGCCGCTGACCACCACGTCGGAACCGCTCAAGCCATGGGCGCCGGCATAGTCGGCAACCGTTTTGAGCAAACCGCCGAAGGCTTCGCCGGCATAGTTCTTCGCGTAATCCTTGGGGCCCAGGGCGGCGAGCAGATCGCTGACCAGATCACCGATGGAATCGCTGATCTGGCTTTCCCGCGGCCCCGACGTGCCGCGAAAGCCGATGCCGATTTCGAGTAGTCGGCCAGCGTCATCGTACTTGCCCAGTACCTCGACCTGAGCGGTGGTATAGCCGGCCTTTTCGCCAAAAAACGTGCCCCGGGCGTCGACCTTGCCGCCATAACCCAGGGTGCTCGCGCTGATCGGCGTCCATCCGGCGTGTTGTACCGCTTCCAGCGCGGCTTTTTCCGAGTCGGGATTCCACGGGATACCGGGAATCACGCCTTGGGAGTCGGAACCGCCAAGCAATGCACCGAGCAGCGTCGCCGGCAAGCCAACGCCCAAGCCGTTGTGCTGATACCCCACGGCAAAGCCGTTATCCAGGTTGTGGTAGGTATACAGCGTGATCGCCATCGCATCGGCGAACAGCGCCTTGGAACCCTCGGTGCCGAGGTTTTTATAATCAAAGATACCCATCGGTAGTGCCTCTCTGTTGTTGGACTTGTCGAGAAAGCGCAATGACGCCCCAGGTGGCGCTATGGCTGCTTGCCCACCGGCCCAAATGCCTCATCGACTTGCGCCAGGTCGGTATCGCGCAGGTTGCCGGCGTAGTAGTGCAATTTGGTCCAGGCCATCAGGTAGTCGTAACGCGCCTGAGCCAGGTCGCGCCGGGTGCTATAGAGCTGCTGCTCGGCGTTGAGCACATCGAGGTTGACCCGCTCGCCGCCGAGGATGCTTTGCCGGGTCGACACCACCAACGCCTCGGCCGAGGCCAGGGCTTTCTGGTAGGCGCGCAGCTTGCTGACGCCCGACAGGCAGGCGCTGAACTGGCGACGCAGTTCGATCAGGGTTTCGCGGGTCTTGCCTTCCAGCTCGTATTCGGCCTGCTCCATGGCGCGGCTGGCCTGGCGCGTGGAAGCCGAGATAGCGCCACCGGCATACAACGGCAGGCTGACTTCAACACCGATGGTGTTGGTGTCGTAGCGCTGGTTGTAGGTGTTGCCGCTGTCGGATTCCTGCTGGCGCGAACTGGCATACGCGGTGATCTTCGGCAGGTGCCCGGCGCGGTTGCGCTCCACTTCATAACGCGCCACTTCCAGCGCCTGGCGTTGCGAGGCCAACGTCGGGTTGTTGCTGATCGCCAACTCGTGCCAGGTGTCGTAGTTGGCCGGCGTCAGGGTGAAGGCGGCGAAGCTTTGATTCAGCGGCGCCAGGTCGTTGATGTTGACGCTCTGCACACCGATCAACGCGCCCAACTCTCTCAACGAGGCGTCCTGTTCATCCAGCGCCTGGATTTCTTCGGCGGTGGCCAGCTCATAGCGCGATTCGGCTTCAAGAATGTCGGTGCGCGTGCCCTCGCCCTGCTGGAACAAGTGCTGGTTCTGCTGAAACTGCTGCTCGAAGGCCTTTTTCTTGGCGCGAGCAATATCGATCTGGTCTTGGGCAAACAACGCTTGGGTGTAATAGCTCAGCACCCGCACCAACAGCGCCTGGCTCTTGTCGCGAAAACTTTCATCGGCAAACAGCGCCTGGGCCACGCCCTTGCGGTAGTTGGCATAGGCTTCGTAGTCGAACAGCGGCTGCTGCAGGCTGAAGGTGGAGCCGTAGCTGTTGTAATTGCGCTCGTCGCGATAGCTGCCGCCACGCCCGTCAGGCAGGTGCGCTTGGGAATTGTTGCGCCCTTTGTTGTAGTTGTAGGACAGCCGCGGCAGCAGCCCAGCGCGGCCGATGGTGCGGTTTTCCTGGCCGGCGTCGCGCTCCTTGATCGCGCCGAGGAACACTGGATCGTTGCGCAGGGCCTGCTCGTACACATCGAACGGGCCCATGGCGGCCTGGGCAGGCGCACAGGTCAACAGCAAGGCGATGAACAATGGTTTCATGTTCATTCCTCGGTCAACGCAGAGCCGGCGCGGTCAAGCAGCGGCTTGAACAGGTAATTGAGCAGCGAGCGCTCGCCGGTGCGCACAAACATCTCAGCGGGCATGCCTGGCTTGATCACCAGGCCGTGGAGTGTTTCCAGCGCGGCCTCACTGACGGTGGTGCGCAGCACGTAGTACGGCGCGCCGGTTTTTTCGTCGAGCAGTTGGTCGGCGGAAATCAGGCTGACCTCCCCCGCCACACGCGGGGTACGGCTCTGATTGAAGGCGGTGAACAGAATATCGACCGGCAGGTGGGTGCCGACCTTGTCCACCAGGTGGACCGGCAAATGCCCCTCGACTTCCAACCGCGTGCCCTGGGGCACGATCTCCAGCAAGGTTTCCCCGGCGCGCACCACCGCACCTTCGGTGTGCACGCCAAGGTTGACCGCAATGCCATCGGCCGGCGCGTTGATTTCGCTGTGCTGCAGGTCGAACCCGGCGGACATGAGTTGCTGCTCCAGGGTCAGGCTGCGCAGTTGCGCGTCGGCCAGTTGGCTGCGCACTTCCTTCTGGTATTCCTCGCTGTGCTGCTGCAGTTTGAGCCGCGATTCGAGGATGCCCTGCTCCACACGGCCGCTTTCGCCAGTGTTCTGCGCCAGGTCCTGTTGCACCTGGGACAACTGGCGCTGGTACTCCATCAAGCGGTTGCGTGGGATGTAGCCATTGTCGGCCAAGGGCTGCAGATTGCTCAGTTGGTCGCGCAGGGATTGGGCCTGGGCGGTCAGGTCGCTGCGCGCGCGGCGCATGCCATTGAGTTGCGCCCTGGCGCCGTCGATATTCGCGCGAATCCCCGCCTGTTCGCGGGCAAAGGCTTCGCGGCGGCTGCTGAACAGTTGGCGTTGGCCTTCTAGCACCAAGGCCAGCGCGGGGTCGGGAGTGGCGCTGAGTTCGGCGGGGAAAACGATGACGGAGAGATTGTCGCGTTCGCTCTGCCAGCGCGCCACACTGGCCCAGGCCATGCGGTACTGCGCTTGCAGCGATTGCACATCAGCCTGGTTCTGGGTCTGGTCGAGACGAAACAGCGGCTGGCCCTGTTTGACCGTCTCACCCTCTCGCACAAGAATCCGGCTGACCACACCGGGGCTGAAGGTCTGCACGGCCTTGCGCTTGCCCGAGACCACCACGGTGCCATGTACCGGAATGCCCTGGTCCAGCGGCGCCAGGCTGGCCCAGAGGAAAAACCCACCGGCGCCGACCACCGTCAGCCACCAACCCATGCGCACGAAGAAACCAGCGTCGCGTTGTTCAACAGTGAGAATGCTCATGCGCCTGGATTCCTTCCGGCTTGATACTGACGACTGAAACTGACGCCGGTTTTTTCCTTCGGCGTCTCTTGCTGGCCGGACAACGCGCGCAGCACTTCCTGGCTCGGCCCAAACGCCTGCAGGTGGCCTTCGTTGAGCACCAGCAACTTGTCGGCCTGGGCCAGGGCCGAAGAGCGGTGGGTGACGAGAATCACGCTGCTGCCCTGGGCCTTCATCTGCACGATGGCGCTGGCCAGCGCGGCTTCACCGACGGTGTCGAGGTTGGAGTTGGGTTCATCCAGCACGATCAGCCGCGGCCCGCCATACAGCGCACGCGCCAGGGCGACCCGTTGCTTCTGGCCGCCGGACAGGCCGCCACCGTTGTCGCCCAGCACCGTGTCGTAGCCTTGGGGCAGGCGCAAAATCAATTCATGTACGCCAGCCTGTTGTGCCGCCTGGACCACCTGTTGCGGATCAGCATCGCGAAAGCGCGCGATGTTGTCGGCGATGCTGCCACTGAACAGTTCGATGTCCTGGGGCAGATAGCCAATGTGCGGGCCGAGATCGTCACGGTCCCAGCGGTGGATATCCGCGCCATCCAGGCGCACGGTGCCGGCCAGGGTTGGCCACACGCCCACCAGCACACGGGCCAGGGTGGACTTGCCCGAGCCCGACGCGCCAAGCACCCCCAGCACTTCGCCGGCGCCCAGGTTGAAGCTGACCTGATGCAGCGTCGCCAGACGTCGACCCGGCGGGCCGGCGCTGACCTGCTCGAAACTCACCTGGCCCTTGGGCGCGGGCAATGCCATCTGCGCGACTTCCGGGGGGAATTCACGCAGTAACTCGTCCAGCCGCTGATAGGCCAGCTTGGCCGAACTCCACTGCTTCCACACCGCAATCAACTGGTCGATCGGGCTGAGCACCCGGCCCATCAGGATGGAACCGGCGATCATCATCCCGGCGGTCATCTCGCCTTTGATCACCAAAAACGCGCCCAGGCCGAGCACCAACGATTGCAGGCACAGGCGCAGGGATTTGCTCAGGGAGGTGATCACCGAACCGGTGTCGCTGGCCGTGTTCTGCAAACCCAAAAACTGTGAATGCACGGCAAACCAGCGCTTGCGCAATGCGCCGAGCATGCCCATGGCCTGGATGGTTTCGGCGTTGTGCAAATGGCTGGTGGCCAGTTGGCTGGATTGCTGGGAGTAGCCGCCGGCCTCACCCAAGGGCTTCTTGGTCAGGTATTCATTGAGGCAGGCCAGGCCGATCAGCAACAAGGCCCCCGCCGTGGCCAGCACGCCCAGCCACACGCTGAACAGGAAAATCACCAACAGATAGATCGGAAACCACGGCGCATCGAAAAACGCGAACAGCGCCGGCCCGGTGATGAACTGGCGGATATGGGTCAAATCAGCGAGGGATTGCCCGGCATGCCCCTGGCCGCGCTGCAGATTGCGTTCGAAGGCGGCTTTATACACGCGCAAGTTGAAGCGCCGTTCCAACTGGCTACCGATGCGGATCACGATAAAACTGCGGATGACTTCCAGGCAGCCGATAAAGGCGAAGAAACCTACGACCATCAGTGTCAACATCACCAGCGTGGTTTCATTCTGGGAGGACAGCACGCGGTCATACACTTGCAGCATATAAATGGACGGCACCAGCATCAGCAGGTTAATCAATGCAGTGAAACAGCCAACGCTGATCAAAATACTTTTATATTCACCCAACGCCTTGAATAACGGCGCGACGACTTGGGGCTTCGCCATAGTGTTTGATCTTCCCTGAACCAAATGACCGGCAATAGTTGCCCCAGCCCCTGAACAGGAGGCGGCCAACTATTAAACTCGAGTTATAGCGTTATAACTGGAAACTAAGGTATTCGTTGCAATGTCACGATATCGCCGGATGGCGTGCGTGCCTGGTATTCACCGTCGCGCTGGCGATTCAAGTGGGTAATCCCTGAGCCTTCGGCATTCATCAACCAGATCCCGTCCGGTGTCGGCGACCACGTCAGGGGTTTGTCCCCCAGCCACTGCTCAATACACGCCACGTCGCCACCCAAGGCGTTGGCCTGCTCCAGCAAATCCAGGGCACAGACCTGATCCTCTCGGTGCAGCTGCCAATGTCCGGCCAACTGGGCGGCGGTGGGTAAAACAAGACTGCTAGCCATTGCGTGGGCTCCTGCCGACACGAACAACACCTGTAGGACACAGGCGATCAAATGAGAAAAACGCGGCATGTGCATGCTCCCGCCTGGAAGCGCGGCGCCGAAGCGCCGCGCTCGTGCATCAGGCCACGATGTCGCTGACGGCGGCCTGGCCCACGGTGGTGACGAGGAAATCCGCCACGCCGTGCCCGGAGAAGTCCACGGCCAAGGTACCCAGGTTGGTGCCCGAGGCATAGCTCAATACCGCGTCGCCGGCATGCCCGGTGAACGCGTTAACGAAGCTCAGGCCCGCGCCTTTGGTGATGCCGCTCAGGTCGATCTTGTCGGAGCCGCTGCTGAAGTCAAAGATCTTGTCCGCCGCCCCTGGCTTGGAATCGGAACTGGCACCGAACACAAAGGTGTCGTTGCCGGCGCCGCCCCACAGTTGGTCCGCGCCGCCAGCGCCGTAGATGAGGTCGTTGCCGGCCCCGCCCTTGATCAGGTTGGCCGCATTGTTGCCGATGATCAGATCGTTGCCCGCACCGCCGAAGGCGTTTTCCACGGTGACGCCCTTGGCGATGGACACGTTGCCCACCAGGCCGCCAACGTCGGAGAACGAGGTCTCATTGAGGTTGATCTTCTGGTTCTGGGTGAAACCGGAGAAGTCCAGGGTGTCGTTGCCACCGCCGTCCCAGACCGAAAACACCAGCTTGTCGGCGTTGGAGGTGGCGCTGAGGAAGTCACGCCCGGTGTTGGAGTTGAACCCGTAGGTGGTGTCGCCGGCGCGGGTGGCGTAGTTGGCGCCGTAGAGCTTCTGGATCGCCGCGATATCGTCGATCAACGGCCCGGATGCGTAAGCTTCGACCCCGCCCTTGCTGAAGTTCTGGTTGGTGTTGCTCTCACTCCAGTAACTCATGAGGCTGTAGCCACGCGTGTCCTGTCCATAGGTCGCGTCGTTGTAGGTCGGGTTGCCATTCCCGGCGTTGTAGTCGCCAGGGTGAGCCAGGCCCAGGGTATGGCCGATCTCGTGGGTCAGGGTTTGCCGGCCGTAGTTGTTCAGGTCCGGGGTCTTGTTGGGCGTGTAGCTGCTGTTGGTCAGGTACCACGAAGTGCCGTCGTAGCCCGCGCCGGTACCGGGCAGGTAGGCGAAGGCTGCCGCGCCGTCCTGGCCGCCGCTGTAGTTGCCGAAGGTCATATGCGCATCGCCGCCGCTGGCCTTCTCGGTGAAGGCGACGTTGGCGACATCCGACCAGGATTGCATGGCCAATGCGGCCTGGGCTTTCTGCTGGCTGTTGAACTGGCTGAAGCCCGAGATGCCATGCATGTTCAGCGTGTTCGAGGAGGCCGAGGTCAGGAAGGTGTAGGTCAGGTCGATCTTGCCGTTGCCGTCAACGTCCCGGTACGCGGCGCCGTCGCGCAGCAGTTGGGTGGCTGCCTGGTCAACGGAATAAGAGGGTTTGCCATTGATCGTGAGGTTGCCGCCACGGTCGTACAAATGACTGAAACTATCAATTTGCGTATACGCAGTGCTGGCTTGCGCGGCAGATACAATAGCCTGGTCTTTTACTTTTGACATAAACGTACTTCCTTGTGTGCAAGTGCATCAGTCTTGGGTCGATAGGAACCTCGCTGGCGAGATCGTCCTATCACTCGCCTCTTTTGAAGGCGTCACGAAACTGACACAACTTGAAATCTTTCGTCTACATCTATTTACGCAGTAAAAACCGACCAATCGGCAACTAAGGAAGTCGTGTGCAATGTTTGCAGGGGGCTAGTTGCTTTTGTCCTACAAAAAGCAGCGCGCTGTTATTTAAATATTAAATAGCGGTAAAGCCGCTCAACTTGAGCGGCGCACTTGCTTAAATGGATCCAATATATTGTTACGGTGTCATTGGTAATATTAAAGAGCCGCCATTCTTTATAAATACACAGGATTATCGGCAGCTGTTCCAGCCCGCCTGGCGCAATGCCTGCAACCGTGTCTCGCCGTCCAGACCCGGCACCTGCACCCCGTCATCGGTGGTCATGCTTTCACCCGCCAGCATGGCATTGATGACCATGATGTCGCGCACCGACGCCTCAGCGATCAAGGTCATCAACAGATACCCGGCGCCCAGCACCGCCAGCAATGCCGGCAGCGGCCACAAGGGCATGCGATACGGATGCGCGCGTTCATGCAGCAGCACCCGGCTCATCAGCGCGCTTAGCGCCACGATCAGGTACACCAGCATGATCAGCAGCACGCTGAACGAGGTGAGGTCCGCCAGATTGGAGCTGAAACTCAGCAGCGCCGAAGGGATCGCCAGGAACAGCGTAGCCAACCAGGGCGAATCCCAGCGCGGGTGAATGCGCGTGAACAGCTTGTTGATGGTCGGCGTCCACAGGGCATCGCGGCCGCTGCTGAACACTACGCGGCCGATCTGGATCACGATGGCGACGATGGCATTGAACACCGAGAGAAAGATCCCGGCACTGACCAGGCGTGACAAGGTTTCGTTGCCGTGGCTGGTCAGCAGGTAGCCGATGTCGCCATTGGCCAGGTCGCCGGTGTGGGTGGAGCGGCTCAGTGCATGAAACTTTCCATGAAACCGGCCACGCTGATCGCCAATTTGCGGCGCCAGGGCGCGGTATCGGGGTTGGCCAATACCTGGTCTTCATGCACAAAACTACGAATGATCGCGTTGTAGCCCAGCCATCGGCATGGCTCCGGCTCCCAGGCCTTGAGCGCCTTCAGGCCGCGTTCGCGGATGACCCAGGGCTGATGGGTCAACGGCGTATCCAGGCCCAGGATCAGGTCGGCCAGGGTGCGACCGCCCAGGTTGCTTGCACCGACGCCCTCCCCGCCGTAGCCGCCGGACAGCGCGATGCCAGTGGTGTGATCGCAGAGCATGTGCGGTCGGAACTGGCGCGACATACCGAGGTTGCCGCCCCAGGAGTGCGTAATCCGCACATTCTTCAACTGTGGGAACAGTTCGCCGAACAAATAGCGACGCAACTCCACTTCGCTGTCGGTCAAATCGAACTCCTGGCGCAATTTGCCGGCAAACTGATAACCGCCACGGGCACCGAACACCAGGCGGTTGTCGGCCGAGCGCTGGCCATAGGTGACCTGGCGACTGCTTTCGCCGAAGGCCTGGCCATGCCTCAGGCCGATTTCGTCCCAGGTGCTGGCGGGCAATGGCTCGGTGGCGACGATCAGGCTTTGCACCGGCAGTTGGTAGCGGCCCAACGGCGCCAAGGTCGTTGCGTAGCCCTCGACGGCCGGCACCACCCAGGCGGCACGCACGCCGGCCTTTGCAGTGCGTAGGCTGCCGGACTGCCAATGGGTCACGGGCGAGTTTTCGTAGATCGCTACCCCCATGCGTTCCACCACCCGCGCCAGGCCGCGGACCAACTTGGCCGGGTTGATCGTCGCCACATGCGGCGCATAGACCGCGCCAAAGGGCTTGGCGATACGCAACTGCTCGGCCAGTTGCTGCGGGCTGAGCCAGCGGTAGTCGGCCTCGGTGAGGCCTTGGGCGTAGAGCGTGTCCAAGTAAAGGCGCAGGCTGCTTTCCTGCTCGGGGTAACGCGCGGCGCAGTAGAGGGCGCCGCCCTTGCGGTAGTCGCAATCAATGCTCTCGCGGGCCAGCACCTGGGCCACTTCGTCGGGAATACCGTGCAGCAGGTCAAACGAAGCACGCCGTTGCTCGGGCGCCAGGTCGGCGAGTAAACGGTCTTCACCCAGCAGGTTGCCCATCAGCCAGCCGCCATTACGCCCGGACGCGCCGAAACCGGCGGTTTGCGCCTCGATGATCGCGATATTCAGCTCAGGCGCCTGGCGCTTGAGGTAATAGGCAGTCCACAGGCCGGTGTAACCAGCGCCGATGATGGCCACGTTGACGTCCAGCTCGTGCTCCAAGGAAGGCCGCGCCACAAGCGGGTCGTCCAACTGGTCCATCCATAAACTGATAGTGCGCCATGCCGGCATGCCAGGTTCCCCTACCTCGTTTCGATAGGCTGGATACTAAGGCGGGATGTCAGGGGTTGTCTTGTGCGCGTACACACACGCAAATGTTGGAGCGACCTGCTGCCCCCATCAGCGCCGAATCAATCGGCTTACCGATACAGGCAGAGGCCAGCGGCGGCCGACTATTGACCGTAACCCTTAAAATAGTACTGGACGGCTACGACAATCGTTTGATCTTCAACACGGAATTCACAAACCACCGACCCGAAAAACGTATTAAGCGAGGTGGCCCTAATGAGCGACACCTCACCTTTGTGGGCGTTGTACGCGTTACCGGTACGCGGGTCGACGTAAACAACTTTCTTAACATGCTCCCCTCCAACCGGATATGTATCCGTCGGAATGGTGAGGGGCGTGAGATGCACCTCAACCGCTTCGAATCTATCCGGGTCGCCGTTCTCCTTTTGGGACCCGAAAAACCTCAGCGCCCCCTCTTGCTCACCAATATGCACATGGTCCGCGTGAAACTCGTGATCAAGTCGGTCGATTTCGATAGTTCCCTCCATGCGGCTTATGTTGTTTGGGTCGTCCGGTTGGGTGGATCGATTGTAGTCAGGCATAGCGACTCTCCTGCTGAAAGGGAAGATGCCCGGGAATTACACAATTAATCTGCGAATGAAAAAACTGTCAAACATGACAGGTTTAACCCCCACCACCTTAATTGCCAATCGATCTAACTGAATAGCCCTTTCAGCGCAGCCTTCAATGGTTCGTCGGAACCTGTGACTGGTGGCCTTTTGCCCGACAGCGACGAGGATATGACTCACATCAACCTATAGGAAAAGAACTGCCGAACGGAACGAAAAAACTCCGCAGACGTGCGCAAACGGATGCTATTTTTAGACTCTCACTCGCCATGACCTGTAACGGTCTTGGCCCCTGCCGCGAGCTAAAGGAAGCGCTCAATGAACAAGGTGGGCAACATGAACAAAGTGACATTCCCCAATGCCTGTCAACTGATGCGCTGGCATTTTCACCCCATGGGCTTCGAAGGGAGTATGGACGCCCCCGGTAGTATGGTCGCGCGTCTGTTCGACCGCGCCAGTGGCGAGACGCAGATCGCCATCGCCGGCATCCCCTGCGCCACGGTGATGAATGCCGCCGATGTAGAGCGCATCATCGAGGCAGTGGAAGCGGAGTTAGAGTGTTTTGTGCCGCCGCATTTGTTAAGGGCTTGAGCGCACAAAGCAGGCAGGCTCGCTCGCTATAGGGGGTATCAGTCGCGTGGTTTTTCGACTGATGCGCCGCTATCGCGGGCAAGCCCGCTCCCACACTGAGCCTGTGCCAGACGAGGCTTAGCGCTGATCGTCAAAAAACGCTTTCTTGGCGTCTACCCGCTCCGATGCCTTCGGTACATTCACAGCCTGGCCCTCGGGCTTTTCCACATACCAGTAGCAATGGCTTATGGCGCGGGTAATACCGACATAGGCCAGGCGCAGCACTTCGTCTTTTTGCGCGTTGTCATACGGTTCAGTGTCGCCAGCCTTGCCCAGGCCGGCCATCCGGTACACCTGGTTCTTGTAAGGCGAACGGGTGACATGCTGGCAATCCCCAAGCAGGAAAACCGCATCCGCCTGCAGGCCTTTGGCGCTGTGATAGGTCAGTTGTTTCAGCCTGCGCGCCGCAGGCGGCAAGCTAGAATCAACATTAACTACAGACTGAATATGCTCTTGAATCAATAGCTTATCGCTGCTTTTTCGATAGAGCATTAACACCGAATCGCCCTTTTCATAGTGTTCTTGCAGTCGACGACCCAGCGCCGCATCGTCGCGTTCCAACACCGTAACGGGCACCAACGCCTTGGGTGTGCCGCTGGCCTTGGCCTTCTTACCGGGGATCGCCGGCGCGGCACGCACAATGTGTTCGGCGGCATCGATGATGTGCTGATGGCTGCGGTAGTTCTCGCCGAGCATGACGCGGGTGGTACTCGGTGACGCAAATTCCTTGTTGAACTCCATGAAATACTTCGGCGAACTGCCGCGCCAGCCATAGATCGACTGCCAGTCATCCCCCACGCATAACAGTGACGAACTCTGAGCGCCGCGCCCCACATGCATGGCCGGTCCACGGCTGCGGATTTCACGCAGGCTGGCGCGCAGCCAGGACACAATCTGCGGCGAGACGTCCTGGAACTCATCGATCATCAGGTGTGACAACGGCCGCAACAGGGGGTCGCTGAGCAACTTGAGGTTTTCCGGGGTGTTTTCGCCAAACAACGAGAACATGCGGTTGTAGGTCATGATCGGCGGCGACTGGTCGAGCAGATGGTCTTCCAGGGCTTTCCAGAAAATGCTCAGGGCCTCGAAGAAGTAGCGGTCCGGATCGTCCTTGGCGAAGCTCATCTGGCCCACGGCGCCGGGCACATCCAGACCGAGATTCTCGATGAAGCCCGCGGCCATGACAAAGCAGTCCAGCAACGGCGCCGACGCCAACTCGCCTTTGACCTTGTAATCGAAGCCCGGCCCGGCGCTGGCGTCACCGGCCAGGCTGCTCAAAAGACGCTTCGACGACTCATAACTATCTAACCATATCAAAGGCTTACGACAGAAAGCCTGAAACAAGGTGCGCTTGACCGCCCATTCCGCACGCACTGACAGCTTGGCATTGGGGCGGCTGACCTGGGCGTTTTCCCGTGAATCGAAGCCCAGCACGACCCAGGCATCCAGCTCGGGAATATAGCCATGGCAATGAAACTGCGCACCATTGATCTCTACGGTCTGGCGACTTGGCTCAATCCCCTTGATGGGCCAGGCACCCGCACGAAACCACAGGTCTTCAATCACGTCACACAGTTCTTCATCGCGCTTGGCGGCCAGTTCCGTCACCGCCATGCGCTTCTGCACGTCCGGGTGATCGCGCTCCAGCTCCTTGAGCTGCAAGCCATGGCGCGCCAGCGGTGCAATCAGTTCGCGAAAGCGCGCATGCTGGCCGTGCAGTCGGTGGTAGCAGGCGTTCATCTGCTGGCGCTGTGCCTCATTGAGGCGCAGGTCGAACGGGTTGCTGTCCGCGTCCTCGAAACCCGCGCTGAGGTTCTCGAACGCCTGCAACCGTTCGAAGCCCGGTAGGCTGCGCACCATCGGCAGGATACGCGAGTGAAAGGTCCGCACTACGGCCTGAGCTTGTTTGATATCAATGGGTTGCCCCCACAAGCTGAGTACTTCCATGAGCTTGTTGATGAAGTCCTTGCGCGACTCGCGGGTAAACGTCACCACGGTCATCGAGCTCAGCTCGAAGCTCAGGTAATGGGTGAGCAGCAGGATACGCAACACCAGCGACGTGGATTTGCCCGCACCGGCACCGGCTATCACTGAAGTGGACGGCGTGTCGCTGAAGATCATCTTCCATTGCGCGGCGCTGGGCTGCGCGTGAGCCGGCAGCAAGCGCGCCACATCGGCTTTGATACGCTTTTTCAGATCTGCCGTGAGGGGCAGCCGCCAATCATCGAACAGGCTGTCATCCACCCCCGGAGCACGGTGTTCTTGGAGGCGGAAGTCGCGAATCAGCAGGACTTGCCGGCCTTCCTCGATGCCGTCGGCCTTGCCCTCGCGATAGCCGTACTCAACGCCCGCCTCGTGCCCACTGCGAAAACCATCGGCCTGCCCATGCAGCCAGGAGAACCGGTGCTGCGCGCGCAAGCGGGTCAAGCCATGCCCGAACAATCGGGCGGCGAGCCGTTTCAACCACGGCATTTCGGCCAGGGGGCGCAATTCAGGGGGCAGATCAGGCTGTTGTTGCGGCACGCGGACTCCTGCGATGAGCTGGGTGTTGACGAGTGCGCCATGGTCGCCGGAATCGCCGCGCAGTTCCAGCCAATTGCTTTGCCGTCATGCAGTTAGGCGATGAAGTGAAAGTCAAAGCGGCCGAAACCAATCCAATAGATCGATAGGAATAAGGCACTTTTTACGCTTTTTATCGATCATGCACTGTTAGATGATGAGCGCCATCAACGGGAGACAATCATGCTCGAATTACGACCTTTCACCGCCCTGGGCGGCGCCCATCACGGCTGGCTTGACGCCCATCATCACTTTTCATTCGCCGAGTACCACGACCCCAAGCGCATGCACTGGGGCAACCTGCGGGTCTGGAACGATGACATCATCGCGCCCGGCACCGGTTTCCCCCAGCACCCGCACCGCGACATGGAAATCATCACGTATGTGCGCGAAGGCGCCATCAGCCACGCCGACAACCTCGGTAACAAGGGCCGCACCGAGGCGGGTGACGTGCAGGTCATGAGCGCCGGCACCGGGATTGCCCACAGCGAATACAACCTGGAAGCCACCCCCACCAAGATTTTCCAGATCTGGATCATCCCCAACGAGGCCGGCCTGCCGCCGTCGTGGGGCGCCAAGCCGTTTCCGAAAGGTAACCGCGAGGGCTTTGTGACACTAGCCAGTGGCAAGGCCGGTGACAGCGAGAGCCTGCGCATTCGTGCAGATGCGCGCCTGGTGGCCGCCAATCTGAAAGCCGGGGAAAGTGCCGAATACCGCCTGGACAGCGGGCGTCGTGCTTATCTGGTGCCGGCGACGGGAGTGATTGAGGTCAATGGCTTGCGGGCACACGCTCGAGACGGTGTCGCAGTGGAAGATGAACAGCTGTTGCGCGTGACCGCGATAGAAGACAGCGAGATCGTGCTGGTCGACCTGGCCTGATGTCGAGGCGAGATGTAGGAGCGGGCTTACCCGCTCCTACATTGACGCAGGTGTATCAGTTAGCGCTGATAGCACCGTCTACCAATACCTGCGCTTCTTCTACCAACTGCTTGAGGTGATCTTCACCGATGAAGCTCTCGGCGTAGATCTTGTAGATATCCTCGGTACCCGATGGCCGCGCGGCGAACCAGCCGTTTTCGGTCATGACTTTCAAGCCGCCGATCGCCTGGTTATTACCCGGCGCATGGCTGAGGATCTGCTGGATGCGCTCCCCGGCCAGTTCGGTGGACGTTACCTGCTCCGGCGACAGCTTGCCCAACAGGGCCTTCTGCGCCGGAGTGGCCTTGGCGTCGACGCGAATGGCGAACGGTTCGCCCAGGGCGTCGGTCAGGCCACGGTAGATCTGGCTTGGGTCCTGGCCTTTGCGCGAGGTCATTTCTGCCGCGAGCAACGCCGGGATCAAGCCGTCCTTGTCGGTGCTCCATACGGTGCCGTCCTTGCGCAGGAACGAGGCGCCAGCGCTTTCTTCACCGCCAAAACCCAGCGAACCGTCGAACAGGCCGTCGGCAAACCACTTGAAGCCGACCGGCACTTCATACAGGCGCCGCCCAATGCGCGCGGCGACGCGATCAATCAAGCCGCTGCTGACCACGGTCTTGCCCACGGCCGCATCGGCGCGCCAGTCGGGACGGTTCTGGAACAGGTAGTCGATGGACACCGCCAGGTAGTTGTTCGGCGCCAACAGGCCTCCGGACGGGGTGACGATGCCGTGGCGATCGTGGTCCGGGTCGCAGGCGAAGGCCACGTCGAAACGCTCCTTGAGACCGATCAACCCCTGCATGGCGTAGCTGGACGATGGGTCCATGCGAATCTGACCATCCCAGTCGACGCTCATGAAACGGAAAGTAGGATCGACTTCGGTATTGACCACGTCCAGGTTCAAACGATAGTGCTCGGCAATCGCCGACCAGTAGCGCACCCCGGCTCCGCCCAGTGGATCGACGCCCAGGCGCAGGTCGGCGCTGCGAATCGCGTCCATGTCGATCACATTGACCAGGTCGGCCACGTAGCTGTTGAGGTAATCATGGCGATGCGTGGTATCGGCCTTGAGCGCCTGCGCGTGGGTGATGCGCTTAACCCCGGCCAGTCGGTTGGCCAGCAGTTCGTTGGCCTTGGCCTCGATCCACTTGGTGACGTGGGTATCGGCCGGGCCGCCGTTGGGCGGGTTGTACTTGTAGCCACCGCTTTGTGGCGGGTTGTGCGAGGGTGTGATGACAATGCCGTCGGCCAGGCCGCTGGTGCGACCGCGGTTATAGCAGATGATGGCGTGGGAAATGGCCGGGGTTGGCGTGTATTCATCGCCCTCGGCGAGCATCACATGCACACCATTGGCCGCCAGCACTTCCAGCGCGCTGGCCCCTGCGGGCGTCGACAACGCATGGGTGTCGAGGCCGACAAACAACGGCCCGTCGATGCCTTGGGCTTCGCGGTACAGGCAAATGGCCTGGCTGATAGCGAGCACATGCCATTCGTTGAAGCTCAGTTCGAACGAGCTGCCACGGTGCCCGGACGTCCCAAAGGCGACGCGCTGGGTGGAGATCGCTGCATCAGGCTGGCCGGTGTAATAGGCCGTGACCAGTCGCGGGATATCTACCAGCAACTGGGCTGGCGCCGGTTTGCCCGCAAAAGGACTGATTGTCATGCATAAACCTCGGAAAGAAGGATTCGGAAAAAATGACAGTTTACTGAGAGTTGGACTACCGCGCGATGTTATCGATCCCACGACAGCAAGAGATTTTTCACGCGCTAGGCGGTCTGCGCCTGCAGCAAGGCCTGCGCCAGCGCATCCAATGCCGCGTCCAGGTTCGGGTGCCCGTTGAACGCGTGGCTCAGCCGTAGCTGCTGATGGTGCAGGCCACTGAGGCTGAACAACTCCCCCGGAGCAATCACTACCTGCTGCGCCAGCATGCGCTGGAACACCTGGCGCATGTCCACCGGTGCCGACGAGTGCAGCCAGAAACTCGCCCCGGCCAGCGGCATACGGTAAGTCACCCGCCCTGCCAGGCGCTGATCCAGGCGCTGGCTCATGGCTTCGGCCTGCTCGCGCAGGCGCTGGCGCAGTGTCTGCAGGTGCTGATCCAGCCGCCCGCTTTGATACAGGTGGGCAATCGCGCGCTGACGGATCGACGACAGTCGAAATGAACGCAGCAGAAACTGGCGCTGCAGTTCACTGCTCAGGTGGCGTGACAGCACGTAACCGAACGGTGCTTCCGGGCCGAGTACTTTTTCGAACGACGAGAACACGATCAGCCGTTCCGGGCTGACCAGGTTGCGCAGCGCCGTATGGTTCTGCGCAAAGCCCAACTCGCCAAAGGTGTCATTCTCCAGCAGCCAGCAGCCATATTCTTCCAGCAACTGCGCCACCCGCAGGCGCTCATGGTTGAGCATCGCGCTGCCCGAAGGCATGCCTACCAGCGATGACAGCAGCACCAAGTGGACGGACTCATGGCGCAGCAGGTGCTCGAACCTCGCCAAATCCAGGCGACCGTCGACCTGCCAGGGCAACTCAATGACGCGCACGCCGACAGCCTGCAACAGGCGCAGTATTAACCAGTCGCAGGGGGACTCGACCATCACCGTGGTGCCCCGCAGACCCAGCACATCAATGAGAATTTCCAATACGCCGCGCAGATCAGCACCGATATAGACGTCATCGGCCTGCCAGCAGCGGGTCGGCGATGAGGTGTAACGCGCCGCCAACGCCGTGCGCAGCTCCCACACGCCGCAAGGCTGCGACCAGGGTTGCAACTGACGTGGGTGCCGGCGCACCAGTTGGCGTTCGAGCATCAGCAATGCGCCGTCCAGCGCACCCAGCAGCGCCGGCTCATCGCCGCTGAGGACGACCATTCCGGGCCGCCGCGCCGCCGTGTACAAGCGTTCCAGCAGATCGGCACTCGCCGCCACCAGCGGATTGGCTGCCACGGGCCAGGCGAAATAGCCCGATTTGGCTACCGAATACACCCGTCCTTCCTTTTCCAGCAGCGAGTACGCGTATTGAATCGTCGAGATCGACACGTTCAAGCGCGTCGATAATTGGCGCAAAGAGGGCAGTTTGACGGGCATGTCCAGGCTGACTTCGTTGATCAGGTTGATCATGTAGCGGTACACCGCCTGATAGGCGAAATCCGCCTGCCGTTCACCTCGCAGGTTCATGGCTGTCCACCTGGACACACATCCCGGCGCACCCGACTAGCGCCCGAACAACTGAAACGCACGCGCCTCGGCGTTGGTCAGCAGGCGTGCGGCTCGGCGCTTACGCGCATCGGCGCCACGCTCTACCTCCAGCGGGCGCTTGCGGTAGAGGTGCTGGAGCAACGACAGCGGCAAGCCGCTGGTGTCGATTGCCCACTGGTGCAGCATCTCGGCAGCCGGCTTGCCCTGGAGCGCCTTGTGCAACTCGGGGAGCGCCACCAGCATGCCGGGATGGCATTGACGCAGGTAACCCTCCAACCGCTCACCATGATGGATGAAGGGAGAAAACAGCAGACAGGTCAACGGGGCCTCCTCCAAGCCAAAGAACGCTTGGGCGTAGGTAGTCGACAGCGCGCGCCCGTCCCTACTGCCCGCCTCTGCGATCAAATGTTCAGGAATTTTCTGGCGGCACATGCAGTCCATTGCCTGCCGTACAAAACCCGCCACGCCGTCCTCGTAGGACAGCTCGCGCAGGCACTCGGCCTGCAACCCCCGCAAGTGAGCCATCAGTAACGGGTTGGGGTAGGCAGGATGGCTGAACTGAAAACCAAATGGGTCGGGTACATAACCCAGGAAGTCAGTGAGCAGAGGCGTCGAAGCAACATCTACGTTGTTAAGCAGGTCGGCGATGCCTATATAGGCCAAATGGCGATACCCACCTCGGCCAGGGCTCTCATGTGCAACGTATTGCTCGCCATAGAGGCTTTGATAACAGCCGTTACTCCATTCCTCCATACGTGCGAACAACCCGGTGAGCGACGCCGGCTTGCCGGGCGGGGTGCTGATGCCGGCCGCTTGGGCCGCGCTTTTCAACCACGCCAGGTACTGGCTCTGCTTGCGTGGCGAATCACCGCTGACCAGCGCATGCACACCGCCGTTCCAGGAGGTGACACGCTGGTAGAAATCCCCCAGGGACAGGTAGGTATCGTTACACAGCGTCGCGCGAATATCCCCGGAGGTCAGGTGCCCCACCATCAGCGTATTACGCTGGCTGACCTCTCTGCCCGCGCTTGAGGCCGCGCGCTGGTGGTTGAACGGCTGCACTTCCTGGTTTTCCACCATCAGCAACTCAACCCGCGGGTCGTCATGGAAAAACAGTGTGCTATAGCCACGCTGGAGGCTGTCCAGCGTGGCCTGGGTCATGCCGACATGTCGTAAAGTCGCCACGCGCAGGTGAAAAGTCCTGGGCGCACGGCCGGCGATGGTCAGTTGCGCCGCACGCAGCAGCGCCAGGGTGTAGCTGCTGACCTCGCCGCCCCCATGGGCAACCAACACTTTGTAATCGCCTATTTGTTCCATGCCGCCGGCAGCGACGACAATTCGCTGGATCAATAATTGAAGTGCGGTACGTTCGGCGCGCGTAAAGTGCCCGACCAAACGTTGCAGAACTTGCTGATAAACATAGTTCATGGCTTGTTCGTGAGTTGCGCTCATAGTTCTACTACCTGAGTTGAAATATCAGTTCCAAGTAACTGCCGAGATTATTTGCTCGACCCATTAGATGCGTAGGAATGTCGTTCACCGCTCAAGGGTGACGATAAATAAACCTTAGCACGCTGTAACAAATCGACAGGGAACGCCAATTGTGCACCTTTCGCGCCGTCTCTCCTTGAGACCCTTGCGCCAGGGCACCCCGGCAACCCTAGGAACGTTCCGACAACGTCCTACACTGACTTGAGCAGGAAACTAAGGATGCATCCGACATAAAGGAAAGATCCAATTTAAGGAATTCAACTTCAATAAATTGGAATTACCTATCCCAACGCCATCACCCTGCCGCCCAGGTATGCATCGCGATAATTTAATTTCATATGTATCAGGCCGGAAAGTCAGACATTCAATCATTGCTCAATCCTTGAGATGACAGTGAAGGCTCGATTATCGGCACTGGCATAATGATTAACAGATACAGAACACCGCAAAAAACCAGTTCAGATGGTAATTGGGCGAGCCGTTAATTACGCACACACACAGATGCCGCGCTGGAATTCAGCGCGGCATCGGGGGAAAACCTCGTATTTTGCGGGGCCTGGCGCCCAAACGGCAGCTTAAACCCTGCGTGGGTTAAGCCCTGACAAATGGCGCATTTGCCCCATCCATTCAGGCGCCGGAGTATTCATTTGCGAATACTCCTACAGCTCAAACAGCCTCAACCTGCAACGCGACGCGCTCGCGGCACGGGCATTCGTCCATGTAGCGGTGCGCTTCGACGAACTGGCTGAATGGAAACACTGTGGTTTTCAGCGGGACCAACACACCATCGGCGGTCAGTTGGTTGATATCACGCAACGCGCGCTGCAATGCCACTTGGTCCTGGACGATGCCCAGCTCCGGTTTGCCGGTGAAGTTGCCGATGCAATGCACAAAGAACTGAATATTCTTCTGGAACGCTGCACAGGCCGGGAATGGCGTCTGGTTGCCACCTTGCAAGCCATACAGCACCAGGCTGCCACGCGGAGCCAACACATCGCCGAGTAACGACATCTGTGGGCCACCCAAGCCATCGAACACCACGTCGACGCCGCGGTTGTCGGTGAACTTGTTGATTTGCATGAGCAGGTCCTGCTCTTCGGTGACGATGACCTTTTCCGCCCCGAGCGACAGCAGATACTCGCGCTCCGCGCTGTCCTTGGTCGCGGCGATCACCCGCGCGCCCAAGGCCTTGCCCAGTTGCACAAAGGATGGACCGGCGCAGTGGCTGGCGTCGGTCACCAAGGCAAACTGGCCGGGTTTGACCCGCGCCAAGTCCATATACGCAAAATACGCAATCAACAGCGGCGTGTAATGCACGCTGGCTTCGATCGGGCTCAAGACATCCGGATAACGGGTCAACGCCGAACGGGGCAAGACGATCTGTTCGCCATACACCGGGTAATCATTGGGGCTCTCGGCGGGAAAACTGGCGACTTTATCGCCCACTGCCAAGTCATCCACGCCGTCGCCCAGGGCCACAACTACCCCGGCCATCTCATGGCCAAGGCCGGACGGCAAACGTGCATGGGAAGGCGCCAGGTTCTGACGCCACAAAATGTCGTACCAACTGATGCCTATTGCCTCGACGCGCACCTGCACTTCGCCCGGTGCGGGCTGCGCGGCTGCATGCTCTTCGCACTTGAGCACCTCAGCCGGACCAAACTTGTGAAAACGGATCGTGCGGGACATCGCAAACCTCGTCAAAGTAACCTCTATTGCCCTGAACTCTATCTGGGCTTTCCCGGTAAGACTACCGGTCGCCATTAATAGTCGACATGTCTGTCATTGATTCCGCGACTGAGGAATAGACCTCAACTATCGTAGGAAAACTCAATTAGCCGGTGCAGAGTACCAGCCTTTCCCCGTAAGATTCATGCCGGTCATGCTCCAAGATGGAGCCCGGAGCGTTCCTGTGTGGCCGCTCTCGTCAAGTTTAAAGACTCATCCAGGACACAAGATGAACCGTAACGACCTGCGTCGTGTCGACCTTAACCTCTTGATCGTATTCGAAACCTTGATGCATGAGCGCAGTGTGACCCGTGCCGCCGAGAAGTTGTTCCTCGGCCAGCCGGCCATCAGCGCGGCGCTGTCGCGCCTGCGCGGTCTTTTCGATGACCCGCTGTTTGTGCGCACCGGGCGCAGCATGGAGCCGTCGGCCCGCGCCGTGGAAATCTTCGCCCTGCTCTCCCCGGCCCTGGACTCGATTTCCACCGCCGTCAGCCGCGCCGCCGAATTCGACCCGGCCACCAGCACCGCCGTGTTCCGCATCGGCCTGTCGGACGACGTCGAGTTCGCCCTGCTCCCCCAATTGCTCAAACGCCTGCGCGCCGAAGCCCCTGGCATCGTGCTGGTGGTGCGCCGCGTCAATTACATTCTAATGCCGGGCCTGCTGGCCTCCGGCGAAATTTCCATCGGCGTCAGCTACACCGCCGACCTGCCGGCCAACGCCAAGCGTAAGGTGCTGCGTCGCAGCCTGCCGAAGCTGCTGCGTGCCGACAGCGTGCCCGGCGCCCTCAGCCTGGACGACTTCTGCGCCCGCCCTCACGCGCTGGTGTCGTTCGCCGGGGACTTGAGTGGGTTTATCGACGAAGAACTCGAAAAGCTCGACCGCAAACGCCACGTGGTGTTGGCCGTTCCGCAGTTCAACGGTCTGGGGACGTTGCTGGCAGGTACCGATATTGTCGCCATCGTGCCGGACTATGCCGCCGAAGCACTGACTGCGGCGGGCGGCCTGCGGGCTGAGGAACCGCCAATGCCGGTGCGCTCGTTCGAGCTGCACATGGCATGGCGGGGCTCGCAGGACAATGATCCGGGTGAGCGTTGGTTGCGGTCGCGGATTCAGATGTTTTTCGGCGACCCCGATAGCCTGTAAAAGAATCCCACCAAACTCCAAAAAACCTCTTATAAACGTAAAGTTATACGAAAAAGAAGCCCAAGGCCGTCCGTCCAATTCCACTGAATTCCAGAGTTCATGGGGGCTTAACTGAGGGCAAATTTCGATTTTTAAAAAACGGTGCCCCACCTGACCGCCAGTCATTGAAGATTGGCAGGCTGATAGGCACAAGATCGCAGTACTCAATCATTGCCTGGCGCGAAGATGCGTCAGTGCCGGTCACTGCGGCTAAACCGGCACATAAAGCGTTGCTGATCTTCGCGTATCAACGGTTATTGGTGGGTCGCTTCGCGCCTGCTTTCGCTACGGCAGGTCGAAATAGCAGGCTCAGCAAAAACATTATCGTCTTGAAGTCCAGCAGCCGAAGGGCCGCGCGAGCCTCTTCGGGACGAAGTTTGGCAATCATCGGCATTGCACCAAAAATCTTCCCTTTGAGGATCAGTTCGTCGCCACTGCGCTGTATGGCGCTGACGGTCATCAGCTCACTGTTGTCGCTACCAAAGACTTTCATAACTTAATTCCTCGTGGCTCGTTCAAAGTCGATGTCCATGTCATCGAACATTTTGATTGCGGTGGCACGGCCGGCACCGAAGACACCGCCACCGGGGTGCATGAACGGTCCCACCAGGTAAAGGTTGTCCAGACCGGGGACGGTCAGACGGCCGAGGTCCGGGGTCGGACGGTGAGCGAAGTTCTGATAGAAGTACGGCGCCACACCGTGGACGTCGCCTTTAACCATGGAGTTCGGCGAGCTGCGCTCCAGGTCCAGCGGGGAACAGAGGGAGCGGGCGATGATGTTATCGGACGTGAGGTTTTTCACGAACTTGCGGTAGGCGGTCAGGCTCAAGTCGCCGAACTCTTCTTTGTACTCGTCCCAGCGTGCCGCGCCGCCTTCGGCCAGGTTGTAGGGAGCGAAGGTCATGCCATGGAACATACCCTTGCCCGCCGGCACGCGAGTTGGGTCGTTGATGCTCTCATCGCCACCGGCTACCAGACGCCGGCGTGATACGCGACCGCGTCGTAGTTCGTCGAAGTCATCCAACATTTCGCTGAGTTTGTCAGTGCTGAGCATCGTCAGCATGGTTGCCCGAGCGACATCAGGACCAGCGTAGAATTCGGCCTGGCGATGCAAATCGTAGTGGCTGACGAACAGGCTGAAAGGCGCCAGGGTGGCACGTTCAGCACGCGCAGCAACGCCCTCGTCCAGACCGTCGACGAAGCGTCTGAGCACGTGCGGGTGAAGCGCACCAATCACCGCATCGCGGGCCATGATGCGCTCGCCATCGTATAGCTCGACGCCATTGGCGCGACCGTCTGATACCAGCACTTTGCGAACTTCGCTGCTGCAACGAATCTCGCCACCGTAATGTTCGATGCAGCGAGCCAGCGACTCTGACAGCTTGCCGCTGCCGCCGACCGGCTGGGACACGCCGTAGGTGTGCATGATGCCGATGAAGACGTAAACGCCCATACCGGTGCCCAGCTCGTCAGGCATCTGCAGGTTCTCGGCGATCACCCGCAGCAGGTGGATCTTGACCTTGTCGTGAACGAATAGACGGTCGATGATTTCCAGCGTGCTGCGTTGCATGGCATCGAACATCTCGCGGCCTTCCTGGCTCTGGTCGAGCATCGCAACCATCGCCCCCATCGGCAGTGGCGGCGAGTAGAAACCAGAGAGAAACATCGGCAGCAAATCGGCGGCTTTGGTCGCCAGCTTGCGATAGGTTTCGGCATCCTGGGGCGAGATTTTGGCGATCGACTCGCAGGCCTTATCCAGATCGCGATAGGTAATGATCGAACTGCCGTCGTCGAAAAGCGACGCATGGGGAATATCGGAGTAGTTGTATTTCAACCCGAACTTACTGAACAGGCCCAATTCGTCCTGGGTGATCATCGGGTTGCCCTGAATCATGATGTGCACACTGGAGTGCTCGTCATGCCAGAAGCCCGGAGTGTTAAGCTGGCGGGTAGATACCCCTCCGCCAATGTACTCCTTGCGTTCGAGTACCAGAACTTTCTTGCCGGCCTTGGCCAGGTAGGCAGCCGCGACCAAACCATTGTGTCCGCCGCCGATGGCGACGACATCGTACTGAGTCATGAGAGTCTTCCGCAGTCTGTTGTTCTTATTGGCGCGCAGACGGTGATTGCCGCTGGTGCTGGCGTCGATTCTAGGAGGGGTTTAGCCGAGGGCGGAAGACGGCACATATTTGTGGGCCGGTTACCTGAATGTGCGTGCCTGTAGTGCGCCGACAGTGGAGATAGATATGCATAAGGGTGTAGGGCCGGTGCGCATTATCGACGCCGACCAACGACAGGCGCTGGATGAGTTGAAGTTGCGAGTACTGCGAGGAGGTAATGACCCTCACGCACCGATCCGTGAATCGCTGGCACGCCTGGGGGACCGCTGGAGTCCGTTGTTGTTACTGGTGCTGCGTAACGGCACCTTGCGCTTCACCGAACTGCAGCGCGAGGTCAACAGCATGGCCGATAGTGCGCTCTCGCAGCGGATTTTGACCTTGAAACTGCGTGCCTTCGAACGCGACGGCATGATCGATCGGGTGGTCATCGCGACCATCCCACCCCAGGTCGAATATAGCCTGACGCCATTGGGCCTGGCGCTGGTCGAACGCTTTGAAGACCTGCTTGGTTGGCTGGAAGCGCAAGCGCCAGCAATCATTCAAGCGCGTACCGTTTACGATCAAGCCTAAGCCATACCTGTGGCGGTTGAGACGATCAAATTGCGCAGCCAGGCCAAGCCTGGGTCGTGTAGCTGATACTTGTTCCACTGCATCGCAATGGTCAGTTTCGGCGCATCCCAGGGCACCGGCTGGATCTTCAGCGGCAGGTAATTGGCCCAGCGATCAGCCAGGCGGTGGTGCATGGTAGCGATCCGTTGAGTGCCGATCAGGAACGCCGGAACGCTGTTGAACGCGTTAGTGGTGACCTCCACCCGACGCTCGAAACCGAAGCTGCGCAAAAACCATTCATCGACGGTTGGCGTGCGGTGTTCGCTGCCCCAGCGCACCAGTACATGGCCCATCGACTTGTAATCCTCGAACGACAACGGCGCAGCGCTCAGCGGGTTCTCCTGGCACATCACGCAGACGTATTCATCCTCGAACAACGGGATCGAAGGGTGTCCGCTCAGGATGTGGTTATCTGGCAACAAGAGAAAGTCGACATGACCCCGTTCGATCTCCAGTGCCGCTTCGTCGGTCGGTGAAAACTGTTCAATCGAACACTGCGGTGCAACCCGACTCATCTCCTTACTGACCTGGGGCAATAGCACCATGCCGACATAGTCCGACGCCATCAGGGTGAACTTGCGGCTGGACAACTCCGGTTGAAACTGCGCCCGACTCTCCAGAGTCGAGCGCATCTGGATCAACAGGTCCCTGATAGGCTGTGCCAGTGTTTCGCCAACCGGCGTGCGGACCATCTTGCGACCAATCTGCACCAGCAATTCATCGTCGAAATAACTGCGTAGCCTCGACAACGCCGCACTGGTGGCCGGCTGGCTCAGGTGCAGGCGCACTCCAGCGCGGGTGATGTTCTGCTCGGCCAGCAGCACATCCAGCACTACCAGCAGGTTCAGGTCCAGACCATGGAAACGCATCGCTATTCTCCAGCGCCTGGTGCTGCAACCGGCGCCATTATTGTTGTGGAGTGGCGTGTGCAGGCGGATATCGACGCCTGGCACTCATTTGGCGAATTTATACATGGACGGTGCAGAAGTTGAAACATGAATAACCACAGGCGCACTGCCCATACCTAGGAACTCACAAGCTATCCACGCGCTTTATGCCTGACATCCAAACAAACAATTTCCCGCATACATGGGGAGTGATTAAGGTGAATCCATGTTCACCCGTCAACCCAGATGCCCTCTGTGAGACAGGAGTGACGAAAATAATAACAAGCAGGAGATCACCATGATACGTCGCCCGTGCCTTCAGTCCCCTCCCCGCCCGTACCATTGTCTGCTGACATATTCACGTCGTTCGAATCCGAACATTCAGCCCTGAACCCCAACCTTGCTCTTCCTGGATCAGTCGCCTCTCTCACGGCGACCCACCGGGCTCAGAGCGGTTGTCCGGAATTTCGCTACACAGAGGATTTTTAATGAGTGATATCGCAAAAGTGCTGATCGTCGGCGGCGGCATCGGTGGCCTCTCTACCGCAATCGCGCTGCGCAAATCCGGTATCGAGGTCGACATTGTCGAAATCAACCCGGCCGCCAAGGTCTATCACGTTGGTATCGTCGTGCAGGCCAACTGCATACGCGCCATGGCCGCACTGGGTATTGCCGACAGCGCGGTGTCTGCCGGCTTCCCTTATAAGGGCCTGCGTATCTGCAATCAGCAAGGTGAGATCAAGGCCGAACTCAGCGGCGCACATCTGGCCGGTGAGCAATACCCGACCAACCTCGGCCTGACCCGCCCGGCCCTGCACAAGGTCCTGCACGATGCGGTAGAAGCCAGCGGCGCCAATCTGCGCCTGGGCCTGACCTTCAGCGATATCGAACAGACCGAAGACAAGGTACTGGTGCGTTTCACCGATGGCAGCGCGGCCGAATATGACCTACTGGTCGGCGCCGACGGTGTCTACTCCAAAGTTCGCTCGACGGTGTTCGGCGAACAGCATAAGCCACAGTTCACCGGCCAGGGCGTCTGGCGCTACAACCTGCCACGCCCGCCGGACCTGTTTCATTCGCACATGTTCGAAGGCAAGCGCGGCGGCAAGGCCGGTTACACCCCGCTGACCGAAGACAGTCTGTATGTCCTTTCGGTGTTCGAAGAGCCGGGCAACCCGTTCTTTGATCCACAAACCCTGGCAACTGAATTCCGCAAACGTCTCGAAGGTTATGGCGGCCTGATTCCAGAGTTGAGCGCGCAGATCACTGACCCGACAAAAGTCGTTTACCGCCCACTCGAAGCTCTATTGATGCCGGCTCCCTGGTACCGCGGCCGAGTACTGCTGATCGGCGATGCCGCCCACGCAACCACCCCGCACATGGGTCAGGGCGCAGCTCAGGCGGTCGAGGATGCGGTGGTGCTGGGTGAATTGTGCGCGGCTGAGCTGTCGCTGCAGCAGGTGCTCGACAGCTTCATGCAACGTCGCTACGAGCGCTGCAAGTTCATCAACCAGGGCTCGGTGCAGATCGGTGAATGGGAGCAGCGGCCTACGCCGGAAGCCGACTTCGCCGGGTTGATCGCCAAAATGATCGAAATCACCGCTCAGCCTATTTAAAGCCCATCCGCACCAGGAGCAACTCAATGGCTATCAATCCCCTGAAAGGCTGGCAGGTTGACCGTGACAGCATCGGTTTCATCGGCCACGACCTACAACGCCCTGAGTGCATCATCGCCCAACCGGACGGCTCGCTGTGGGCCGCCGATGCCCGTGGCGGAGTCATGCATATCGCAACCAATGGTGAGCAGACCCTGTTGGCTCCGCGTCAGCAAGCCGCTGAAGACGTGTCTTTCGAAGCGCGTTACGTGCAGTCCCAAGGCGCTTCGCTGCCCAATGGCCTGGCACTGACCGCCGAGGGCGACTTCATCATCTGCAACTGGGGCCTGGACCGTATCGAACGACTGAATCGCAGCGGCGAAATCCAGGTGCTGTACAGCGAACTGGACGGCAAACCACTGGGCAAGACCAACTTCCCGCTGCGTGATTCCAAGGGCCGGATCTGGTTCACCGTCACCACCACGATGCAGCCCTGGACCGACTCTATCAACTCCGGCGTGCTCGACGGCTACATCGGCGTGATCGACGAAAAAGGCATTCGCATCGTCGCCGAGGGGTTTGGCGGCACCAACGAAATTCGCTTCGACGACAACGAAGAGTGGCTCTACGTCGTCGAGAGCAACGTGCGCCGTATTTCCCGTCTGCGCCTGCGGGCTGATGGTTCATTGGGCGAGCGTGAAGTGTTCGGCCCAAGTGAACTCGAAGGCTTCCCGGACGGTTTCGCCTTCGACAGCTTCGGCAACCTCTGGGTGACCCTTGTGATGAGCGACAAGTTGATCGCCCTGACGCCCGACGGCGAGGTGCTTACCTTGCTCGACGACGGCAACCCCGAGGCCACTGCGCTGCTCAACCGACATTACGCCGACAAGACGTTGACCCCGCAAATCATGCAAGCCGCCCACGGCACGCTCGCACCCTGGATGGCCAGCCTGACCTTCGGCGGGCCGGACCTGCGCACCGTTTACCTGGGCAGCCTGCAAGGCACACGGATTCCGTTCTTCCGTGCACCGCTGGCCGGCCAGCCGTTGATCCACTGGGCCTGACCCAACAAAGCAGGTCGGTAAGCTTTCACTGAATTCGTCATAGGAGTCCCCCATGATTCGTTATCTGAAAAAAGGCAAACCCGCTGAAGCCAAGGCCGAACTCAATGCGCAAGTGCGCACTACCGTCGAGCAAATCATCGCCGACATCACGCAACGCGGCGAAGCTGCCGTGCGCGAGTATTCGGAAAAGTTCGACCACTGGAATCCAGCGTCACTGCGTTTAAGTCAGGAAGAAATCCAGGCTTGCATCGACAGCTTGTCCGAGCAAGCCATCGAAGACATCAAATTCGCCCAGACGCAGATTCGCCGCTTTGCCCAGATCCAGTTGCTGTCGCTGCGCGATGTTGAAGTGGAAACCCTGCCCGGCGTAGTTCTGGGCCACAAGAACATTCCGGTCAACTCGGTCGGTTGCTACATCCCCGGCGGCAAGTACCCGCTGCTGGCTTCGGCACACATGAGTGTGCTGACCGCCAAAGTCGCTGGCGTCAAACGGGTGATCGCCTGCGCCCCGCCATTCAATGGCAAGCCGTCAGCGCAAATCATCGCCGCCATGGCCTTGGCCGGGGCCGATGAAATCTACGTGATGGGCGGCGTGCAAGGCGTTGCCGCCATGGCCCTGGGGACCGAAAACATCGCCCCTGTCGACATGATCGTCGGCCCGGGTAATGCCTACGTTGCCGAAGCCAAGCGCCAGCTCTACGGCCGCGTTGGCATCGACCTGTTCGCCGGCCCTACCGAAACCATGGTGATCTGCGACGACAGCGTCGACGCTGAACTGGTTGCCGTCGACCTGCTCGGCCAGGCCGAGCACGGGCCGACCTCCCCGGCGTTCTGCGTGACCACCAGCACCCGCATTGCCGAAGAACTGCCAGCGGCAATCGAAAAAGTCCTGGCTCGCCTCGACACCGCACCAGTCGCCAGCGTGGCCTGGCGCGACCATGGCGAAATTATCCTCTGCGACAGCGACGAGGAAATGCTTGCCGAATCCGAGCGCATTTGCTCCGAGCACGTTCAGGTCATGACCCGCGACCCCGACTGGTTCCTGCAGCGCATGACCAACTATGGCGGTCTGTTCCTCGGCCACCGGACCAACGTCTCTTACGGCGACAAGGTGATCGGCACTAACCACACCCTGCCGACCATGGGCGCAGGTCGTTACACCGGCGGTCTGTGGGTTGGCAAGTTCATCAAGACCCACACCTACCAGCGCGTACTGACCGACGAAGCAAGCGTGGCAATTGGTGAAGTCTGCTCGCGGCTGTGTGCCCTGGAGCACTTTTCCGGTCACAAGGAGCAGGCGGACATCCGCGTGCGCCGTCTGAAGAAAAGCCTCTGAACCGGAGCCACAATGAAAACTCTTGAAGGTAAGGTGGCCGTAGTCACCGGCGCAACCGGTGGCCTGGGCCGGGTGATCTGCAAGGCGCTGGCGCAGGCCGGGGCCAGCGTGGTCGCCGGTTACAACCGCAACGGCGACGCCGCCGAACGTTTACTCGCCGAACTGCCACCGACTTCGCTCGGGCATCTGGCCTGGCCTGCGGTGGTCACCGACAGCGCTACGCTGGGCGCACTGGTCGATGAAGTGCAAAGCCGTTACGGCCGCTGCGACATCCTCGTCAATTGCGCCGGCACCACACGTTACGTGGCACATGCCGACCTTCAGGGCCTAGATGACGCCTTAATCGACTCGATCCTGGCGACCAACGTGCGCGGCCCGATTGCCTGCGTCCGGGCACTGGCGCCGCTGTTGGCCGCCAGTGGCGACGGTCTGGTGGTCAACATCAGTTCGATTGCCGCGCGCACCGCCATGGGCAGCAACATCGCCTACTGCGCCTCCAAAGCCGCCGTGGACAACCTGACTCAGTCCCTGGCTCGCGCCCTGGCCCCGCAGATTCGTGTGGTCTCAGTAGCCCCCGGCCTGGCCGATACCGAGTTCGTCCAAGGGCTGGACAGCGCCTGGCGTGACGAGCAAGCGACGCGTACACCGCTGGGTCGCCTGGCCATGCCCGAAGAAGTCGCGGCCGCCGTCCTCGCCTTGGCCACTCACCTAACCTTCACCACCGGCACCGTCATCCCCGTGGATGGTGGTCGCCCCCTGAACTGAAGAGGACGACCGTCATGCACACACTAGACGCTGGCAGCCGTTTTGCGATCAAGCCACACCATGGCGGGATCAGCGTCCCGAACCTGGACGAAGCGATTGCCTGGTATGTGAAGATGCTCGGTTTCGAGCTGGAAAGCCGTGCTTTCATCGAACAGATCCCGGCGCACATCGCCTTTATCCGCAGCGCTGACTATCGCATCGAACTGTTTGAACTCGAGCACGCCCAGCCGCTGCCCAGCGATCGCCGCGAACCACATCTGGACCTGCTCACCCACGGCCACAAGCACCTGTGCTTCGCCGTACAGGATGCTCCGGCGGCGTTCGCCGAACTGCGCGAAAAAGGCGCCGACATCGTTTTCGAGAACGTCATCGGCGGCACGCCCATGGGTTTTTTGCGCGACAACAGCGGCAACCTGCTGGAACTCATTCAATACCCGACCCTGTGGTCGGTCCAAGGAGAACAGCCATGAAACTAGCAACATTGAAAGATGGCAGCCGCGACGGTCGTCTGGCAGTAGTCTCACGCGACCTGCGTCACGCCCTGTTGGCCAGCGGCATCGCCACCACGCTGCAGAATGCACTGGATGACTGGCAGCGCTGCGAACCCTTGCTGCAAGCGTTATCGCGCGAGCTCAATGCCGGCGACGCGAGCCAGGCATTCACCTTCGATCCGCGCGAGGCCATGGCACCGTTGCCGCGCGCCTATCAATGGGCCGACGCTTCGTCTTTTCTCAACCACGGCAGCCTGATGGAGCGGGCGTACAATCTGGACATAAAAAAGGACGCCGGTGTCCCTATTATCTACCAGGGTGCGGGCGACGACTTTCTCGGCGCCTGCGATGACTACCCGGTACCGGGTGAAGAACATCAGATTGATTTCGAGGGTGAAGTCGCCGTCGTGCTCAATGATGTGCCGATGGGCATTCAACCCACCGCTGCCGCCGATCATATAAAGCTGCTGATGCTGCTCAATGATGTCAGCCTCCGCGCCCACTTGTTCAAGGAGGTCAGTATTGGCTTCGGCCCCCTACGGGCCAAACCCAGTACCGTTTTCGCACCAGTGGCGATTACTCCGGACGAGCTTGGCGAAGCCTGGCACAACGGCCGGGTCAATCTACCGATGCGCGTCGAATACAATGACGCGTTGTTTGGCAAGCCGAATGGCTCGGAAATGGACTTCAGTTTTCCCGAACTGATCATGCACCTGGCACGCACCCGTAACCTGCGGGCCGGCACCGTGCTCGGTTCCGGGACCTTTTCCAACCGCAACTACCACGAGGTCGGTTCCGCCTGCCTCTCTGAGCGGCGAGCGATCGAGGTGATCGAACAAGGCGAGGCAAAGACGCCGTTCCTGAGCTTCGGCGACCGGTTGCGTTTTGAAATGTTCGGCCTCGATGGGCAGAGCCTATTCGGCGCCATCGATCATCGCTTTGTTCCCGCTCTGGAGGCCTGACCATGCACGTACTGATTACCGGAGCCAATGGCTTTGTCGGCGCGGCACTGGCCCGTCGGCTGCTCGACGACACCCAGGCACTGCCAGATTTGACTCGGTTGACCCTGATCGATCTGGAGTTTCCGACCGAGCTGAACGATCCCCGTGTGCATTACCTGAGCGGCAGCATCGCCGACCCCAAGCTGCTGGCGAATGCGCTGGAAACGCCGGTCGACGTACTCTTCCATCTGGCGAGCATTCCCGGCGGAATGGCCGAGCGTAATTACCCGCTAAGCCGTCAGGTCAACCTCGATGCTACCCAGACCCTCTTCGAGGGGCTCAAGGCACAAGCGACGCCTGCACGCGTGGTGTTTGCCAGCACCATCGCCGTGTACGGTTCGCCGCTGCCTGCGCAAGTGGATGACAGCACCCCTCTGCAGCCGAAACTGACCTATGGCGCACAGAAACTGATCGGTGAAATTCTGCTTGAAGACTTCAGCCGTCGCGGCTGGATCGATGGCATCAGCCTGCGCCTGCCCGGAATCGTTGCCCGCCCGCCGCAACCATCGGGACTGCTCTCGGCATTCATGAGCGATGTGTTCTGGAAACTGGCCAAGGGCGAGCGTTTCGAATGCCCGGTTTCCTCCCAGGCGGTGGCCTGGTGGATGTCAGTGGCGCGCTGCGTCGACAACCTGCTGCATGCCGCCAGCCTCCCGGCATCGGCCCTGCAGACACGGCGCTCGTTCGCTCTGCCGGTGTTGCGCCTGACCATGGAACAAGTGATTGGCGGCCTCTGCCAGCGCTTCGGTGAAGAACGTCAGGCGCTGGTAAGTTACCTCCCGGATGCCAACCTGGAAGCAACCTTCGGCGCCTACCCGCCGTTGCTGTCGCCAGCGGCCGAAGCATTGGGTTTCAAACATGACGGAGATCTCGAGCAACTGATCGACAGGACTCTCAACGGCTAAGCCAACCCCACTTGCGTGCGCAGTACCCCTTAATAATAAAAATCTGGAGAGGCCATGAACGCTCCCACCCGCACCACCCAATCCAAGGCAACGATAGCCACTTATCTATTGCTGATCATCAATTGCCTGTCGCCGATGGCTGCGATCGTCGTAGCACCGAGCCTGCCGCAAATGCAGGCGCATTTCGCCAATGTGCCCAACGTCGAATTCCTGATTCCTGTTTCGTTAACCATCCCAGGCCTGCTGGTGGCCCTGCTCAGCCCTCTGGTCGGATTACTCGCCGATCGTTACGGACGCAAGCGTCTGTTGGTGGCCTCGATTGTCGGTTACGGGATCTTCGGCCTGATGCCGATGCTGCTCGATTCGCTCTACGCGATCATCGTCAGTCGGATTGCTCTGGGTTGTGTCGAGTCGGTGGTGGTGACCATCAGTACCATGCTGATCGGTGACTACTACAGTGGCCAGCAACGGCAGAAATACCTCGCGCTGCAAACCACCTTCGCCTCGTCGTCGGCGATCCTGTTCTTCATGATCGGCGGTGCCCTCGGCGAAATAGGCTGGCGCATGCCCTACGTGGTCTACGCCGTGCCACTGCTGCTGGCGGTGTTCAGCAAAATGTTGTTGTGGGAACCGAAAGCCTCGCAGATGGCCGAGCAGGAAAGCTTGACCCAAGCGTTGGTGCCCTTCCGTCCCCTGCTGTTACTCGGCATTTGCGTCGTCACCTTCATCGGCGCATCGGCCTTCATGGTGCTGCAAATCCAGATGGCCTACCTGCTCGGCGCAGTTGGTGAGAGCTCGCCGCAGACTGCCGGGATTGTCGCATCAGCCTGCAGCGCGATGATCGTGATCGGCACCCTGAGCGTGCACACGCTGACTCGCCTGGGCCTGCGTACACCGCACTGCTTGACCCTGGCCTTCGGCCTGATCGCGGCCAGCTTCCTGCTGATCCCCACTGCGCATAACTGGCAAGGCATCCTGGGCATCGCCTTGATCAATGGCCTGGGCTGCGGCCTGATGTTGCCGACCCTGGTGATCTGGAACATGCGCGAACTGCCTTGGCAGCGTCGCGGGCTGGGCACCGGCATGTGGTACGGCAGCTATTGCCTGGGTATGTTCTTCAGCCCGATCCTGGTGGTCGCCACCAACAAACTTAGCGGCAGCCTGATCACCACTGTCGGCTGGGCCGGCTGGTTGCTGCTGCCGGTTACCGTGTTGGCGTTGGCTGCCAGTTTTGTGAAATGTCGGGCCACTCGCAACCCGCACCTGATGGCAAAAAATCTGGAGAGTGCCAGATGAACAAGGGGCAACGTCTGGCCGGCAAGGTAGCGCTGGTCACTGGTATCGGCAGTGGCATCGGCCAATGTTGCGCGCTGATGTTTGCCCGCCAGGGCGCCCGGGTGATCGGTTGCGATATCGATGCCGCAGCCGCCGAAGCGACGCTGGCACTGGCCCGGGACGAAGGCCTGGTGTTCGACAGCCTGCAGCCGTGCGACCTGACTGACCCTGAGCAGAGTCGGCGGCTGGTGGACTACGCCGTCGAGTTGCACGACGGCATCGATATCCTGGTCAATGCGGCTGCCTTCGGTGCCTTCGCCTGGATTGAAGAGATGGACTACCAGAAGCACTGGCGCAAGACCCTGGCCGGCGAACTGGACCTGGTATTCCTGTTGTGCCAGGCAGCTTGGCCGGTACTCAAGCGCAACGGTGGTTCGATCATCAACTTCGCTTCGGCCAACGCCTGGATGGCGCTGGAAGGTTCGCCCGCGCTGGCACATTGCGCCGGCAAGGGCGGCGTGCTGGCCATGACCCGGCAACTGGCGATGGAGGGTGGCCCGCATCGCATCCGCGCCAACAGCATTTCGCCGGGGCTGATCGAAACCAACGCGACCCGCTCACATATCGCGGGTGACCCGGTCTTTCTGCAGGTCGCGCTCAAACAACAGATGCTGCGCCAACGCGTAGGGCAACCCGAGGACATCGGTTGGGCAGCCATTTACCTTGCCAGCGACGAGGCCAGCTGGGTAACCGGCAGTGATCTTCGGGTCGATGCCGGTGCGACCGCTTCTTGAACTAACCCGCTAGACATTTGGCAATGCTTTTTCCTTCCCGTCGACATGGGAGGGACACACCAATTCATCCTCAAAAAATAAAAAAATAGAAGAGCGGATCATGAAAAAAATAGCGCTAGTAGGCTGTGCCGTAATGACCTTGCTGACTACCCTGAACGCTGTCGCAGCGCAGGACGATTCGTTATCCGCATCCGGGGCCGAAACACCCAACAAAAAAATCGGGCCCCGGGTTCTGAACGTCGAACCGAATGTTCCACCCTCCTCCGGCAAGCTGCTGGAGGAACAGGGTCAATGGCTCAACGAGCACGGCATCAGCCCGCACCTGTCAATGACCCAGATCTACCTACGCAATCCCAGTGTCGGTCTGGACACCGGGAACCATGAAGCCCTGACGCTGTTCGCCCTCGGCGCGGATTTCAACCTCGAAAAACTGGTCGGTATCCCGGGCGGTACGCTGCACTTTGAAGAGCTCTACGTACCCTGGACAAGCAACATTGTGTATGGCGGCCAGGTCGGTGACGTTATCGCCGGCAAGCCGGGCCCCTATCTTCCTAAAGTCAGTCACCTGACGCTGTTCACCTACGAGCAGAAACTGCTGGATGACAAGCTGTCCATCGAATTCGGCAAAAGCAACGCCGGCAACTACTTCGCCTTGCCGCTGTGCAACGTGCCACTGGGTTGCGTCAACGCAATTTTGCAAGACAGCGCGGGGATCAACCCGCCGCCCTATGCCAACTGGGGCGCGCGCATCGGCTATGACCTGAGCCCGGCCTTGCGTGCCCAAGTCGGCGCCTGGCGCAGCAACAGCGCCTACCCATTCACCAACGGCTGGGAGCGGACCGTGGGCGACAGCCCAGGCACCCTGAGCACGGTGTACCTAGCCAACCTTGCCTACCGCACCGATTACCGCATGGAAGCCTATCCGCAGACCTATGAAGTTCTCGGTTTCCACAACAATGGTGATCAGACCGATCCCTACTACACCGTCAACGGCACCTCCAAGATCAGCGATCCCAGTGCTGCCGCGGACACCAGCAAAGGCGTGAGCGGGTTCTACGTCGGTGCGAAAAAAACTTTCTGGCGCCAGGACGGCGGCCAGTCAAAGGAACTCAACCCGACTGCGCTGTCGGCCTACGCCAGCCTGACGCACACCGTTAACGAGGACGTGACCAATGGCGTCGGCTCCCAGGCCAACGCAGGGCTGATCCTATCGGCGCCATGGCGCAGCCGGCCTTTCGACAGTTACTCGGTCAACGTCAACTGGGCACAACTGACCAGCCGCGAGCAGCGTTTTCTTGAAGAGGCCCATACGGCTTCGGGCGGTGGCGACTACCGGCCTGGCCGCAACGAGTTCGGAGTCAGCCTGGATGCCAACTTCATATTGACCGACAGCATCGTCATCAGCCCATTCGTCCTGCGCACCTGGGGCGCCAGCAGTTGGCTCAACCCCTACACCGGCACCAACCCACGCGACGGCTATGCGGCCGGGTTACTGCTGCATGTGCAGTTCGACGAAATGCTCGGTTTGAATCCTCACCGTTGATGTCCGCGCGGCTGACAGGTCGGTCGCGCTTGCCCATCAGGAGTATGAACATGACAGAACAACAGCAACGCCCAGTCGCACTGATCACCGGCGCCGCCGGCGGTCTTGGCCAGGCCTTTGCCAAACGCCTGGCTCGCGAAGGGCTGCGCATCGCCGTGGTCGACTGTGTCGATGCCGAACAGCTGGTCAAGGCAATCGAGGCCGAAGGCGGCGAAGCGCGAGCCTTTCGCTGTGACTTGCGCATACCGGAGCAGATCAGCCGCCTGACCGTGCAGGTGCTGGAACATTTCGGGCGCTGCGACGTGCTGGTCAACAACGCTACGTACGTCCCGCTCAAGGGTCTGGACGACACCTCGCTGCTGGAGTGGAACGACGCGCTGGCAGTCAACCTCGACGCCCCGTTCCTGCTGAGTCAGGCCTTCGTACCCGGGATGCGTGAGCACGGTTGGGGACGCATCATCAACCTGGCGTCGAGCAATACCGGACGCCCGCAAAAGGGCTTCATGGCCTACATCGCCGCCAAGATGGGGGTGGTCGGCCTGACCCGCGCACTGGCCGCGGAACTGGGCGAGCACGGCATCACCGTCAATGCCATTTCACCCGGACTGATTCGCCACGCTGGCAGTGCGCAAGCCTTACCCGCAGCGCTGTTCGAAAAAGTCCGTGACAGCCAACTGATCAAGCGCAATGGCGAACCGGAAGATCTCTGCGGCATCCTTGCCTTCCTCGCTTCGCGCGACTCCGGCTACATGACCGGTCAGGTATTCAATGTCGATGGCGGCTTTCTGTTCTGAGCCCGTCGCGGGCATCCATTTGCCCGGCGACGAGTCATTCGCCTGAGGTATTCAGGCGATGGATGGAATGCATGCCCACAAACGATTGGTCCGGGCCGCCGGACGTTTCTAATCTGACGCTGTTCTGCGCAGATATCCGCGCAGTGGTAAGGCTCGAGAAAAGCATCATGCATAACAACATCAACGTTGACGCCCGGCTGCCTGCCTTGGGTACGGAGTTCTGAAATGGCGATCATCGGTATCGACACACTGCTGTATGGCGTGGAAGACCTGAGCAAGGCCACGCAATTTTTCGACGACTTCGGCCTGCCGCGCCTGAGTGCCAACGAAGAGGAAACCCTCTACCGCCTGGATGAAGGTTCAACGGTGATCCTGCGTAACATCGATCACCCCTCGATCCCCGAATCCGGCTATCAAGGCTTCGGCGTCAAGGAGACCATTTGGGGCGTGGATAACCAGGCCAATCTTGAGCGTCTGGTTGCAGACCTGTCGACAGATCGCGAAGTCCGCCTCGGCGACGATGGCGCCTGGCACTTCTTGTCCGATTGCGGAATGGCCCTGGCGCTGCGTGTCTTCACCCGCAAGAAGGTGGTGTACGCCACCGACCCGATCAACTCCTCGGGTAATGTCAATCGCCTGAATCAGCATCGCAAGTGGCGCACCCGTGCCCGGCCCAAGACCATCAACCATGCAGTGTTCGCCGTCGATGACTACTGGAAGACCTTTGTCTTCTTCCGTGACCGCCTGAACTTCCGCCTCTCCGATCACCAGAAAGGCGTCGGCACCTACCTGCGAGCGGACGGTGCCAACGAGCACCACAATACCTTCCTGCTCAACAATCAGGCGCCAGGAGCCGGCGGCATCCCGCGCTTCCACCACACCTGCTTTGGCGTAGAAGACTTCGACGAAGTCATGATCGGCTCCAACTACATGACCAAACGCGGCTGGAATCACGGCTTCCTTGGCACCGGTCGGCATCGCATTGCTTCGGCGATTTTCTGCTACTTCAACTCCCCCACCGGTGGCGAGGCCGAGTACGGTGCCGACACCGACTACCTGGACGACAACTGGGTGCCGCGCGAGTGGGAATTCCGCTTCGGCACGGCGTCCTGGATGAGCAACCCGCCGGCCTTCATGCAGGACGATATCGCTTGGGATGTCACGTTCTATCAAGGCGTTGAACCCGCAATCCGCAGGTCCTGAATCGACCCGGTCCGAACCACAAGAACAAGAGGAAATAGCAGCATGTTCCAATACTTCGAAACCAATTACGTCTGGAGCCTGGCAGTGGCGGCGGCCCTGGAGATGGGCGGCAAGATCGGCGAGATAGAAGCCATGTGCCGCCCTCTGGCCGACATCGCCCGCCAGGGTGACGACTCCGGTACCGAAGCGTTCCTGAAGTCCTGGGAAGCCGGTGGCGACAACCTGGTTGAACTGGCCAACGAAGACCTGGCCGCGGGACGCCTGCACAGCGCCGGCGACAAGCTCAACCGCGCCGCCGTTTACTTCATCACCGCCGAGCGGATGCAGGCCCACGATTACGCGCCGCGCAAGGTGCTCTATGACAAGTTCCTGAGCACCTTCTCCCAAGGCATACGCCTGACGCGCGAAAACTGCCAGCGCTTCGAGATTCCCTATGCCGGCGCACATATCGCAGGGCTCTATACCCCAGCCGAGGGCATCGAGGGGCCTGCACCGTGCCTGGTGATCATCAACGGTCTGGATAGCACCAAGGAAATGGTCTATCGCGCCGGGGCATTCCCGGCGCTGCTGGCCAAACGCGGCATCTCCAGTCTGTTTATCGACCAACCCGGTACCGGCGAAGCCTTGCGTCTGCACGGTATGACTGCGATACCGGAAACCGAGCAGTGGGCAAGCAAGGTCGTCGACTACCTACAGGCCCGCAGCGAAATCGATCCGCACCGCATCGGTCTTCTGGGCGTGTCTCTCGGTGGTTATTACTGCCCACGAGCCGTGGCTTTCGAACCGCGCTTTGCTCTCGGCGTCGTCTGGGGCGCGAACCACAACTGGGGCGAGATGCAAAAACGCCGCCTGGCCCGCGAAGGCGAGCGGCCGGTGCCGCACTATTGGGAGCACGTGCGCTGGGTTTGGGGCGCAACCGATATGGACGAGTTCATGAGCATCGCCGAAAACGTCCATCTCAACGGCGTGATGGAGCGTATCCAGGTGCCGTTCCTGGTCACCCATGGTCAGGCTGACCGGCAGATCCCGCTGGAGTATGCGCACCAGTCGTTCGATCAACTGACTAATAGCCCGGACCGCGAGTTGAAGATCTTCACCCCGCGCGAAGGAGGCATTCATCACAGCAGTCTGGATAATACGGCCAATGCCGGTGCTTTCATCTCTGATTGGGTGGCTGAGCGTCTAGGCGGTGCGACACATTGAGTTTGATCAACGACGTGGCGCCCTGACCGGTCAAAAGACTTAAGCCCCGCCTGCATCGGCCTCCGGTGTCTTGGTAAAACGAAGATGATTCGGTCTTCGGTGAGTCGCGTCGCTTTCGGCGCGGCTCTGACCTAAACCGATCCTTACCGGAAAAATTTTCAATACGACTAAACGAGGAGCACTACCTTTCGGGCACGCCGCGCTTTTTGAGCCTCGCATCTGTAGTCAACTTCGCGATTCGCCGTTCCCCCACCGTGTTCCCCTTTACCAATGTGCGCAGTACTCGCTACCAGTCGATCGACCGGAGGGCTACTGAATAATGCCCTCTCCTCCCGATCTTCAACCGCGACCGCTGCCCGCACGACTCTGTTGTAGCCGAGCTACGTTTTGATCAATACGACCTTGGATCGTGCGCAAGGTGTCTCGAGTAATAACCTGCGGGTATAGGTGATCGGCGATGGTTGCAAACCGGCTCGCTACATCACAAATGCCGTCAATCACTCTGCCTCCAGCGTCCAGGGGCACCTCGGCTTCCTCCGCAAGCCGAAGCATTTGCGTGCGGGAAATCGCCAGCGCCTCCCCCATCACATCCATCTGGTGGTATCCACCTGGCCCCTCGCAGAAGGTCACGTCGTAAGCCGGCGACAGCCTCCACTGACCGTCCTGCGACATGATGTAGGCAAAGTTCTTGGGATGATCGTCTCGGTTGTTGAACGCAACGTTGAAGACGGCACGTTCGAAGGCCACCGCCATCTCTCGCACGTCGTTGGTACACATCTGTGTTGCCCGCAAGAAGTTGACGTAGTCCAACACCCCCGCAGACCGGTAATTTGCCCCCGTAAAGGCCGCGAGGCTTTGCATGGGGATGCGCAGACCCTCCTGGCGGTCAAATCGCTTACTGGCAAACGCTGCCAACCCATTAGGCAGACTGAAGTACTGCGTGTCAGGGGTCTCGATGCCGCACATGCGCAGGCACTCGGCGTAGACCATTTCGATAGCGCACACCTCGGCATGTTCGTCTTTGGCCGGGAACTTAATCAACCATGCTTCAAAGCCCGGCGTGACGGCAGTGGTAAACCCGCCAGTTTCGGGATCGCGATAGACGAGGGCCTTAGGCCTTGCACCTTGAGGCGAGCCGCCCACCAGCAGCAACGTCTGCAGGAACTCGCCACCGTCTCCATGGAGCACTTGCTGCACTTGGGCGGCAAGCTGTTCCAGCGGGAGGTCGAGTGCTGGCGGCTAACACACCGAGTTGGCTTGCTGGTGACTGATCCGAGGCACTCTCAGCCAAGACAACGAATAGGGTCGCGTCCTGAGCCTTATCGACACATCGTCATACTGGAACGTCGTGGAGCGGCCTATCCCAAGGTTTTGATCAACCCATCGAAATCGCCTGCGCCCCTCGGCCAGGGGCTTTCGATCTCCGGGTTGTTCGCGCTATTTGCCAGCCTCATGGATGGAGACGCGGCTCAGGCGCCCAGGCAGCGGCCTAGAAGTTCGCCGGCGTATTCGCGCTGATGATTTCCGCCTCATCCTGCCCAATATTGCGGAACCTGTGGGGCAAGGTGGTGGGGAAGTAATACCCATCCCCCGGGTTCAATATGCTGACCTGGCCATCGACAGTGAGTTCGACGGTGCCACGGGTGACGAGGCCGCACTCCTCCCCTTCGACATGCACGATCGGCTCTTCGCCGGAGCTGGCGCCGGGGGCGTATTGCTCGCGCAGAAAGCGCATCTGGCGGCTGGGGACCGGTGCGCCCACCAGCAGCAGGCGCAGGCCGTCGCGGCCCAGGTCGGGCTGTTCGTTGGCGCGGAAGACGTATTGGTGTTCCCGTGGCGGCTGGTCGAAGGTGAAGAAGTCCGCCAGGGACATGGGGATGCTTTCCAGCAGCTTTTTCAGGGAGCTGACGGAGGGACTGACGCGATTCTGTTCGATCAGGGAAATGGTGGCGTTGGTCACGCCGCTACGACGGGCCAGCTCGCGCTGGGAGAGTTTGTAGCTTTCGCGAACGAGTTTGAGTCGGGTGCCCGTGTCCATAGCTGCCTTATGTAAGGGTGACTGTAGCGGCGTTTATCGGTTGCGATAGCTCTGTAGGAGCCGAGGCGGGTGCGGGCAGGCAATGTTGCGAAGTTCGCCGACTGCCTGGCCCAGATACCTGAAAGGCGGCTATTAAATCACGTTTGTGGGTAGAGCTGTAGCGGCGCTGAATACGCCCGAGCGCAAGAAAAAAAGCAAGCCCGCAGCCACTGCCTAAGACGGCGTGGCCCGGGGCTCGCGGCGCTTATGTACCTGACAGGTCAAATACCGAATCGGTCGCGCAGGGCGTAGTAGGCGGCGCCCATGGCCGTCAGCGGGGCCTGGAAGGTGCGGCCGCCGAACATCGGCATGTGTGGCAGGGAGGCGAAGGCGTCGAAGCGTTCGGCGTCACCGCGGATCACTTCGCTGATCAGCTTGCCCGCCAAATGCGAACAGGTGACGCCGTGGCCGCTATAGCCCTGCATATAGTAGGCGTTCTTTTCGATACGGCCGAATTGCGGCATGCGCGACATGGTCAGCAGGAAGTTGCCGGTCCAGCGGTAGTCGATCTTGACGTCTTTCAACTGCGGGAAGGTCTTGAGGATCTTCGGTCGGATCAGTTGTTCGATGTCATCCGGCTCGCGGGCGCCATAGACCACGCCACCGCCGTATAGCAGGCGGTTGTCAGCGGTCAGGCGGTAATAGTCGAGCAGGTAGTTGCAGTCTTCGACGCAGTAATTGTGGGTAATCAGGCTGCGCGCGACTTTCTCCGACAGCGGCTCAGTGACCACGATCTGCGAACCGCAGGGCATGCTTTTGCGGGTCACCCTTGGGTCGAGATCTTGCTGCAGGTAGGCATTGCCGGCGATCAACAGGTACTTGGCGCGAACCACACCCTTGGCCGTGCGCACCACGTTGGGTTCGCCGTAGGTGATTTCCACGGCCGCCGATTGTTCGAAGATCTTGCCGCCCAGGCCAATAATGGCGCTGGCTTCGCCCAGGGCCAGGTTCAGCGGATGGACGTGACCACCCTGCTTGTCCAGCAGGCCGCCGATGTAATTTTCACAGCCCACTTCGCTGGCCATGTCCTTGGCGTCGAGCAGTTGCAGGTTGCGGTTGCCGTAGCGCTCCCAACTGTTTTTCTGTTCGAGCAGGCCTTTGAGTTGCTTTTTGTTCAGCGCGGCGAAGATCCCGCCCGGGCGGTAGTCGCATTGGATGTCATAGTGCTGGATGCGCTGGCGAATGATCTCGGCGCCTTCAAACATCATGCTGCCGAGGATTTCGGCGCTCTTTTCGCCGTAGCGCTGCTCGATAACATCCACGTCACGGCTGTAGGAGTTGACCAATTGCCCGCCGTTGCGCCCGCTGGCACCAAAGCCGACCTTGGCCGCTTCGAGCACGGTGACGCTGTAGCCGGCTTCAGCCAGGAACAGCGCCGACGACAGGCCGGTGTAGCCGGCGCCAATGACACAGACATCGCACTCGACCAACTCTTCAAGCACAGGGAAGTCGCCGGTGTGGTTGCGGGTTGCGGCGTAGTAGCTGTTTACATGGGGTTGCATGGTTAGGACTCCCTGGCGACTGGCCGGCGCGGGCCGGCAATCGCCGTTGTTATTTGGGCTTAGAGCTTGATCCAGGTGGCTTTGAGCTCGGTGTACTTGTCAAAGGCGTGCAGCGACTTGTCGCGGCCATTGCCCGACTGTTTAAACCCGCCGAACGGCGCGGTCATGTCGCCACCGTCGTACTGGTTGACCCACACGCTGCCGGCGCGCAGGCCCCGGGCAAAGCGGTGGGCGCGGCTGAGGTTGGCAGTCCACACCGCAGCAGCCAGGCCGAAGATGCTGTCGTTGGCGATCGCCAGCGCTTCTTCTTCGGTGTCGAAGCTGATCAGCGACAACACCGGGCCGAAGATTTCTTCGCGGGCAATGGTCATGGCATTGGTCACGCCGTCGAAAATCGTCGGTTCCACGTACTGGCCACCCGTGTCTTGCAGGGTGCGCCGGCCGCCAACCAGCAGTTGGGCGCCCTGCTCCTTGCCGATCTCGATGTAGCGCAGCACGTTGTCCAGTTGCCGCTGGTCGACCACCGCGCCGACCTTGGTCGCCGGGTCCAGGGGGTGCCCCGGTTTCCAGGCCTGGAGCGCCTCCAGCAGCAGCGCAATGAAGGGCTCGCGGATCGAACGCTGGACCAGCAGCCGCGAACCGGCCACACAGACTTCGCCCTGGTTGAAGGCAATCCCGGCCGCCGCCGCTACAGCTGCAGCGCGCAGGTCCGGGGCATCGGCGAATACCACGTTGGGGCTCTTGCCTCCCGCCTCCAGCCACACCCGCTTCATATTGCTCTGGCCGGAATACACCAGCAGTTGCTTGGCCACCCCGGTGGAACCGGTAAAGGCCAGCACGTCCACATCCATATGCAGGGCCAGCGCCTTGCCGACGGTGTGGCCGTAACCCGGCAGTACGTTGAATACGCCCGGGGGAATGCCGGCTTCGAGTGCCAACTGGGCCAGACGAATGGCGGTCAGCGGCGACTTTTCCGAAGGCTTGAGGATGAACGAGTTACCCGCCGCCAGGGCCGGAGCGAACTTCCAACTGGCCATGATCATCGGGAAGTTCCACGGCACGATGGCCGCGACCACGCCGCAGGGTTCGCGTGTGATCAGGCCCAACTGGTCGTGAGGCGTGGGCGCCACTTCGTCGTAGAGCTTGTCGATGGCCTCGGCGTTCCAGCGGATCGCGTTAGCCGTGGCAGGCACGTCGATGGCCATGGAGTCGCCAATCGGCTTGCCCATGTCCAGGGTTTCCAGGAGTGCCAACTCTTCCTGGTGCTCGAGGATCAGATCGGCGAAACGGATCAGCACGCGCTTGCGCGCCGCCGGGGCCTGCAAGCGCCAGACCCCGGACTCGAACGCCCTGCGCGCGGCGAGCACCGCCGCGTCGGCGTCGGCCTCATCGGTGCTGGCGACCTTGGCCAGAAAACGCCCGTCCACCGGGCTGATGCTGTCAAAGGTCTCGCCGCTGGTGGCCCAACGGTACTCGCCGTCGATAAAGGCCCGGCCTTCGAGGTTCAGGGACTGGAAGTACTGCTCCCAGTCATTGCGATGCTTGGTCATAGGGTGTGCTCAACGCAAAAAGTGGGAGGGCCGTCAGACCGTGTGCAGGTACCAGTTGTACTCAAGGTCGGAGATCGAGTTCTCGAACTCGGCCAGCTCGCTTTCCTTGCACGCCACAAACACGTCGATGTACAGCGGGTCGATGTACCGGGCCATGACGTCGCTGTCGTCCAGCTCACGCAGGGCGTCGCGCAGGTTGTTGGGCAGGCTCTGTTCATTCTGCTCGTAGGAGTTGCCCTCGACCGGCGCCCCCGGCTCGATCTTGTTGGTCAGGCCGTGGTGGATACCGGCGAGTACCGAGGCCATCAGCAAATACGGGTTGGCGTCGGCGCCGGCCACCCGGTGTTCGATGCGCACGGCATCCGCCGAACCGGTCGGCACGCGCACGGCGACGGTGCGGTTGTCGATGCCCCAGCTCGGCGAGTTCGGCACATAGAACTGCGCGCCGAAGCGGCGGTAGGAGTTGACGTTCGGGCAGAGGAACGCCATCTGCGCCGGCAGGGTTTCCAGCACGCCGCCGATGGCGTGACGCAGGGCGTCGTTGGTTTCGGGGTCTTCGCTGGCGAAGATGTTGTTGCCCTGTTTATCGAGGATCGAGATGTGCACGTGCAAACCATTACCAGCCTGGCCCGGGTAGGGTTTGGCCATAAAGGTGGTGTCCATCTCGTGGTCGTAGGCGATGTTTTTCACCAGACGCTTGAGCAGCACCGCGTAGTCGCAGGCTTTGATCGGGTCGCTGACGTGGTGCAGGTTGACTTCGAACTGCGCCGGGGCACTTTCCTTGACGATGGCGTCGGCGGGGATGCCCTGCTCTTTCGCGCCTTCAAGGATGTCTTGCAGGCAATCGACGTATTCGTCGAGGTCATCGATCAGGTAGACCTGGGTCGAATGCGGGCGCTTGCCGGAAATTGGCGAACGCGGTGCTTGCGGACGGCCGTTCACGTTGTCCTGGTCGATCAGGTAGAACTCCAGCTCGAACGCGGCGCAAATGGTCAGGCCCAGTTCGTCAAATTTGCTCACCACCTGGCGCAGCACTTCGCGCGGGTCGGCGAAGAACGGCTGGCCTTCGAGTTCATGCATGGTCATCAACAGTTGCGCGGTGGGGCGCTTCTGCCAGGGCTCGATGCACAGGGTGTCGGGGATCGGGTAGCAGATGCGGTCGGAGTCGCCGATATCCAGGCCCAGGCCGGTGCTTTCCACGGTCGAGCCGTTGATATCCAGGGCGAACAACGACGCCGGGAGGTTGATGCCTTTTTCATACACCTTGTGCAGCGCCGTGCGTTCGATGCGCTTGCCGCGCACCACGCCGTTCATGTCTGCAATCAGCAGATCGACGTACAGGACCTCAGGGTGTTTCTTCAGAAAGGCGTTGGCTTCGTTGAGCTGAACGGTACGCAGTGGGACCGACATGATGCACCTATTGTGTTAATTATTATGTTCAAAGCTGTTTCGTAGCTGCAGTCAATCCGAAAGATAAAGTGAAGTCAATAGCGAAAATCGGGGGCCTTTCGTTAATTATATTAGTACTCGATAGGCAAACACAGGGCGAGAACCAAGCAAACACGCAGACCAGCGCCCCGATACGTCTATAATTTTTTACATGAAGGTTGTTAATTAAAATCAACATGGATAAGCTCTGGAAAAACTCGTTCCAGCGTGAATTTCGAGGTGATAAAAATGGCACTCAAGCCATTGATCGGTGTTACAGCGTGCGTCAAAGAGATTGGCTTGCACCCCTACCATGTCAGCGGCGACAAGTATTTGCGTGCTGTCAGCGTCGCGGCCCTGGGGCTGCCGGTGATCATCCCTTCCCTGGCGGACCTCTGCGAGATCAAGGATCTGCTGCACTACGTCGACGGCCTGCTGTTTACCGGCTCGCCGTCCAATGTCGAACCCTTCCACTATCAAGGCTCTCCCAGCGCGCCGGGCACCGCCCATGACCCGCAGCGCGACGCCACCACCCTGCCCCTGTTGCGGGCAGCGGTGGCGGCCGGAGTGCCGGTCCTCGGTATCTGCCGCGGCTTCCAGGAAATGAACGTGGCCTTTGGCGGCAGCCTGCACCAAAAGGTGCATGAACTGCCGGGCTATAGAGACCACCGCGAAGCCGACGACCCACGCCTCGAAGTCCAGTACGCCCCGGCGCACCCGGTGGCGATCCAGCCCGGCGGCGTGTTCGAGGCCATGGGCCTGGCCGGCGAGATCCAAGTCAACTCGATCCACAGTCAGGGCATCGACCGCCTGGGTGACGGTCTGCGGGTCGAGGCCGTGGCCCCGGATGGCCTGATCGAAGCCGTTTCGGTGGAGCACAGCCAGGCGTTTGCCTTTGGCGTGCAGTGGCACCCGGAATGGCAGGTCCTGTCGAACCCGGCCTACCTGAGTATTTTCCAAGCCTTTGGCGATGCCTGCCGGCAACGTGCCGCGCAGCGTGAGCATCCTTAACACACGGCGGCCCGCACCGGGCCGCGAGTACTCGATTCACCGATTGACACGCCCTGCCCACGCGACGCGCGCACCTGTGTGCGCCCGCCGTGCGGCGTGAACGGCAACACCCAAACAACAACAAGCAAGCCCAGGCAGCCAGGATGGCAGCGCCGAATAAACCTGCACAGCATTGATGGCGCAGGTTTGCAATCAACCTTATTAAGTCAGGCCGCATTGGCCCGACGACCTGTTGGGAGTTTCACATGGCAAACGCCTCCAGCATTTATCGCAAGGCTCTGGAAGGTCATCAGCCACCACAAAAGGTGCTGGTGAAGATCGACCGCGTGACCAAGAAGTTTGATGAAACCGTGGCCGTGGACGATGTGTCCCTGGACATCCACCAGGGCGAGATCTTCGCCATGCTGGGGGGTTCCGGTTCCGGCAAATCCACCCTGCTGCGTATGCTCGCCGGTTTCGAACGGCCCACCGAAGGCCGCATCCTGCTGGATGGCGTGGACATCACCGATATGCCGCCCTATGAGCGGCCGATCAACATGATGTTCCAGTCCTATGCCTTGTTCCCGCATATGACCGTGGCGCAGAACATCGCCTTCGGCCTCAAGCAGGATCGCCTGCCGGCCAGCGAGATCGAGGCGCGGGTCGAGGAAATGCTCAAGCTGGTGCACATGACCCAGTACGCGCGGCGCAAACCCCACCAGCTCTCCGGCGGCCAGCGCCAGCGCGTGGCCTTGGCCCGCTCCCTGGCCAAGCGCCCGAAACTGCTGCTGCTCGATGAGCCCATGGGCGCCCTGGATAAAAAGCTGCGCTCGCAGATGCAACTGGAGCTGGTGGAGATCATCGAGCGTGTGGGCGTGACCTGCGTGATGGTGACCCATGACCAGGAAGAGGCCATGACCATGGCCCAGCGCATCGCCATCATGCACTTGGGCTGGATCGCCCAGATCGGTAGCCCGGTGGACATTTACGAAACCCCGGTGAGCCGCCTGGTCTGCGAGTTCATCGGCAACGTCAACATCTTCGACACCCAGGTGATCGACGACGCCGAAGGTCACGCGGTGCTCCAGTGCCCGGACCTGGACCGCGACATCTACGTCGGCTACGGCATCGCCACTTCGGTGGAAGACAAGTCGGTGACCTACGCGATCCGCCCGGAAAAACTGCTGGTCACCACCGTAATGCCGACCGGTGAGCACAACTGGTCGAGCGGCAAGGTCCACGACATCGCCTACCTCGGCGGGCACTCGGTGTTCTACGTGGAGCTGCCGAGCGGCAAGATCGTCCAGTCGTTCATGGCCAACGCCGAACGCCGTGGCTCCCGACCGTCCTGGGGTGACACCGTGTACGTGTGGTGGGAAGACGACAGCGGCGTGGTACTGCGGGCATGAGTACGTCGACCATGAGCACTTTCAATCAAGCGTTGATCCGTGTGCTGCCCAGCGGTCGCAAGCTGGTGATCGGCATTCCCTTCCTCTGGCTGTTCCTGTTTTTCATGCTGCCGTTCTTCCTGGTAATGAAGATCAGCTTCTCCGAAGCGGCCGTCTCGATTCCGCCCTACTCGGAAATCTACACCTTCGTCGACCAGAAACTCCAGGTGCTGCTGAACCTGGGTAACTACAGCCTGCTGGCCGCCGACGATTTGTACATCTCGGCCTACCTGGGCTCGCTGAAGATCGCCCTGCTCAGCACGTTGATGTGCCTGCTGATCGGCTTTCCCATGGCCTATGGGATTTCCAAGACCCGCAAGGAACTGCAAAACGTATTGCTGCTGCTGATCATGATGCCGACCTGGACCGCGATCCTGATCCGCGTCTATGCCTGGATGGGCATCCTCAGCAATAACGGCCTGCTCAACGCCTTCCTGATGTGGAGCGGCCTGACCTCAAGCCCGATTGAAATCCTCAACACCAACACAGCGGTCTACATCGGCGTGGTCTACGCCTACCTGCCGTTCATGGTGCTGCCGCTGTACGCCAACCTGGTCAAGCACGACCAGAGCCTGCTGGAAGCCGCTTCGGACCTGGGATCGAGCAACTTCAATAGCTTCTGGAAAATCACCGTGCCCTTGGCCAAGAACGGCATCATCGCCGGGAGCATGCTGGTGTTCATCCCGGTGGTCGGCGAGTTCGTGATCCCGGAACTGCTGGGTGGCCCGGAGACCCTGATGATCGGCCGCGTGTTGTGGCAGGAGTTCTTCAATAACCGCGACTGGCCGGTGGCGTCCGCCCTGGCGGTGGTGATGCTGGCGATCCTGATTATTCCCATCTTGCTGTTCAACCGCAGCCAGGCCAAAGAAATGGAGGCACGGGCATGAAGCGTTTCAGTTTTTCGACCCTGATGCTGGTGCTCGGCTTGTTGTTCATCTACCTGCCGATGCTGATTCTGGTGATCTATTCGTTCAACGCTTCCAAGCTGGTGACGGTCTGGGGCGGCTGGTCGCTCAAGTGGTACCTGGGGCTGTTGGACAACACCCAATTGATGGGCTCGGTGGCGCGTTCCCTGGAGATTGCCTGCTACACCGCCGTGGCCGCCGTGGCGCTGGGCACCCTGGCCGCCTTCGTGCTGACCCGGGTCACCCGCTTCAAGGGCCGGACCCTGTTCGGTGGCCTGGTGACCGCGCCTCTGGTGATGCCGGAAGTGATCACCGGTCTGTCGCTGTTGCTGCTGTTCGTGGCCATGGCGCAGATGATCGGCTGGCCCATGGAGCGCGGCATCGTCACCATCTGGATCGCGCACACCACCTTCTGCGCGGCCTATGTCGCGGTGGTCGTCTCGGCGCGCCTGCGGGAGCTGGACCTGTCCATCGAAGAAGCGGCGATGGACCTCGGTGCGCGGCCACTCAAGGTGTTTTTCCTGATCACCATCCCGATGATCGCGCCGTCGTTGGCGGCGGGCGGCATGATGGCGTTCGCCTTGTCCCTGGATGACCTGGTGCTCGCCAGTTTCGTCTCCGGGCCCGGCTCCACCACCCTGCCGATGGAGGTGTTCTCCGCCGTGCGCCTGGGGGTCAAGCCGGAGATCAACGCCGTGGCCAGCCTGATTCTGCTGGCGGTGTCCGTGGTGACCTTTATGGTCTGGTATTTCAGCCGCAAGGCCGAAATGAACCGCAAGCGGGCGATCCAGGAAGCCATGGACCAGACCGCCAGCGAAGCCTGGCAGCCGCAACCCCAACAGTCATAACGAACACCGGCGACGGCCTAGGCCGTCGTGTTTTACCCCACAATAAAAAATGGAGTTGGATGCATGAAAAGGTTTGGCAGGACTCTGCTCACACTGTCCCTGTTGGGCGCCATGGCTGGCGGCGCCCAGGCCTCCGACAAGGT
>Ga0209913_1000208_pt1 | contig 59999 bp, 56 predicted proteins | sample PersoiDNA2013203_FD_185805 | JGI IMG/M metagenome (GOLD analysis project Ga0209913, IMG submission 185805) | Permafrost soil microbial communities from the Arctic, to analyse light accelerated degradation of dissolved organic matter (DOM) -... | ecosystem: Environmental > Terrestrial > Soil >...
TCGGGCGTTCTGGGATTGGCGAACAGTGCCTGGGGTGGGCCCACTTCATGCACCTTGCCCTGGTGCATGAACACCAGCTTGTCCCCGACTTCGCGGGCGAAACGCATTTCGTGGGTCACCATGATCAGGGTCATGCCGTCCTTGGCCAGTTGGCGCACCACGCTGAGCACTTCATTGACCAGTTCCGGGTCCAGCGCCGAGGTGATCTCGTCGCACAGCAGCACCTTGGGCGACATGGCCAGTGCGCGGGCTATCGCGACGCGTTGTTGCTGGCCGCCGGACAGGCGATCAGGGAAGGCATCGAACTTCTCCCCCAGGCCGACCCGCTCCAGCATCTGTCGCGCCAATTGGGCGGCCTTGGCCTTGGGCACTTTCTGCACCACCTGCGGCGCGAGCATGACGTTTTCGCCCACCGTCAGGTGCGGGAACAGGTTGAACTGCTGGAACACCATGCCGACTTTTTGTCGCAGGCTGCGCAGGTCGGCGCGGGCGGCGTCGAGGTATTCGCCGTCGACTTCGATCACACCGTCGTTGATCGACTCCAGGCCATTGAGGGTGCGCAGCAAGGTCGACTTACCCGAGCCGCTGCGGCCGATGATCGCGACGACCTGGCCTTCTTCAACGGTCAAGTCGATACCCTTGAGCACGTGGTGATCGCCGTAATACTTATGCAGGGCGGAAATTCTAAGCAGAGGCATGCAGTCTCCTTTCCAGGTAGCGCGCACTGAGGGACAAGGGGTAACAGAGCAGGAAGTAACCGAGGGCCACCAGGCCATAGACCATAAAAGGCTCGAACGTGGCGTTGGCGAGCATGCCGCCGGTCTTGGTCAGTTCGGTGAAGCCGATGATCGAGGTCACGGCAGTGCCTTTGACCACTTGCACCGAGAACCCCACGGTAGGTGCTACGGCAATCCGCAGGGCCTGGGGCAGGATCACGTAGCGCAACTGTTCAAGCGGATTCAGGGCCAGGCTGGCCGAGGCTTCCCACTGCCCGTGGGCGATGGAGTCGACGCAGCCGCGCCAGATCTCGGCGAGGTAGGCGCTGGTAAACAAGGTCAAGGCAATCGCCGCCGCCAGCCAGGGCGAGATATCCACCCCAAGCAGGGCAATGCCGAAAAACACCAGGAACAGCTGCATCAACAGCGGCGTGCCCTGGAACAGTTCGATATAGGTGCGGGCGACATTGCGCGTGAAGGCTTTGCGGCTGATGCGCATCGTCATCACCAGCAGGCCGATCAAGCCACCGCCTACAAACGCCACCAGCGACAGCAAGAGCGTCCATTGCAGGCCGATGAGCAGGTTGCGCACGATGTCCCAGAAGGAAAAATCACTCATCGGCTGTTCCTCATCACAAACCGGCGACCGATCCAGTTGAGCAACTGGCGAATCATCAGCGCCATGCACAGGTACACCAGGGTGGTCAGGGCATAGGTTTCAAAGGCGCGGAAGTTGCGCGACTGGATGAAGTTAGCGGCAAAACTCAGTTCTTCGGTGGCGATCTGCGAACACACCGCCGAGCCGAGCATCACAATGATGATCTGGCTGCTCAGGGCCGGCCACACCTTGCCCAGCGCCGGCAGCAGCACCACATGGCGGAACGCCTCGAAGCGCGTCATCGCCAACGCGGCGGCGGCCTCTAGCTGGCCACGGGGGATCGCCTGGATGCCAGCGCGGATGATTTCGGTGGAATAGGCGCCCAGGTTGATCACCATTGCCAATACCGCCGCTTGCCATTCGGTGATTTTCAGCCCCAGGGAAGGCAGGCCGAAGAAGATGAAAAACAACTGCACCAAAAATGGCGTGTTGCGGATCAACTCGACATACACCCCGAAGAACCAGGCGAACGGCTGGATTTTCCACGCCCGCACCACCGCGCCGACGGTGCCCAGGGCGACCCCCAGGATCGCACCGATCGCCGTCAGTTCAAGGGTGAACAGGGCGCCGCGCAACAGCAGGTCGGTATTGGCCAGCACCGGCACAAAGTCGAATTGATAGGCCATGAATCAGCTCCGTCGCAGGCTTCAGAGATCAGCAGGCAGGGGTTCTTTCAGCCACTGCATCGCGTTTTTTTCCAGGCTGCCGTCGGCCTTGGCCGCGACCAGGATCTGGTTGACCTTCTCCAGCAGCGCCGGCTCGTTCTTGTTCACGCCCACGTACACCGGCGAATCCTTGAGCTTCACTTTCAGCGCAGGCACGCGTTTCGGGCTGCGCTCGCTGATCGCAACCATCACCACGTTGCCGCTGGCGATCAGGTCGACCTGGCCGGCCAGGTAGGCGGCGATGGTCGAGTTGTTGTCTTCGAAGCGCTTGATCGTGGCTTCCTTGGGCGCGACGGCTGTCAGCTCGATGTCTTCGATGGCGCCACGGGTCACGCTGATGGTCTTGCCCTTGAGGTCGTCGATGCTGCTGATGGCGGCATCAGGCGGGCCGAATACGGCCAGGTAAAAGGGCGCGTAGGCCTTGGAGAAGTCGATGACCTTTTCCCGCTCGGGGTTCTTGCCCAGGCTGGAGATCACCAGGTCGACCTTGCCGGTCGTGAGGAACGGAATGCGGTTGGTGCTGTTGACCGGGGTCAGCTCCAGTTTGACCTTGAGCTGGTCGGCCAGCAGCTTGGCGGTGTCGATGTCCAGGCCGCGTGGTTTCATGTCGGGGCCGACCGAGCCGAACGGCGGGAAGTCCTGGGGCACGGCGACCTTCAAGGTGCCACGGGCAACGATATCGTCCAGACCGTTGGCCTGGGCGGGTGCCTGGCTCAGCATCAGGCTGGCAAACAGGGCGGTGAGCAGGGCGCTGTAGCGCTTGGTCATGGGAACTCTCCGAGAAGGGCGAAGGGACATTCTGTTTTTGCCCAGTGCACAGCCCATGCCATGACTGCTCGGATCGTCTGCAAGGCCTGGATTTGTTGCGTTGTGGTGGTCTTACTGGTCTGAACAGTGAGTACGCTTTTCGCACCGTTTTCGAGCGTCGGCAAAACCGCGCGAGCCCCTTTGGGGCGTGGCTTGCCGCCAGACGCGAATAGCTTTACAACTACTCGCTCAGTTGTCTGGAACCTTGAGTTTTTTATGAATTCCATCGCCCAAGCGGTACCGGAAGCGGCCTTGCAGGCCATCCGCAAACTGATCAAGGAGCAAGGCTTCGGGCCGGGCGACGCACTGCCATCCCAGCGCGACCTGGCGCTGCAGTTGGGCGTGAGTCGGGCGTCATTGCGCGAGGCGTTGTCGTCCCTCAGTGCCTTGGGGGTGGTCAGCGTGCAGCCGGGCAAAGGCGTGTTCGTACAAGAGGCACAAGAGTCGCCGGGGTTTGCGTGGCCCTTCGCGGCCCAGGCGACGCCGCTGGATATCTTCCAGTTGCGCTATGCCCTGGAGGGGTTTGCGTCAGGGTTGGCGGCCGTCACGCTGACCATCGATGAGTTGGACCGCCTGGAAGATAATGTCGAAGCCATGCGTAAGGTGCTCAAGGCCGGCGACTTCGAAGCCGCCGCCCGGCTGGACTTCGAATTCCACCAGCGCCTCCTCCTGGCCAGTGGCAATCAGGCGATGGTCAGCATCCTGAGTGCCAGCGCCGAGGTGTTCCTGGAGAGCCAGAAGCTACCGTTCATCCGGCCGGAGCGGGCCATGGAAACCTGGCAGGAGCACCGTAAGATTCTGCGCGCCCTGGCCCGTCGCGCCAGTGCGGCGGCGCAGAAAAGCATGCAGGAGCACGTACGCAATGCGGCGTTGCGCACGGGGATTGCCTTTGTGACGCCGGTATCGCCGTGAGCGGGGCGATACCCAAACTCATGCATCACCATAGCAAGACTCAATCAGAGGCGGCTTCCTGAACGGGGGAAGGGCAGCTATGATGGGTCACGTTTTTTTTGCTTACAATCCGGAGACATCCATGAGCAACGATCTTATCAAGCACGTCACTGACGCGACCTTTGAGGCCGAAGTACTCAAGGCAACTGGCCCGGTGCTGGTTGACTACTGGGCTGAATGGTGTGGCCCTTGCAAAATGATCGCTCCGGTTCTGGACGAGATTGCAACCACCTACGACGGCAAGCTGACCATTGCCAAGTTGAACATCGACGAAAACCAGGAAACCCCGGCCAAGCACGGCGTGCGTGGTATTCCGACGCTGATGCTGTTCAAGAACGGCAACGTGGAAGCGACCAAAGTGGGCGCGTTGTCGAAGTCCCAGCTAGCTGCATTCCTCGACGCGAACATCTAAGCGTCGTCAAAAAAGCCCCGCAATTTGCGGGGCTTTTTCGTGAAACAGGGCTAGACGCTCCGAAATTCAGGTGGTACATTCGGCCCCGCACTGGTTTCTCCACTGCCCCCTGCAAGCCGTCGCCGACGCATTCCTTTTCGATTAGTACGCGATCATGTCGCCTTCTCTGCGGCGCGGCCTCATTAAGCCAAAAGCTTAATTTCCCCCCTCCATAAATGATTACGTCATTCCTATATGAATCTGACTGAACTCAAGCAAAAGCCGATTACCGACCTGCTCCAATTGGCCGAAGAGATGGGCATAGAAAATATGGCCCGTTCGCGCAAGCAGGATGTGATTTTCTCCCTGCTCAAAAAGCACGCGAAAAGCGGCGAGGAAATTTCCGGTGATGGCGTGCTGGAGATTCTCCAGGACGGCTTCGGCTTCCTCCGCTCTGCGGACGCTTCCTATCTCGCCGGCCCAGACGATATCTATGTCTCGCCGAGCCAGATCCGTCGCTTCAACTTGCGCACCGGTGACACCATCGTTGGCAAGATCCGCCCTCCGAAGGAAGGCGAGCGTTATTTCGCCCTGCTCAAGGTCGACACGATCAACTTCGATCGTCCCGAGAACGCGAAAAACAAGATTCTCTTCGAGAACCTGACTCCGCTGTTCCCGACCGTGCGCATGAAGATGGAAGCCGGCAACGGTTCCACCGAAGACTTGACCGGTCGTGTGATCGACCTGTGCGCTCCGATCGGCAAGGGCCAGCGTGGCCTGATCGTCGCACCGCCGAAAGCCGGTAAGACCATCATGCTGCAGAACATTGCAGCGAACATTGCGCGTAACAACCCTGAAGTTCATCTGATCGTGCTGCTGATCGATGAACGTCCGGAAGAAGTGACCGAAATGCAGCGCACCGTGCGCGGCGAAGTGGTTGCCTCGACGTTCGATGAGCCGCCAACCCGCCACGTGCAGGTTGCCGAAATGGTGATCGAGAAGGCCAAGCGCCTGGTCGAACACAAGAAAGACGTGGTGATCCTGCTCGACTCCATCACCCGTCTGGCCCGTGCCTACAACACCGTGATCCCGAGCTCCGGCAAGGTATTGACCGGTGGTGTCGATGCCCACGCCCTGGAGAAACCGAAACGTTTCTTCGGCGCCGCGCGCAATATCGAAGAAGGCGGCTCGCTGACCATCATCGCTACCGCGCTGGTTGAAACCGGCTCGAAGATGGATGAAGTGATCTACGAAGAGTTCAAGGGTACCGGCAACATGGAATTGCCCCTGGACCGTCGTATCGCTGAAAAGCGTGTGTTCCCGGCCATCAACATCAACCGTTCCGGTACCCGCCGCGAAGAGTTGCTGACTGCCGACGACGAACTGCAGCGCATGTGGATCCTGCGCAAGCTGCTGCACCCGATGGACGAAGTCGCCGCCATCGAGTTCCTGATCGACAAGCTGAAAACCACCAAGACCAACGACGAGTTCTTCCTGTCGATGAAGCGTAAGTAATACGACGTTTCAGGTCCAAAAAAATGGCGCCCTCAGGGGCGCCATTTTTTTTTCCCGTTTTTTAAGTGCCTTCGACACCCCAATGCACTGCGATAAGCTGCCAGCCGCCCTCAGAGCAGGTACGATGTACGCCTATTTTACGGGTGGCATGGTTAATGAAATTCAAGGATCTTCGGGATTTCGTGCAGCAACTTGAGCAGCGCGGAGAGTTGAAACGTATCCAGGTGCCGGTTTCGCCGGTGCTGGAAATGACTGAGATTTGCGACCGTACCCTGCGCAACAAGGGCCCGGCGCTGCTGTTCGAGAACCCGACCGGTTTTGATATCCCGGTGCTCGGCAACCTGTTCGGTACCCCAGATCGCGTGGCCTTTGGCATGGGCGCCGAGTCGGTCAGCGAACTGCGCGAGATCGGCAAGTTGCTGGCCTTCCTCAAAGAGCCTGAGCCACCCAAGGGCTTGAAGGACGCCTGGTCGAAGCTGCCGATCTTCCGCAAGATCATTGCCATGGCGCCCAAGGTGGTCAAGGACGCGGTGTGCCAGGAAGTCGTTATCGAAGGCGATGACGTCGACCTGGGCATGCTCCCGGTGCAGACCTGCTGGCCCGGCGACGTTGGCCCGCTGATCACCTGGGGCCTGACCGTCACCAAAGGCCCGAACAAGGACCGCCAGAACCTCGGTATCTACCGTCAGCAAGTGATCGGCCGCAACAAGGTGATCATGCGTTGGTTGAGCCATCGTGGCGGCGCGCTGGACTTCCGTGAGTGGTGCGAAAAGCACCCCGGCAAGCCGTTCCCGGTCTCTGTGGCCCTGGGCGCCGACCCGGCCACCATCCTCGGCGCCGTGACCCCGGTGCCTGACAGCCTGTCCGAATACGCTTTCGCCGGCCTGCTGCGCGGCAACCGCACCGAGCTGGTGAAGTGCCGCGGCAACGACCTGCAAGTGCCGGCCACTGCCGAAATCATCCTTGAAGGCGTGATTCATCCGGGTGAGATGGCCGATGAAGGCCCCTACGGCGACCACACCGGCTACTACAACGAAGTCGACAGCTTCCCGGTGTTCACCGTCGAGCGCATCACCCATCGGATCAAGCCGATCTACCACAGCACCTACACCGGCCGTCCGCCGGATGAGCCGGCGATTCTCGGCGTGGCACTGAACGAAGTGTTCGTGCCGATCCTGCAGAAGCAGTTCCCGGAAATCACCGACTTCTACCTGCCGCCGGAAGGCTGTTCGTACCGTATGGCCATCGTGACCATGAAGAAGTCGTACCCCGGCCACGCCAAGCGGGTAATGCTCGGTGTGTGGTCGTTTTTGCGACAGTTCATGTACACCAAGTTCGTTATCGTCACCGACGACGACATCAACGCCCGCGACTGGAACGACGTGATCTGGGCCATCACCACGCGCATGGACCCCAAGCGCGACACGGTGATGATCGAAAACACGCCCATCGACTACCTCGACTTCGCGTCGCCGGTTTCGGGCCTGGGCTCGAAGATGGGCCTGGATGCCACGCACAAATGGCCGGGTGAGACCACTCGCGAGTGGGGCAGGGTGATCGTCAAGGACGAAGCCGTGACGGCGCGTGTCGATGCGATCTGGAAAGAATTGGGAATAGATTGATGCGTGTAACCCTGCAACCTTCCGGCGCCGTATTGGAGCTGGACCCTGGCGAGCGAATCCTCGAAGGTGCGCGCCGCCTGGGCTACGAATGCCCGCAAGCTTGCCGCAATGGCGTGTGCCATGTGTGCGCGGCGCTGTTGGTGGAAGGCCGCGTGCAGCAGGCCGGTGAGGTGCGCGACCATGGTGAGTTCTACACTTGCATCGCCGAGCCGCTGGAAGATTGTGTGGTGCTGTGGGATGGCGTGCTGGCGCCGGGAGAGTTGCCGTTGCGCAAGTTGTCGTGCCAAGTGAGTGAGTGTGTGGAAGTCGGTGGCGATGTATGGCGCGTGCGCTTGCTCGCTCCGGCCGGCAAGGCCGTGCGTTACCACGCTGGGCAATACCTGATGATTGAACGGGAAAACGGCGAGAAATCGGCGTTTTCCCTGGCCTCGGCGCCCCACTCCGGACGCGAGCTGGAACTGCACGTGCTGGCTCGCGAAGACAGCGCACGCAACCTGCTCGAACAGTTGCAGCGCAACCAGATGGCCCGCATCGAGCTGCCGTTTGGCGATACCCACCTGGCCGAGTTGCCCGATGGGCCGCTGGTGTTGATCGCCGCCGGTACCGGCATGGCGCAGATGCACAGCCTGATCGAGCATTGCCGCGCCTCCGGCTTCAAACACCCGGTGCATCTGTATTGGGGCGTGCGGCGTCCGGAAGATTTCTACGAAATCGAGCATTGGGATCAATGGTTGCAACTGCCCAACCTGTTCCTGCACAAAGTGGTCAGCGATCTGTGCGGTTGGGAAGGGCGCTGTGGGCTGTTGCATGAAGCGGTGTGCGAAGACATCAGCGACCTCAAGGGCGTGTATGTCTACGCCAGCGGTTCGCCGGCGATGATCTACGGCACATTGGATGCGCTGGTGGACGCCGGCATGGATGCACATCAGATGCGTGCTGACGTATTCGCCTACGCCCCACGGCCCTGAAGCCCTACGCTGGCTTCTATTGGGGGAGCTGGCGTAGCTGTCAGAAACGCACGCCGGTCGTGATCATCGCCGCATTGAACCCCAGCAGCACCAACTCCGCCGCCACCGGGCCGTAATGGATGCCCACGGACGGAATGATCACCGGCGCCACGCCGAAACGGTTCAACGGGATCTTGTCGCGGTACTTGCCGCGATAGCCCTGAATCGCCCCGCCTGTCAGCTTCAAATAGACCGGATAGTCGGTCATGTCATAGCGTTTTCCCGCATAGACGTAGTAGGAACGCTGGCTGAACGAGTTGCGAAACGTCGCCGCGCCATACACCAGGCCTGACGCCTCATTGCGCTCCAGGCCGATCAAATCCTGATGGTTGTTATGCTCGGGGTCCGGCGCGAAGTGCCGGGTGTAGACGCTGGTCTGCGCATACCAGAAGCCCTTGTCATCGTCGGTAGGTGGGGCTTCGGCCGCGAGGGCGGTGGTGGCCTGGGCCAGGAACAGCAGGCCGGGCAGTCGAAATTTTTTCATGGGGGTGACCTCGATTAGTCGGTATGAGGGGCGGCTAGGTGGGTCGTGATGTGGACACCATCTTGAAGGTTACGTGCGCACCCAGGCTGAACCGGGGCTGAAAGTAGCGGGATTGGCGCCCTGAATCCTGACGAATGGATGGAACCACGCCCCAGCCCCAGGGCAACTCGGCCGATTAGCACTTTTTCGCCATACGGTTACAGCGGGGGGCTCTATTACGGTAAAGTTACTTACAATTGGTAATGGATTCTCGTAGCCGCACAGGAGACCTCAGCGATCCGCCATGACCGCCATTGAATCCGATCTTTTGCAATTGGCTTACCCTCCGCGGCTCGATCTGGGGCCGCAACTCACTCACGAACAGTTGTTGAGCTCGATGCAGGCCACCATGGCCCGGCATAAGGGTGGGCCGGTCTGGCTATTCGCTTACGGTTCGCTGATCTGGCGGCCTGAGTGTTCATCGACCGAGCGGGTGCGGGCACGGGTCCACGGGTATCACCGCGGCTTGTACCTGTGGTCCCACGAGCATCGGGGTACGCCGGAAATACCCGGGTTGGTCTTCGGCCTGGATCGCGGTGGTTCGTGCAGTGGCTTTGCCTACCGCCTGCCGGAAGATCAGTTGGAGGCCTCGCTTTACGCCTTGTGGCAGCGCGAAATGCCTTACCCCTCCTATCGGCCGCACTGGCTCAGTTGCCGTCTGGAAGATGGCAGTCGGGTGCAGGCGCTGGGGTTTGTATTGGAGCGGCACCTGCCGAGCTACGCCGGCAATCTGCCCGACATCGTGCTCAGCCAGGTGCTGCAAAGCGCTTGCGGGCGTTACGGCACTACGCGCGATTATGTCGAGCAGACCGTCAACGCCCTGCGTAGCCACGCCATGCCAGACAAAAACCTGGAGGCGCGGCTCAAACGTTGTGCCAAGGATTGCTCAGGCGATTAACGCGCCGAGCTGACACTGTTGGTGTGCCACAACGTCGGGATCAGGCACGCGATCGCCAGCAGGCACGCGCCGACCAGCAGCACAAAGCCGCCGTCCCAGCCGAAGTGGTCCACGGTGTAGCCCATGGCCGCACTCGCCGCCACCGAACCACCCAGGTAACCGAACAGGCCGGTGAAGCCCGCAGCCGTACCGGCGGCTTTTTTCGGCGCCAGTTCCAGCGCCTGCAGGCCGATCAGCATCACCGGGCCGTAGATCAGGAAGCCGATCGAGAACAGCGCGATCATGTCGACCATCGGGTTGCCCGGCGGGTTGAGCCAGTACACCAGCGTCGCAACGGTCACCAGCGCCATGAACACGATACCGGTCAGGCCACGGTTGCCGCGGAAGATCTTGTCCGACATCCAGCCGCACAGCAGCGTGCCCGGGATACCCGCCCACTCGTAGAAGAAATATGCCCAGGACGACTTGTCGACCGTGAAGTGCTTGGCTTCTTTCAAGTAGGTCGGCGCCCAGTCCAACACGCCGTAGCGCAACAGGTAGACGAACACGTTGGCAAAGGCGATGTACCACAGCATTTTGTTGTGCAGCACGTACTTGACGAAGATTTCCTTGGCGCTGAATTCGTCTTCGTGGCTGGCGTCGTAGCCTTCCGGATAGTCGTTCTTGTACTGCTCGATCGGCGGCAGGCCGACCGATTGCGGGGTGTCGCGCATGGTAATGAAGGCGAATGCCGCCACCAGTAACGCAACCGTTGCCGGCACATAGAACGCGGCATGCCAGTCATTGAACCAGGCCATGCCGAGCAGGAACAGCGGGCCGATCAGGCCGCCGCCGACGTTGTGCGCCACGTTCCACACGGACACCACGCCACCGCGTTCCTTCTGCGACCACCAATGCACCATGGTCCGTCCGCTCGGCGGCCAACCCATGCCCTGGGCCCAGCCGTTGATGAACAGCAAAATGAACATCATGGTCACGCTGGACGTCGCCCAAGGCGCGAAACCAAAAATGAACATCACTCCCGCCGATACCAGCAGGCCGAAGGGCAGGAAGTAGCGCGGGTTGGAGCGGTCGGACACCAGGCCCATGAGGAACTTTGACAGGCCGTAGGCAATCGCGATCGCCGACATCGCGAGGCCCAGTTCACCACGGGTGTAACCCTCGTCGATCAGGTAGGGCATGGCCAGGGAGAAGTTTTTACGCAGCAGGTAGTACCCGGCGTAACCGAAGAAAATACCGGCGAAGATCTGCCAGCGCAGCCGTCGGTAGGTACTGTCTATTTTTTCTTCAGGCAGGGGCGCCTGATGCACGGCAGGACGAAAGAAAGCAAACATTCAAGAGCTCCAGATTTCTTGTTTTGACAGCGGATGCGAATGTTACAGTTTCGTTACCGAAAATAGCATCGCGTCTTATGTGCAAACACAAGAAATATGAGCAAGTGCATGTTCTCTTGCGAACATGTCGTGAATGGGCAAGTGATGGTCGCAGTTGGCGTCTGCAGGACACTGGAGATCAAAATGTGGGAGGGGCGGTGCGACGATTCGACTTGCCCCCGATGACAGTGGGTCAGTGAATACATCTGTTGACTGAACCAACGCCATCGGGGGCAAGCCCCCTCCCACATTTGAGCGCGTTTCACCTCTGTCAGCGGGTCTGGACGACAACCTTGCCGACGGCCTTGCGCTGCCCCAGGTCATTGATCGCCTGGGCGACCTGTTCCAGCGGATACACCTGCGACACCAGCGGTTTCAACTTACCCTCGGCATACCAACCAAACAGCTGCTGGAAGTTCGCCGCATTGTCCTGCGGCTGGCGCTGGGCGAACGAGCCCCAGAACACCCCGACTACGGCCGCACCCTTGAGCAGCGCCAGGTTCACCGGCAGCTCTGGAATACGCCCGCTGGCAAAGCCCACCACCAGCAGGCGGCCGTTCCAGGCGATGGCGCGGATGGCCTGATCAAACAGGTCGCCGCCCACCGGGTCGTAGATCACATCGGCGCCGTTGCCGTCGGTCAGGCGTTTGACCTCATCTTTCAGGCTGGCTTCGCTGTAGTTGATCAGCTCATCGGCGCCGGCGGCCTTGGCCACCGCCAGCTTGTCGGCGCTGCTGGCGGCGGCGATCACGCGGGCGCCCATGGCCTTGCCGATTTCCACGGCGGCCAGGCCCACGCCGCCGGAGGCGCCGAGGACCAGCAGGGTTTCGCCAGGTTGCAGGTTGGCCCTTTGTTTCAGGGCATGCATCGAGGTGCCATAGGTCATGCTGAACGCGGCTGCGGTGTTGAAGTCCATGCTGGGCGGGATCGGCAGCACGTTATAGCCGGGCACCGCGACCTGCTCGGCAAAACTGCCCCAGCCGGTCAGCGCCATCACGCGGTCACCAACCTTCAGATGGCTGACTTTTTCGCCCACTTCACTGACCACCCCCGCCGCTTCGCCCCCCGGTGAGAACGGAAAGGGCGGTTTAAACTGGTACTTGCCCTCGATGATCAGGGTGTCCGGGAAGTTGACCCCGGCGGCATGCACGTCCAGCAGGATTTCGTTCTTCTTGATCGCCGGGCTGGCGATCTCTTCCAGCACCAGGGTTTCGGCGGGGCCGAAGGCTTTGCACAGCACAGCTTTCATCGGACTATTCCTTTTGGCGTCGTGGCCGATAAGTGTAGGAGGGTGCGCCCGTGGGTCAACAAGCATGCCCGGGCCTGATAAGTCGCCATAAGCTTGTGCTCTGCCCTGCTAGCGTTATGCTACTGGGCAACCGAATGTGAGGAATGAACTGTGAAAGCGTGGATTCTGTTGATGCTGGCCCTGACCTTGCCGATGGCGGCCCAGGCCCAAGAGGCGAAAGAGGCGAAAGAAGGCGAGGCACCGAAGGTCAGCTATATCAGCCTGGCCCCGCCGCTCGTGGGCAACTATGGCCTGGATGGCACGGCCAAGCTCAAGGTGTACAAGGCCGATATCGCCCTGCGCGTGACTGGGCCCGAAGCGGCTGCTGCCGTCAAAGCCAACGATGCGTTGATTCGCAATCAACTGGTGGCGCTGTTCACCCAACAAACCAACGAGAGCATGAGCACCGTTGAAGGCAAGGAAAAACTGCGCCAGGAAGCCCTGAAGCAGACCCAGCAAGTGATGAACGACGAAACCGGCAAGCCGATGGTGGAAGACCTGTTGTTCAACAACCTGATCATCCAATAGTCGCTGTACGGCGATCGCAAGCAGGCACGCGCGCACAACGGAATGCGTTCCAAATGTGGCAGCGGGCTTGCCCGCGATCGCGGCCATGCAGACACCTCAAGACGCCAGGCTCTTCCTGAACCGCGCCAACGCCACCGCAAAGAACAGCAAGCCAATCCCCGCCAGCGCCAGCAAATCCGGCCACACCACACTCACGCCCGCATCGCGGAACAGGATCGCCGCGCTCAGGCTCACAAAGTGCGTCGACGGCGACCCCTGCATCACCCACTGCAACCACTCGGGCATGCTGTCCAGCGGTGTACTGCCGCCGGAGAGCAACAGCATCGGGATGATCACCGGGATCGCCAGCAAGCCGAATTGCGGCGTCGAGCGGGCGAGGGTGGCGAGGAATATCCCCAGGGCGGTGCTGGCAAACAGGTACAGCGCGGTCACGAATAGAAACAGGCTCAGCGACCCGGCCAGCGGCACGCCGAGCATGCCCTTGACCACCACTTCCAGGGACAGCCAGGTACACAGCACCACCACCAGCATGTTGCTCCAGATTTTCGCCAGCATGATTTCCAGCGCCGTCAGCGGCAGCACCAGCAAATGGTCGAGGGTGCCGTGTTCGCGCTCGCGCAGCAGCGCGGTGCCGGTAAGCACGATGGCGAGGATGGTGATGTTGTTGACGATCTGGATGACCGCGAGGAACCAGCCGCCTTCCAGATTGGTATTGAACAGCGCCCGCGTCGTCAGCAGCGCCGGCGCTTTGCTGGCGGAGTCGGCCTGGCCGCTGTAGGTCAGCAGCTCGCGTTGGAAAATCCGCCCGATGTAGCCGGCGCCCATGAAGGCCTGGCTCATCGCGGTGGCATCGACGTTCACCTGCACGCCGGGCTCGCGACCGGCCAACATGTCGGCCTGGAAATTCGCCGGTACGTTGATCACGAAAGTGTACTGGCCGCTGTCCATGACCTTATCCAACTGGTCATACGCCAACGGCACGGGTGGCTGAAACTCGGGCGGCTGCAACGCCTCGGCCATCTGCCGCGAGAGCGCACTGTGGTCCTCGTCGACAAACGCCACGCTGGCGTTATGCACACCAATCACCGAGCCGGCCGCAGGCATATAGATCGCGACGGTGAAGGCGTAGAACAGAAACAACAGCAGCACGCTGTCGTGGCGCAGGCTGGTCAGCTCCTTGATCCCCAGGCGCAGGATGTGCGCGAACTTATGCATCAAGCCTCCTGCTTCTTCAGCATGATCAGGCTAAGCCCGGTAAACCCGAGGAAAAACCCGAACAGCGCCAGGCACTGCGGCCACAGTTGGCGCAGGTCCAGGGCCTTGGTGAACGTGCCCACCGCAATATCGAGAAAGTGCCCCGCCGGAAACAGCATGCCCATCACCGCCGCCGCACCTTCCAGGGAGGAACGCGGCACGATCAGCCCGGAGAACTGAATGGTCGGCAGGCTGGTGATGATCATGGTGCCGAGGATCGCTGCGATCTGGGTGCGGGTGAACGCGGAAATCAGCAGGCCCATGCTGGTGGTGGCGAGCACGTACAGCAGGCCGCCGAACGCCAGGGTCAGGGCGCTGCCCTTGAACGGCACGCCGAACAGCCAGCGGTTCATCGCGGCCAGCACGGCCAGGTTGACCAGGCTCACGGCCAGGTACGGCGCCTGTTTGCCCAGCAGGAACTCCAGGCGGGTCAGCGGCGTGGCATAGAAGTTGGTGATCGAGCCCAGCTCTTTCTCGCGCACGATACCGAGCGCAGTCAGCATCGCCGGGATGAAGGCGAGGATCAGTGCCATCACGCCTGGGCCGATGGCGTTCACGCTGACCACATCCTGGTTGTAGCGAAAGCGGGTTTCGAGCTTGGCCGCGCTTTGGCTGTTCAACGGCTGGCTGCTCAGTTCGGACAGTTGCTGCAGGTTGGCCTGGTGGACCGCTTCTACATAGTTACGGCTGGTTTCTGCGCGAAACGGCATGCCGCCGTCGAGCCAGGCGGCCACGCTGGGTTGGCGGCCGGCGTAGAGGTCACGGCCAAAACCGGGCGGGATTTCCAGGGCCAGTTTGATTTCCGAGCGTTGCAGGCGCCGGTGCAGTTCGTTGGCATCCTGGATCGGCGTTTGTTCGGCGAAGTAGCGCGAGCTGCGAAACGCTTCCAGATAGGCGCGGCTTTGCGGGGTCTGGTCCTGGTCGTAGACGGCAAAGGCGAGGTTTTCCACGTCCAGGGAAATGCCGTAGCCGAAGATCACCATCATGAACATCGCCCCGAGCAGGGCGAAGGCCATGCGCACCTTGTCGCGCAGCAGTTCCTTGCCTTCACGGCTGGCCACGGCCAACAGGCGCGACAGGCTGTACCCGCGCTTGCTCACGGGCGGTGGGCTGGTTTCGCTGACGGTATCGGTGGGCGCGTTGGGCGCGGTGGGTTCGGCTTCGCCCTGGGCTTGCTCCAGGCATGTGACGAACGCGGCTTCGAGGGTGTCGCCGTGGAATTGCTGCCGCAGCGCCTCGGGGGTGTCGCAGGCCAGCACCCTGCCCGCGTGCATCAGGGAGATGCGGTCACAACGCTGGGCTTCGTTCATGAAGTGGGTGGACAGAAAGATCGTCACCCCTTGTTCGCGCGACAGTTCGATCAGCAGCCGCCAGAAATCATCCCGCGCCGCCGGGTCGACGCCCGAGGTCGGTTCATCGAGGATCAGCACTTCGGGGCGGTGCAGCACCGCCACGGCCAACGACAAGCGCTGACGCAGGCCGAGGGGCAGCTCGCCCGACGGCTGCTCGGCCACCTCGCCGAGGTCGAAACGCTGGATCAGCTCATCGATCCGCTTGCCGCTGTCGGCCTTGGGCAAATCGAACAACTGCGCGTGCAGCACCAGGTTCTGCAGCACGCTGAGTTCGCCATACAGCGAAAAGCTCTGCGACATGAAGCCCACGCGCTTGCGGGTGGCCAGGTCCTTGGCGTTCACCGGGTTGCCCAGCAGCGTCGCACTGCCCTCAGTCGCCGGCATCAGGCCGGTGAGGACTTTCATGGTGGTGGTTTTGCCGCAACCGTTGGAGCCGAGGAAACCGAAAATCTCGCCGCGGCCGATGGCGAAGCTGACTTTATCGACTGCCGTGAAGTCGCCAAAGCGCAGGGTCAGGTCGTGGGCTTCGATGGCGATATCGGCGCTGTTGCTTGCGCGCGGTGGGATGACCAGCGGCTGGTTGTCATGGGCGCTGTCGCCCTGGAAGTGGGTGAAGGCCTCATCCAGCTTGCCGCTGGGGGTTGCTGCGGCGAGCTCACTGCTCAAACCGTCGGCGATCAGTTTGCCGCGGTCGAGCATCAGGCAATGTTCAAACTGCTCGGCTTCTTCCATGTAGGCCGTGGCCACCAGCAGCGTCAGTTGTGGGCGCTCGCTGCGAACGGTTTCGACCAGTTCCCAGAAGCGCCGACGTGACAGCGGGTCGACCCCGGTGGTGGGCTCGTCGAGGATCAGCAGGTCCGGGTCATGGATCAGCGCGCAGCACAGGCCGAGTTTCTGCTTCATCCCGCCGGAGAGTTTGCCGGCCGGGCGGTCGGCGAAGCGCTCAAGGTCGGTGGCCAGCAGCAGGTTGTGCATGCGCTGGTCGCAATCGGTTTTGGACAGGCCGAACAGCGTCGCGAAGAAGCGGATGTTTTCGCTGATGGACAGTTCGGGGTACAGGTTGCCGCCCAGGCCTTGGGGCATGAAGGCGATGCGCGGGTAGAGGCTGTTGCGGTGGCGGCGGTCGGCGATGGAGCCGCCGAGTACCTCCAGTTGGCCGTCCTGGAGTTTTTTAACCCCGGCGATCAAGCCCAGCAGGCTCGACTTGCCCGCGCCATCCGGGCCGATCAGCCCGCAGCGCGTGCCAGCGGGCAGGCTGAAGGCGATATCGACCAGCGCCTGTTGCTTGCCGTAGCGGTGCTGGATGCCCGTGGCGTGCAGCGCCAGATCGGTCATTGCAGGTTTGCCGGCCAGTCGATGTCAGCGGTGCGCACGTAGCCGGCGCCGGGCATGCCCGGTTTGGCCTGCGGCACGGCGCTGGGTTGGGTCAGGCGCAGTTTGACGCGAAAGACCAATTTCTGGCGTTCATCGCGCGTCTCCACCTCTTTGGGGGTGAATTGCGATTTGGCCGCGACGAAGCTGATTTTGGCCGGCAGCGATTGGCCGGGGAGCGCGTCGAGGAGGATGCGCGCGTCACTGCCGACGGTCAGGGCGCCGGTCACCGAGGCGGGCAGGTAGAGGTTCATGTATTGATCTTCGGGATCGATCAGCAGCAATACGCGGCCGCCCGCGCCGAGCACTTCGCCCGGCTCGGCCAGGCGCAGCTGGATAATGCCGTCGATGGGCGCGCGCAGGCTGCTGTCATCGATTTCGCTGGTGAGCTGCGCCACCTGGGCCTGGGCGGCACCGATGGCGGCCTTGGACGAATTGACCTGGGCCTGGGCGGCAACCACGGCCGCATTCCCGGTGTTCTGGCGCGCCTGCTGCTGGTCGATCAACTGGCCGCTGGCGAAGCCACGCTTGTACAGCTCCTGGGTTCGCTTGAGTTCCTGGTGGGCGAGCAGTTGTTCACTCTGGCGCAATTGCACATTGGCTTCGGCGGCGGCGAGGTTTTCCTTGGCCCGCAGCACTTCGGCTTCGGCCTGGGCGCGCTGGGCTTCCAGAGTGCGGGTGTCCATGCGCGCCAGCAGTTGGCCCTTGAGTACCTTGTCGCCTTCATCCACCCGCACTTCGTCCAGACGCCCGGGGATCTTGGCGGCAATCTGCACTTCGGTCGATTCCAGGCGGCCATTGCCCATGCTCAAGCCTTTGGGCAGGCGGTCCTGGGTGGATTTCCAGTAACCGAAACCGCCGGCGGCGAGCAGCAACACAATCAGGAGGGTGGCAAACAACTGGGAGGTGCGATGGTTCGTCGACATGGTTGCTTCCTGCGGTGTTAGCGTCCTAGTCTGACCCGTTTGGCCCGAGGGCGCTTGATACGGGTCAAATGAAGCGCAAGCCTAACCCGGTTGCGGTGCAGATGCATGCGTTGGGCGCGTGACTGTAAGGTTCTGCTGTTTAGCGCAGCGCGAGTACCGCTGACCATTGCTCGGTGGTCACCGGCATCACCGAGAGACGGCTGCCTTTTTGCACCAGCGGCAGTTCGGCCAGGGCGGTTTGCTGCTTCAGATAGCCCAGGCCGAGTACCTTGGGAAACGTCTGGACGTGGGCCACGTTGATCGCGCTCCACGGGTTTTTGTCCGGGCCGGCCTTGGCGTCGAAATAGTGGCTGGAAGGTTCCAGCGCGGTGGGGTCCGGATACGCCGCCGCGACGATTTTGCCGATGCCGGCAATGCCGGGCTCCGGGCAACTGGAGTGGTAGAAGAAAAATTCATCGCCCACCGCCATCGCGCGCAGAAAGTTGCGCGCCTGATAGTTGCGAACCCCGTCCCATCGCGTTTCGCCGAGGTGTTCCAGGCCGGTGATGGAGAGTTCGTCGGGCTCGGATTTCATCAGCCAGTAGGCCATTGGGCGGCTCCTGAAAAAGGCATTGGACAGGTTGTCGGGCAATTGCATGACAAACCGACGGTCGGTTGGCGTCAAGGTTTGCGTGTTGGTTCACGTTAACGCAGAATGCCGGGATTTTAAGCTTGACGCAGCTGCAACGGACTACTTTGGAACGTTGTTGTCATCGTGTACGAGGTGCCTGAAGGGGGGCAATCGATGCAACGTAAACCGGATTTACTATGGATACTGGTTATTTTGTTTGGTCTGGGCGTCGTGACCACCGGGTATGCGCAAAGCTTGTGGTCGAACAAGACCGATGCGCCCATTGAGTTGACTCAGCAGAAGCCACAACCGTTCAAGCGTTAACCCTTCTTCAGGGCCTCGCGGGTTCCAGCGACGCCTGCGCGATATACCATTTCTTATCGGTGACTGTGCCCGCCAACGGCACATCCCAGCTCGCCTGCACCAGTCGTTCGACTTTCTGACATTCATGGGCCAGGCCCAGCAGCGTCGGCTTGCGCCAGTGCTGGCGGCGCGCCAGGTAAGCCAGACTGCGGTCATAAAAACCGCCGCCCATGCCCAGGCGCCCACCCACGTCATCGAACCCAACCAACGGCAATAGCACCAGATCCAGTGCCCAGACCTTGCGCTGGCGGCGGACATTCGTCCGTGGTTCAAGAATGCGAAAGCGATTGGGCAGCAGCTTCTCCCCAGGCCGAACACGCTGGAACACCATCTTGGTCCGTGGCCAGGCGCTGAGCACCGGCAGGTAGGTGGCCTTGCCCCGGCGCTGGGCCGCACGCAGCAGCAAGCGCGGATCGATTTCACCGTCCGTCGGTAGATACAGGGAAATATGCTTGGCCCGGCGAAACAGCGGGTGCTGTGCCAGTTGCCGATACACGCCTTGGGCGGCTTCGCGCTGCTCGCTCGGCGTGAGGGCGCGGCGGGCGTTGCGCAACATGCGTCGAAGTTGCGGACGGGAAAGCGGCGCAGGCTCGGTCATGGTTTTTCGGCTCATAAAACAATGCCAGTCCTTGGACTGGCATTGAGTTTGGAATTCAGGCTCCCCGACAGAACCGCTGTCGACTAAGCCCTTGAACCCGAAAGTTCAAGGTGGAAGATGCAGTAGGCTTTAAGGCTTTCCGTCTAGCGGACATGCACACCAGCCAAACGTGCAACTTCCAGGGTAGTGCGAATCGGCTCCGGGACATCGCCGACTGGCAAGCACGCCAGGGAGTGGGTCGAGTATACCTTAAACGGGCGCGGCAATCAGCCCTTGGATGTCTCGGAATCGTTGGACAGTGCCAGGTCCACGCGCTCCAGCAGGTCACGTACCTGCTCGCGCGTCGAGCCGCTGGCCTGTACGTCAGGGCGCTCCTGCTTGTGCAGCAAATCGTGGGTGATATTCAGCGCGGCCATCACGGCGATGCGGTCGGCGCCGATCACTTTGCCGCTGCTGCGGATTTCACGCATCTTGCCATCCAGGTAGCGGGCGGCGCTCACCAGGTTGCTGCGCTCTTCCTGGGGGCAAATGATCGAATATTCTTTGTCGAGAATCTGCACGGTGACGCTATTGCTTGAACTCATGAGTCTTGCTCCAGGGCCTTAAGGCGCGAAATCATCGATTCGACCTTACGCCGGGCGATTTCGTTTTTTTCAATGAGGTGAGCGCGTTCCTCGCGCCAGGTCTTTTCCTGAGCTAATAGGAGTCCGTTTTGCCTCTTTAGTTGCTCGACCCGATCAATTAGCAATTCGAGTCTGGCCATCAGCGCTTGCAGGTCGGTGTCTTCCATTGGGTTCCACTGGATTTGTCTGATGAATGGCAACTGCAGGATAAACGATCTGACGCCCTTGATAGTCTTGGTACGTCTGCCGGTGCTAGGATACAGCGCTCCATTCTAGACATTGCGCCGTCTGGCGCCTAGCTCACCATGCCCATTCAGAACTCCCCGTATGATGCTTTTACCAAACTGCTGAGCACCAGCGGTCATCCTTGCTCGCCTGCCGAACTGCACGGCGTGTTGCTGGGCCGCAGTTGCACCGGTGTCGGCTTTGATGCCGACAACTGGCTGGCCGATGTGGCCGAACTGCTGGAAACCGAACCCAACGATAACGTGCGTAACGCGCTGATCGGCCTGCAGGAAATGGTCAAGGGCGAGCTGACCGGTGATGACGTCACCGTGGTCCTGCTGCTGCCGACCGACGATGCACCGCTCACCGAGCGTGCTGCAGCGCTGGGCGAATGGTGCCAGGGCTTCCTCCATGGTTTTGGCGTGAACGCCAGCGGCCTGGAGCTGAGCACCGACGCCAAGGAAGTGCTGCAAGACCTGGCCGCCATCTCCCAGGTGCAAGATGCCCTGGAAGAGTCCGAAGACGGTGAAGGCGACTACATGGAAGTCATGGAATACCTGCGCGTCGCGCCGCTGCTGCTGTTCACCGAGACCCAAAAGTCCGCTGAACCGGTCGCGGCTAAGCCGTCGTTGCACTAAGGCCGTCACTGCACTAAGAAAGGAAGCCCATCTGCCCATGATCCATATCCCGAAAGCGGAATACACCCGTCGCCGCAAGGCGCTCATGGCGCAGATGGTGCCTAACAGCATCGCGATTCTACCGGCCGCTGCCGTGGCCATCCGCAATCGTGATGTCGAACATGTCTACCGCCAGGACAGCGATTTCCAGTACCTGAGCGGCTTCCCCGAGCCCCAGGCGGTGATCGTGCTGATGCCCGGTCGCCAGCACGGCGAGTACGTGCTGTTCTGTCGCGAACGCAATGCCGAGCGCGAACTGTGGGACGGCCTGCGCGCCGGCACCGAAGGCGCGGTGCGTGATTTCGGCGCCGACGATGCCTTCCCCATCACCGATATCGACGACATCCTCCCCGGCCTGATCGAAGGCCGCGACCGGGTGTATTCGGCCATGGGCAGCAATGCCGAGTTCGACCGGCACCTGATGGAGTGGATCAACGTCATCCGCTCTAAAGCGCACCTGGGCGCCCAGCCGCCGAACGAATTCGTTGCCCTGGATCATCTGCTCCACGACATGCGCCTGTATAAATCGGCGGCGGAAGTGAAGGTGATGCGCGAAGCTGCGCGAATTTCCTGCGCGGCCCACGTGCGGGCCATGCAGGCCAGCCGCGCTGGCTTGCATGAGTTCAGCCTCGAAGCCGAGCTGGATTACGAGTTCCGCAAAGGCGGCGCGAAGATGCCGGCCTATGGCTCCATCGTCGCCGCCGGGCGCAACAGCTGCATCCTGCATTACCAGCAGAATGACGCGCTGCTCAAGGACGGTGATCTGGTGCTGATCGACGCCGGTTGCGAGATCGACTGCTACGCCAGCGACATCACCCGCACCTGGCCGGTCAACGGCAAGTTCTCGCCCGAGCAAAAGGCGATCTATGAAGTCGTGCTGGCCTCCCAGGAAGCCGCCTTCGCCGAGATTGCACCGAACAAGCATTGGAACCAGGCCCATGAGGCCACCGTGCAGGTCATCACTGCCGGGCTGGTGAAGCTGGGGTTGCTGCAAGGTGACGTTGACGAACTGATCGCCAGCGAAGCCTACAAGCCTTTCTATATGCACCGCGCCGGCCACTGGCTGGGGATGGATGTGCATGATGTCGGCGAGTACAAAGTGGGCGGTGAATGGCGTGTGCTGGAAGTCGGCATGACGTTGACCGTGGAGCCGGGTATCTACATTTCGCCGGACAACCAGAACGTGGCAAAGAAATGGCGTGGCATCGGCGTGCGCATCGAGGACGACGTGGTAGTGACCAAGCAAGGCTGTGAGATTCTGACCAGCGGCGTGCCCAAGACCGTCGCCGACATCGAAGCGTTGATGGCGGCCGCCCGATGAGCCGGGTCAACCTGGCCATTATCGGCGGCGGCCTGGTGGGCGCCAGCCTGGCGTTGGCGTTGCAGGCCGGGGCCAAGGCACGGGGCTGGAAGATCGTACTGATCGAACCCTTCGCGCCGGGCGACAGCTACCAGCCGAGCTACGACGCGCGCTCTTCGGCGCTGTCCTATGGCGCGCGGCAGATTTATCAGCGTTTGGGCCTGTGGCAGGCCATCTCCCGCCGCGCCGAGCCGATCAAGCAGATTCATGTGTCGGACCGCGGGCGCTTCTCCACTGCGCGCTTATCCGCCATGGAAGAGGGCGTGCCGGCCCTCGGCTACGTGGTGGAAAACGCCTGGCTCGGCCAATGCCTGTGGCAAGGCCTGGATAAGGACGTGGTCAGTTGGCGCTGCCCGGCTGAAGTCACGCGCATGGAGCCGTTGCCCGACGGCTATCGCCTGACCCTCAACGACGAAACCGTGCTGGAGTGCGACCTTGCAGTGCTGGCCGACGGCGGTCGCTCCGGCCTGCGTGAGCAATTGGGTATCGCCGTGAAAGCCCGCCCGTACAACCAGAGCGCGCTGATCGCCAATATCACCCCGAGCGAAGCCCACAACGGCGAAGCCTTCGAACGTTTCACCGACGAAGGCCCGATGGCCCTGCTGCCGCTGCCAGACAACCGCTGCGCACTGGTCTGGACCCGTGTCGGTATGGACGCCGAGCGCCTGGCCAACCTGGATGAGCGCAGTTTCCTCAGTGAATTGCAGGGCGTGTTCGGCTACCGCCTGGGCACCTTGAAGCAAGTCGGTGCGCGGCATCTGTACCCGCTGACCCTGGTGGAAGCCGAAGAACAAGTACGCTCGCACCTGGCGATCCTCGGCAATGCCGCCCACAGCCTGCACCCGATTGCGGGGCAGGGTTTCAACCTGTCCCTGCGCGATGCGAGTGCCCTGGCCGAGGCCTTGCTGGCCGGGCCAGCGGTGCCGGGTGACCTGGCGACCTTGCAGGCATATCGAGAGCGCCAGCGCATGGATCAGAAGCTGACCGTGGGCTTCTCCGATCAGGTCACGCGCCTGTTCGGCAGCGCCCAGCCGCTGGTCGCGCTGGGGCGCAACATGGGCTTGCTGGGCCTGGATTTGCTACCGCCGGCCAAACGCTGGTTCGCCCGTCAAGCCATGGGCCTGGGCACGCGTCCGGATGCGTAAGTGGCTGATCGCCCGCCTGGGCAAAGCGCGCTTGTTGCGTTGGATCATGAGTGTGTACCCACCGTATTTGGGCGCGGGGGTCCGCGTGCAGCAGATGAGCGCGGATTTCCGGCACGTCAAAGTGCGCATGGGCCTGGGCTGGTACAACCGTAACTACGTCGGTACGCAATTCGGCGGCAGCCTGTATTCGATGGTCGACCCGTTCTACATGTTGATGCTGATGGAGAACCTGGGCCGCGACTACATCGTATGGGACAAGTCCGCCAGCATCGACTTCATCTCGCCGGGCAAAGGCCCGGTGTATGCCGAATTTTCCATCGACGACGCCTTGCTGGGTGAGATTCGTCGACAGACCGAGGGCGGCGAGAAGTACTTGCCCCACCTCAAGGTCCAGATTCATGACGGCTCCGGCACCCTGGTGGCGCGGGTCGACAAAACCCTTTACGTGCGGCGCAAGCCGCCAGCGAGACAGGCTTAAAGCATGGACATGCGCGCAGATGTGCTGATTGTCGGGGCCGGAATGGTCGGGAGCGCCCTGGCGCTGGCGTTGCAGGGCAGTGGCCTGCAGGTGCTGCTGCTGGATGGCAGCCCGCTGAGCGTCAAGCCGTTCGAGCGTGATGCCGCCTTCGAGCCACGGGTGAGCGCCTTGTCGGCCGCCAGCCAGCGCATCCTTGAGCGCCTTGGCGTGTGGGACGGCATCGTCGAACGGCGCGCCAGCCCGTATGGCGAGATGCAGGTGTGGGACGGCAGCGGCACCGGGCAGATCCATTTTTCGGCGGCCAGCGTGCATGCCGAAGTGCTCGGGCATATCGTCGAAAACCGCGTGGTCCAGGATGCCTTACTCGATCGCCTGCACGACTGCGACCTGGGCCTGCTGGCCAATGCGCGCCTGGAGCAGATGCGCCGCTCCGGCGATGACTGGCTGCTGACCCTGGCCGACGGCCGCAAGCTGCGCGCGCCGCTGGTGGTCGCTGCCGATGGCGCCAACTCCGCCGTGCGCCGTTTGACCGGCACCGCGACCCGCGAATGGGATTACCTGCATAACGCTATCGTCACCAGCGTGCGCAGCAGCCAGCCGCACCAGCGCACAGCCTGGCAACGCTTTACCGACACCGGCCCGCTGGCATTTTTGCCACTGGTGCGGGATGGGCAGGAGGACTGGTGTTCGATCGTCTGGTCGACCACGCCGGCTGAGTCCGCGCGCCTGATGGCACTGGACGACGAAAGCTTCTGCCGTGAGCTGGAACGCGCTTTCGAGGGGCGGCTGGGCACGGTGCTCAGCGCCGACCCGCGCGTGTGCGTGCCATTGCGCCAGCGCCACGCCAAACGCTATGTGGCCGAAGGCCTGGCGTTGATCGGTGACGCGGCCCATGTGATCCATCCGTTGGCGGGGCAGGGTGTGAACCTGGGCTTTCTCGACGCGGCCGTGCTGGCCGAGGTGCTGTTATCGGCGACCGAACGCGGTGAACGCCTGGCGGATGTGAAAGTGCTGAGCCGTTACGAGCGTCGGCGCATGCCGCATAACCTGGCGCTGATGGCGGCGATGGAAGGTTTCGAGCGCTTGTTCCAGGCCGATCAACTGCCGTTGCGTTGGCTGCGCAATGCGGGCTTGAAGGTGGTCGACCAGATGCCGGAAGCCAAGGCGATCTTCGTGCGCCAGGCCCTTGGCTTGACCGGGGATCTGCCGGAACTGGCCAAACCCTGACACACAATACAGTGCCTTGTGGGCGCCGGGCGTGCCCGCGATGAGCTGCCGATCGCGGTCGTGCAACATCTCGTAACGCCTCCGCTGAGTGTTTGATTGAGATGCTAAATGTGAGTCCTTATCATTTGTACTCTTTTGTTCACGAGAGACCGCACCCATGTCGGCACCCAAGCGCCTCCTGACTGCCCTGGCACTCACCCTCATCGGCAGCTCCACCGTGCAGGCGGCCGATGAAGTCGTGGTCTACTCCTCGCGCATCGACGAACTGATCAAGCCGGTGTTCGATGCCTACACCCAGAAAACCGGGGTGCAGGTGAAGTTCATCACCGACAAGGAAGCCCCGCTGATGCAGCGCATCAAGGCCGAGGGCGAAAACGCTACCGCCGACCTGCTGCTCACCGTGGACGCCGGCAACCTCTGGCAGGCGGAGCAGATGGGCATCCTGCAACCGTTCACCTCCAAGGTGATCGACGCCAATATTCCGCTGCAATATCGCTCGTCCGCCCATGCCTGGACCGGGTTGAGCCTGCGTGCGCGGACCCTCGCCTACTCCACCGACCGGGTGAAGCCAGGCGAGCTGACGACCTACGAAGCCTTGGCCGACAAACAGTGGGAAGGCCGCCTGTGCCTGCGCACAGCGAAAAAGGTCTACAACCAGTCGCTGACCGCGACCCTGATCGAAACCCATGGCGCGGCCAAGACCGAAGAAATCGTCAAGGGCTGGGTCAATAACCTGTCCACCGATGTGTTCTCCGACGACATCGCCGTGCTCGAAGCGATCAACGCCGGGCAGTGCGACGTGGGCATCGTCAACACTTACTACTACGGCCGCCTGCACAAGCAGAAGCCGAACCTGGCGGTGAAGCTGTTCTGGCCGAACCAGGGCGACCGTGGCGTGCATGTGAACCTGTCCGGCATCGGCCTGACCAAGTACGCGCCGCACCCCGAAGCGGCCAAGGCGCTGGTGGAATGGATGACCACGCCTGAGGCGCAGAAGATCTTTGCCGACGTGAACCAGGAATTCCCGGCCAACCCGGTGGTGGCGCCGTCGGCTGAAGTGGCCAGTTGGGGCAAATTCGTGGCGGACACCTTGCCGGTGGAAGTTGCGGGTAAGCGCCAGGCAGAGGCGATTCGCTTGATGGATCGGGCCGGCTGGAACTGAATGTGTCTGTGGGAGGGAGCAAGCCCCCTCCCACACTGTTTTGTGTCTGTCTGTAGATCATCCATTCCCAGGGAATTTGCTCTTGGCCCACCCCGCCCAACGCCGCTGGTACCTGCCGGTCTTCAGCGTCGCCGCCCTGGTGCTGCTACCGCTGAGCGTGCTGTTGCTGTCCTGGCAAAGTATCGATGCGCAAATCTGGTCCCATCTGTGGGAAACCCAGATGCCGCGCCTGTTGGGCAATACCTTGACCCTGGTGCTCGGCGTTGGCGTCGGCGTGACCCTGTTGGGTGTGAGCCTGGCGTGGCTGACCAGCCTCTGCGAATTTCCCGGGCGGCGCTGGCTCGATTGGGCGCTGATGCTGCCGTTCGCGATCCCAGCGTATGTGCTGGCGTTTGTGTTTGTCGGCCTGCTGGACTTCGCGGGGCCGGTGCAAACCCTGCTGCGTGAAGCATTCGGCAGCAGCTTGCGCCTGCCCCGCGTGCGTTCCACCGGTGGCGTGGTCATCGTGTTGGTGCTGGTGTTCTATCCTTACGTTTATTTGCTGGCGCGCACGGCGTTCCTGGCCCAGGGCAAGGGCCTGATGGAAGCGGCGCGCGTGCTGGGGCAATCGCCCTGGCAAGCCTTCTGGCGCGTGGCCCTGCCCATGGCGCGGCCGGCGATTGGCGCCGGGGTGGCCCTGGCGCTGATGGAGACCTTGGCGGATTTCGGTGCGGTCTCGGTGTTCAACTTCGATACCTTCACCACCGCCATTTACAAGACCTGGTACGGCTTTTTCAGCCTGTCCAGCGCGGCCCAACTGGCCAGCCTGTTGCTGCTGGTGGTGATGCTGGTGCTGTACGGCGAGCGTCGTGCCCGCGGTGCCAGTCGGCCGAGCAATGAGCGGCCGCGTGGCAAGGCGTTGTATCATCTGCGCGGGTGGAAGGCGGCGGTGGCGAGTGGTTGGTGCGGCCTGGTGTTTGCCTGTGCCTTTGTCATTCCGATGCTGCAACTGGTCGCCTGGTTCTGGCAGCGCGGCCGCTTCGATCTGGACGAGCGCTATACGGGCCTGATCGTCCACACCCTCTACCTGGGCGGTATCGCGGCGCTGGTCACTGTCAGCGTCGCCCTGATCCTGGCCTTCGCCAACCGCCTGGCGCCGACCCGGGCGATTCGCTCTGGCATCAGCCTGGCCAGTGTCGGATATGCCTTGCCGGGCTCGGTACTGGCGGTGTCGATCATGTTGGCGTTCAGTTACCTGGACCGTGAATGGGTGGTGCCGTTGTCGGGCTGGCTCGGCGGAGCGGGCAAGCCCTTGTTGCTGGGCAGTTTGTCGGCATTGGTGCTGGCGTATCTGGTGCGCTTCCTGGCGGTGGCTTACGGGCCGCTGGAAAACAGCCTGGCGCGTATTCGTCCATCGTTGCCCGAAGCGGCGCGCAGCCTTGGGGTGAGCGGCCCACGACTGTTTTGCAAAGTGTATCTTCCGCTGTTGCTGCCGGGCACCCTGAGCGCCGCGTTGCTGGTGTTCGTCGACGTGCTCAAGGAAATGCCCGCGACCCTGCTGATGCGCCCGTTTGGCTGGGACACCCTGGCGGTGCGGATCTTTGAGATGACCAGTGAAGGGGAGTGGGCGCGGGCATCATTGCCAGCCTTGACCTTGGTGCTGGTCGGCCTGTTGCCGGTGGTTGGACTGATACGACGCTCCGCTCGACAAATCGGTTAGGTGCCAGTCCTACGGCTTGAGGCTACAATGCGCGGCATTCGGTACGCTCCGTGTTTCGGACCGGCTCGTTGGATGTGGCGGCAGGCCTTTTAATTCAAGGTGTTCAGCCCATCCCGCAGCCCTGCGTACCTTCGCCAAGCCCGGAAGGAGAAACCCATGGGACAGCGCACGCCTCTGTATGACCTGCATCTCGCCCTCGGCGCGAAAATGGTCGATTTTGGCGGTTGGGATATGCCTCTGCACTATGGCTCGCAAGTGGAAGAACACCATCAGGTGCGACGCGACTGCGGGGTGTTCGATGTATCTCATATGACCGTGATCGATGTCACCGGCCTCCAGGCCAAGGAATGGCTCCAGTACCTGCTGGCCAATGACGTCGACCGTTTGCATGGCTGCGGCCGTGCATTGTACAGCGCCATGCTCAACGAGCACGGTGGGGTGGTGGACGACATGATCGTCTACCGCACCGACACCGGTTATCGTCTGGTGGTCAACGCCGCCACCCGTGACCAGGACATGGCCTGGATGCAGGCGCAGTTGGGCACTTATCAGGCGCAACTGCACGAGCGTTCCGAACTGTCCATGCTCGCTATCCAGGGCCCCCACGCCCGGCAGAAAATCGCCGAGCTGGTGACTCAGTCGCGTGGCACCCTGATCCACCAGCTAAAGCCCTTCGAAGGCCAGGCCGACGGCGATTGGTTTATCGCCCGCACCGGCTACACCGGCGAAGACGGCCTGGAAATTGTCCTGCCAGCCGATCAGGCCCCGGGATTTTTCAACGATCTGGTGGGCGCGGGTATTTCACCCATCGGCCTCGGCGCCCGCGACACCCTGCGCCTGGAAGCCGGCATGAACCTGTATGGCCAGGATATCCACCAGGACGTTTCGCCCCTGGCGGCCAACATGGCCTGGAGCATTGCCTGGGAACCGGCCGAGCGCCGTTTCATCGGCCGCGCCGCGCTGGAAGCCGAACTGGCGGCCGGTGTGCAGACCAAATTGGTCGGTTTGGTGCTGGAAGAGCGTGGGGTTTTGCGCGCTCACCAAGTGGTTCGTATCGCCAATGTTGGCGAAGGGGAGATCACCAGTGGTAGTTTCTCTCCTACGCTGAGCAAATCCATTGCTTTGGCGCGTGTACCGACGGCGACCGCCGATCGGGCCGAAGTGGAAATCCGCGGCAAGTGGTATCCGGTTCGAGTGGTCAAACCGACCTTTGTGCGCCATGGTAAAACCTTGATCTAACTATTCCGGCAGGCCAATGGCCGCTGACATTTCTTCTTGAGGACACAGACTATGAGCGATATCCCTGCCGACCTGCGTTTTGCCGAAAGTCATGAATGGGCCCGTTTGGAAGCTGACGGCACCGTCACCGTCGGGATCTCCGACCATGCCCAGGAAGCCTTGGGTGATGTGGTGTTTGTAGAGTTGGCCGAAGTCGGCAAAGTGTTTGCGGCGGGTGAAACGGCGGGTGTCGTGGAGTCGGTTAAAGCGGCTTCTGATATCTACTCGCCAGTTGCTGGCGAAGTGATTGCGGTTAACGAAGAGCTGGGTAGCAGCCCTGAGTTGCTGAACACCGACCCTTACGGTGCCTGGATCTTCAAGCTCAAGCCAAGCAGCGTTGACGCCGACCTGGCCAAACTGCTCGATGCTGCCGCCTACAAGGCCGCCATCGGCGAGTGATTCCGCTGCAGGAGCCGGTCACCCGGCTCCTGCAACAGCTTTTCAGCGCTGCAGCACGGCCTTCACGGCCGCTACCGAGCGTTCCACATCTGCCTCTGTCATTGCTGTGAACATCGGCAACGACACGATCAAACGCCCAACACGCTCCGCCACCGGGAACATGCCTTCCTTGAAACCCTGTGCCCGATACAGGCTCAACAGGTGGATCGGCGGGTAGTGATAGCCAATGCCGACGCCCTGGGCCTGCATCTGCTCCATGAATGTGGCGCGGGCGGGTAGACCGTCCTGGCGCTCCGGCAGGACCAGTTGGAACAGGTGCCAGTTGCTGTTTTCGAAATCTGCCGGTGGCAGTTGCGCGCCGTATTGCTCTTCAAAATCACTGCCGAAGCACTTGAAGTAGTGCCGCGCCAGGTTCTGGCGGTGAGCGGTGATCTCCTGGATATGGGCAAATTGCCCCAGGCCGATGGCGGCGGCGATGTCGGTCATGTTGAACTTGCCGCCCAGCACATCCACGTCCAGGCCGTCGAAGCCGGTGCGGGTGACGCCCTGCAAGCGGTACTTCTCTGCCAGGCGTGCTTCGTCGGCGTTGTTCAACACCAGGCAACCGCCCTCGGAAGAGGTGATGTTCTTGTTCGCCTGGAAGCTGAACGACACGAAGTCGCCGGTGGCGCCGATCCGCTCACCGTCCCAGCTCGAACCCAGTGCCTGGGCGGCATCCTCAACGATACGCAGGTTGTACTTGTTGGCCAGTGCGTAAAGCATCGGCATATCCACGGGCAGGCCGGCCAGGTACACCGGGATGATCGCTTTGGTGCGCGGGGTAATGGCCGCTTCGACCTGGGCCAGGTCGATATTGCGGGTTACCGGGTCGATATCGGCAAACACCGGCGTGGCGCCGACTTCCAGAATCACGTTGGCCGTGGCGACCCAGGAGATCGGCGTGGTGATGACTTCATCGCCCGGCCCGATACCGGCGATGCGCAAGGCAATCTCCATGGTGCAGGTGCCCGAGTTGAAGGTGCGTACCGGTCGCCCGCCAAAGTATTCCGACAACTGTGCTTCGAACGCCTGCACTTTCGGCCCGCTGGTGAGCCAGCCCGAACGCAGTACATCACCGACCGCCGAGATGGTGGCTTCATCAATGGTAGGTTTGGAAAATGGCAGAAAGGGCTGTTGGCTCATGACGACGAAGGCATCCGTTTCAGATAGACGATGAGAGAAGACGTATCAGTACCGGCATGGTTGCACGGTTTGACTGAATATAGCCTGTCATCTGTGAATGAAACGTCGCCCAAGCGGGGAAAATGCCGCGTTGAGAGCGGCATTTTCTGCTGCGAGTCAGAAGGAAACGCGCGCCTCCAGAAACATATTCTGCTCTTTGAGCTTGCCTTTGAGCTGCTCATCCCGTGCGTTCACGCGGTTGGCGAAGGTGTTGTAGCCCGTTTCCACATCGCCCATGGCGATATAGCGATAGCCGGCGCCGAGGGTGAGTTGTTCGCTGATCTTGGCCTCCAGCCCCATGCCGACGCTGTAGGCGAAATGGTGCTGGCGGTTACTGGCAAAACGCCGGGTTTCGTTGGTTTGGTAGCCCTCGGCGTTAATCCGCGCCACCCCCACCCCGGCCATTCCATAAAACGACAGCCAATCATTGATCGGGATGTCCTTGTAGCCATTGAGCATCAAGCGCTGGCTATGGACCTGCAGGCTGTTGACGTTGGCATTGAAGGGCGCCCAGTAGGATTTGAAGGTCGAATTTTTCGGCATGGTGTATTCCCCTTCCAGGCGCCAGCCATCGGCAAAGGCATAACCCGTGGCGAAAGAGGCGACGATTGACGTGCTGCTATCGGGCGCCTCCACCCGTTCGGTGACGCGTGGGCTGGTCAGCAGAGCGCTGGAGAGATTCTGGCGGGCGTGGTTGAGCTTTAACGACCCGTACCAGTTTTCTGCATGGGCGTAGGGGGTAAAGAACGCAGAGAGCAGCAGCGCGTAGGCAAGTTTTTGCATGGAGGGGATTCGCTTGATGTAAAGGGAACCCTTAGCTTGTTGCCTAGCCCTTGAGGGTTCGACAGGACTTCTCTGTCAGCGGCTGGAAAAAATAGACTATCTGCGTAGTGCCCGGGGGCGTTGACTGTAGGAAATGACCCAAAAAAAATGCCGCTCAGAAGCGGCATTTTTTATGGGGCGAGTCTTACTCGGTGACAGCGTTTTTCGCGAGGATAGCGTTGGCCAATTCCATATCCGTGGCTTGGAGGCCAGGGTTGTCGGCGCGGACTTTTTGCATGGCGGCTTCCAGGTACGGGCCGCGGATGCCGCCGTCGCTGGCAACAAAGCTGCCTGCGTCGTCTTGGGCGGCAACCACCAGCTTGTGGTCCTTGAAGGTCAGGTACGTCGAGCCAGTAGTGGCACCCGACGAGATGACATTGCGCCAGAAACTGTCGGCCATGGCTGAACCGACAGGTAGGGAAAGCACAGCGAGGGTTGCGACAGCATATTTGAGACGCATGGCGGGTGACTCCGGGTGGGTTATCTGTACATTATGATTGTAGTTAACCCAATCGAGTTCCATCACTGACTAAACAGTTTCAACCTGCAAAACCGTCCCCTCCTGCGCAACCACGCATACATGAGCGCCTACGGGTGTGTCCGGGCCGGTCACGATCCACACGCCATCGCCGACTTTTATCTTGCCGCGGCCATCCACAATCGCCTGATGCACGACAAACGTGTGGCCGATCAGCTCCGAACCCCGCTCGTTGAGCCCCGGTTGGTCGCTGGCCTTGGCGCTGCTGCGCTGGCGTTTCCACCAGTACACCGCCGTCAATATCGATAACACGGCGAACAGCAGCAGTTGCCATTCCAGCCCGAGCGGCGGCACCAGGAACTTGATCACGCCCACGGCAGCGGCGGCAATACCCATCCACAACAGGTAGCCGCCGGCGCCGAACACCTCAAGAATCAGCAGCACCGTCCCCAGCGCGAGCCAATCCCAAAACGATAGATGCTGCAGGAAATCCCACATGGCGATGGCCTCAGCCTTTCTTGTTGTCGAAAGTCGCTTTGACGATTTCGCCGATACCGCCCACCGCGCCGATCACCTGGCTGGCTTCCAGCGGCATGAGGATCACCTTGCTGTTGTTGGCGGAAGCCAGTTTGCCCAGCGCATCGATGTATTTTTGTGCGACGAAGTAGTTGATGGCCTGCACGTTACCGGTGGCGATCGCTTCGGAGACGACTTGGGTGGCGCGGGCCTCTGCCTCGGCTTGACGCTCGCGGGCTTCGGACTCCAGGAACGCGGCTTGGCGTCCGCCTTCCGCTTCGAGGATCTGCGCCTGCTTCTTGCCTTCGGCGGTCAGGATCGCCGACGCCCGCAGGCCTTCGGCTTCGAGGATCTGTGCACGCTTGATCCGCTCGGCTTTCATCTGGCCCGACATGGCGGCCATCAGGTCAGCAGGCGGGCTGATGTCCTTGATCTCGATCCGGGTGATCTTGATACCCCACGGCGCCGTGGCTTCGTCGACGGTGCGCAGGAGTTTTTCGTTGATGCCGTCACGCTGGCTGAGCATCGCATCCAGTTCCATGGAACCGAGTACGGTACGGATGTTGGTCTGCAACAGGTTGCGGATGGCATGTTCGAGGTTGTTCACCTCATAAGCGGCCTGGGCGGTGTTGACCACCTGGAAGAAGCACACGGCGTCGATCTGCACGGTGGCGTTGTCGGCGGTGATCACTTCCTGGGGCGGGATATCCAGCACGCTTTCCATCACGTTGATCTTGCGACCGATGCGGTCCATGACCGGGATGATGATGTTGAGGCCGGGCTTGAGCGTGTTGGTGTAGCGGCCAAAGCGCTCGACCGTCCATTGATAACCCTGGGGCACGACTTTGAAGCCCATGAACAGGATGGCGATGGCCAATCCCACGAAAAGAAGCAGTACGGTTCCGATCTGCATAGCGATTCCCTATCTGAAGATGTCAGTAAAACGACGTTCGGCCGATTGTAGCGGGGTTGTCTCCGATAAGAAGGATTTCACCGCCCGACAGCCAACGGATTTGTTTCTGAATCCCCAGGCGTGACCCGTAAGACTTCCGCCAGACTGGTCAGCCCGGCTTCAACCCTGTGCATGCCGGCCATTCGCAGGCTGCCCATACCTTGCCGGAGCGCCGCCCGGCGCAAGGCCTGCACGTCGGTACCAGGGGTGATCAGCGACTTGAGCGCGTCGTCCAGCACCATGATTTCATAGACCCCGGCGCGCCCGCGATAACCGCTGTCACGACACTCTGCGCACCCGATCGCTGCGGTGGGCTTGCCGCTCGTCGTGCGTTTGCAGTCGGGACACAGGAGTCGCACCAGGCGCTGCGCCATCACGCCCAATAATGTGGCCTTGATCAAATAATGAGCAATTCCAAGTTCCTGCAAACGGCTGATCGCACTCGGCGCATCATTGGTGTGCAGGGTCGACAGCACCAGGTGCCCGGTCAACGCGGCCTGGATCGCCATCTCGGCGGTTTCCTGGTCGCGAATCTCGCCGATCATGATGATGTCCGGGTCCTGGCGCAGCAGCGCACGGATGCCGCTGGCGAAGGTCAGGCCGATATTGTGCTGCACCTGCATCTGGTTGAACGCCGGCTCGACCATCTCGATCGGATCTTCCACCGTACACAGGTTGACCTCACGGCTCGCCAGGCGCTTGAGGGTGGTGTAGAGGGTGCTGGTCTTGCCGGAGCCGGTGGGGCCGGTGACCAGGATGATGCCGTGGGTCTGGCGGGTCAGGCTGTGCCAGCGCTCTTGGTCCTGGGCCGAGAGGCCAAGCTGGTCGAAGTCCCTGAGCAGTACCTGGGGGTCGAAAATCCGCATCACCAGTTTCTCGCCAAACGCCGTGGGCAAGGTTGAAAGGCGCAATTCAACCTCCGCGCCCGCCGGGGTTTTGGTCTTGACCCGCCCATCCTGCGGCTTGCGTTTTTCCGCCACGTTCATCCGGCCCAGGCTTTTCAGACGGCTGACCACTGCCATCGTGACCTGAGGCGGAAACTGATAGACGTCATGCAGCAGCCCATCGATGCGAAAACGCACGCGGCCCTGGTCGCGACACGGCTCGATATGGATATCGCTGGCCCGCTGGCCGAACGCGTACTGCAACAGCCAGTCGACGATATTGACGATATGCGCGTCGTTGGCATCCGGCGCCTGGTCGCCGGCGCCGAGGTTGAGCAGGTCGAAATGGCCCGGCGCAGGCGTTGTTTGATCGGCGCCGCTGACCGACTTCGCCAATCGGTAAAACTCCCCGATGCAGCGCTGGATGGCCTGGGGGTTGGCGACCACGCGCTTGATCGAGCGCTTGAGCACCTGCGCCAGCCCGGCTTCCCAGGCGCTGACATAAGGCTCGGCGCTAGCGACCGTGATGCTCTGCGCATCCACGGCCACCGCAAGAATGCCGTGGCGCAGGGCGAACGCGTGGGACATCAGCGGCACCAGCGTCGCCACATCGATCTTCAGCGGGTCGATACGCAGGTAAGGTTGCCCGCTACGCTGCGCCAGCCATTGCGTCAGGGTTTCCAGGCAAAGCCCCTGGGCCGCGATGCACTCCAGGGGATGCTGGTTAGGTGCGGGCGGCAGCGTCGACAAGCGCTGAGCCACATCGAATGTGACCATGCCTTGGTCGACCAGGGCCGGTAACAACATGTGCAATTCCAATCGCTGATCAACAGGCATTGAGGTTTTCCTGGGTGGCGCCGGGTGTATTCCCAGGCTAGTCAGCTCCTGACCCGCTGCCTTCCAGTGTGTATTGCAGGCTTTTACCGGGCGCCTGCCACCACCGCCTGAGGCCGCACGGAATCAGCCGCCCACATCTCCAGCGAGCACACGCTGATCAGGTTTCGAATCTTTTCACCGATCACCTGGGCGCGGTGCCAGCTCAGGCCATCGATCACGATATCGAGGGTCAGCAAGTCTTCCTGGCGATTCACAACGACCTGCCGGGGCGTCAGGAACTGCAGCGCGAAATAGTTGAGCACCCGGCACAGCACGTCGGGTTCGGCCTCGGCGACGATCTGGTAATGGGCCTGACAATGGGCGCTATTGACGGCCCACGCATCGACGCGGGTAGCGGGGTAGGTGGTTTCGACGGCGTGCATGCGGACTCTCCAGATTTGACTGAAGAAATTTTTACATTCGCCAGCGGAGATTTCTTATCTAAGATGAGCCTGATTCGTCGAAAAATGCACAAATCAATTCAAGATAACCACAGTTATAGGTATTTCTATGCACAGCGAGCTGGACGTCTACGACCGCCGTATCCTGGCCCTGCTGCAAGAGGACGCCTCGCTCTCCAGTGCGCAGATCGCCGAGCAGGTCGGCCTGTCTCAATCGCCATGCTGGCGGCGAATCCAGCGGCTGAAGGAGGAGGGCGTGATCCGCGGTCAGGTCACGCTGCTGGACCGTAAGAAGATCGGCCTCAATACGCAGATTTTTGCCGAGGTCAAACTCAATGCCCACGGGCGCTCCAACTTCACCGAGTTCACCGAGGCGATCCGTGGGTTTCCCGAAGTCTTGGAGTGTTATGTGCTGATGGGGGCGGTGGATTTTCTGCTGCGCGTCGTCACGTCGGATATCGAGGCCTACGAGCGGTTTTTTTTCGAGAAGTTGTCGATGGTGCCGGGGATTCAGGAGGTCAATTCGATTGTGGCGTTGTCGGAGATCAAGTCCACCACTAGCTTGCCAGTATTGCGCTGACCGGGCGGGCCTCATCGGGGGCAAGCCCCCTCCCACATTGGAATGCATTGCAAATGTGGGAGGGGGTTGCTTTAGAAAGCAGGTGTCACAGACGCAGCAGGGTCTTCCAGGCACGGTTCTGATACACCGCAATCGCCTGGTGCATGCGCGCATCCAGCGATTCATCGGTGATCGGCTGGTTGGCCAGTTGCACCAACTTGTTCAATTCACCGTACAGGCGGTCGAGTTCCGCAACGTCTACCACCTGGCGTGCGTGGTGCAGCCAGGCCTGGATGCGTTCGATGCGCGGCAGTTGCTCGGCCAGGTCTTCAGGTTGTTGCTGATAGCGCGGCAGTTGCAGGGCGACGGCATCTTCGGCCAGCAGGCGCGGCAGCCAGTTGGTGATTTGCGCAGCACCCTGACGGTTGCCGCGCACGTTGCGGTCGGCGGTCCAGGTGCGGTTCAGCAACCAGCGGGAGGTGTTCAGCGAGAACAGGCCCCAGCGCACGTCGGTCAATTCTTCGGCGAATTGCTCCGGCGCGGCTTTGCGAATGTCTTCATCGTCGTCACCGGCCTGGACCAGCGGGCGCCAGTCTTCCAGCAACGCGTCCAGTGCGCTGCGCAGTTCGCTGGTGGATTGACGCGGCGCGGCCTGGCCGAGGCTGCCGAGCAGGGCGCGCAGTTCGCCGAGGTTATCGACCCACTCTTGCAGCAGGCGCCAGTGGCCATTGAAACGGTATTGCTCGGCCAGGCGCTGGCTGCTGCCCAGCAGGTGCCACATGATCGCGGCGAAGGCATCGTCCAGTGGCATTTCGGCGTGCAATTGCGGCGCCGGCAGGCTCAGGGAATAGCTGCTGGCGTCATACAGGCGGTAGCCGCGTTCGGCCTTGCTGATGTCACATGGCATCAGCGCCAGGGTCGCGGCCAGTTCGGCGGCCAGTTCCAGCAGGGCGGCTGGCTCACCTTCGCGCAGTTCCAATTCCAGCTCGCAGATTTCTTCTTTCTGCTTGCCGACCACCACATGGCCCAGGTCCAGTGCGGCTTCGATCACCACCTTGGTCTTGCCCCGGCCCCAGGCGATTTCGGCGCGTTCGCGCACGAAGTCAGTGGTGAAGATTGGCTTGAGGGTCTTTTTGTCCAGCTCGGCGAGTTCCTCGGGCCAGCATTCGCCGTCGAGTTTTTTCACGTCGAGCTTGGCTTTGGGCAGTTCCCAGTTGTACTCGTTACGTTCCGACAAGCCGGCGACGCTTTGGCCGCGGGTCTTGAGGGTCTGGATCACGTCGTCACCGTCCTTGCGTAAACGCAGGGCGACTTTGGCCTGGGCCAGATCGCGCTCGGGGGTGTCGAAGTACTGGTTCATCAACTCACGGCGTTCCCAGCCACTTTTGTTGCGTTTTTTCAGTAGCGGGTGCTCACGTAGCGCGGCGAGTGTTTCGCGGCTGACGCGGAGCTTGATTTCGGTTTCTTTCTGCATGGCCGGAAAATCCAGGATCGGGAGCGCAGCCGGGAAAAGAGTGGCTGCCAAGGTCGTGCAGTGTACAGGACTGAGCCCGGCAACGCGCCGCAACGGTTTATTGTGTCGTGCAGATGCCTCTATAGTGAGGTTCATCCGGGTAGTAGGGAGACCGCGCATGCCGTTACCGTCCATGAAAGAGCAATTCGCCGCCTTGATTGCCACGCCGTCGGTCAGTTGCACCCAAGCGTCTCTCGACCAGAGCAACCGTCCGGTGATCGACCTGCTCGCCGGCTGGCTGGGCGACCTGGGCTTCGCCATCGACATCCAGCCCGTCAGCCCCGGCAAGTTCAACCTGCTCGCCAGTTTCGGCACGGGCCCCGGTGGCCTGGTGTTGGCCGGCCATAGCGATACCGTGCCGTATGACGCCGCGCTGTGGAAGACCGATCCTCTCAAGCTGACGGAGGTCGACGGTCGCTGGGTAGGACTGGGCAGCTGCGACATGAAGGGTTTTTTCGCGCTGGCCATCGAAGCGGTATTGCCACTGCTCGATCAGCCGTTCAAGCAACCGCTGCTGATTCTCGCCACCTGTGATGAAGAAAGCTCCATGTCCGGCGCCCGGGCATTGGCGGCGGCCGGGCGCCCGCTGGGGCGTGCGGCCGTGATTGGTGAGCCGACGGGCCTCAAGCCGATCCGCCTGCATAAAGGCGTGATGATGGAACGCATCGACATCCTTGGTCGCAGCGGCCATTCGTCGGACCCGAGCCTGGGCCACAGCGCCCTGGAAGCCATGCACGACGCCATCGGCGAACTGCGTGGCCTGCGCCTGGCGTGGCAGCGCGAGTACCGCAACCCGCAGTTCAGCGTGCCGCAACCGACCCTGAATTTCGGCTGCATCCACGGCGGCGATAACCCCAACCGCATCTGCGGCCAGTGTTCCCTGGAGTTCGACCTGCGGCCCTTGCCCGGCATGGACCCGCAGGTGCTGCGCGCGGCGATCCGGCAGAAGCTCGAACCGGTGGCCGAGCGCCATAAGGTGAAGATCGACTATGCGCCGCTGTTCGCCGAAGTGCCGCCGTTCGAGCAGGCCGAAGACGCGGAGCTGGTGCGGGTTGCAGAACGATTGACCGGTCATCGCGCCGAAGCAGTAGCGTTCGGCACCGAAGCGCCTTATCTTCAGCGCCTTGGTTGTGAAACTCTGGTGCTTGGCCCTGGCGATATTGCCTGCGCCCACCAGCCGGGCGAATACCTCGAAATGTCACGCTTGACGCCTACAGTGCGTCTATTGCGGGAACTGATCGAGTATTACTGCCTGACACCGGCCTAATTTAATCCCTGCCCATGCGTACATAAGGAGAGCGAGCGTGTCCCCAAGCCTGTTCCGACGATAACCATCAGCCTGCTGTGCGTTTTCACGACTCATCTTTTTTCGGCTGCTTTTTATTACAGGCCCAGGTTCCATGCCCGACTACGTCAATTGGCTTCGTCACGCTTCGCCCTACATCAACGCCCACCGCGACTGCACCTTTGTGGTCATGCTGCCCGGCGATGGTGTGGATCATCCGAACTTCGGCAATATCGTCCACGACCTGGTGCTGCTCCACAGCCTGGGGGTGCGACTGGTGCTGGTCCACGGTTCGCGCCCACAGATTGAAGCGCGCCTTGAAGCGCGCGGCCTCACCCCGGCTTACCACGACGGCCTGCGCATCACCGATGCTGCCACGCTGGAGTGCGTGATCGACGCGGTCGGCCATCTGCGTATCGCCATTGAAGCGCGCCTGTCGATGGACATGGCCTCGTCGCCGATGCAGGGCTCGCGCTTGCGCGTGGCCAGCGGCAACCTGGTGACGGCGCGCCCGATCGGCGTGCTCGAAGGCGTGGACTTCCACCACACCGGCGAAGTGCGCCGGGTCGACCGCAAGGGCATCAACCGCCTGCTCGACGAACGCTCCATCGTGCTGCTGTCGCCCCTGGGTTATTCGCCCACCGGTGAGATCTTCAACCTGGCCTGCGAAGACGTCGCCACCCGTGCCGCCATCGACCTGGCCGCCGACAAACTGCTGCTGTTCGGCGCTGATCCAGGCCTTATCGATGAAAATGGTCGCCTGGTGCGCGAACTGCGCCCGCAACAAGTGCCGGCGCACCTGCAACGCCTGGGCAGCAACTACCAGGCGGAATTGCTCGATGCAGCCGCCGAGGCGTGCCGTGGCGGCGTAGCGCGTAGCCATATCGTCAGCTACGCCGAAGACGGCGCCTTGCTCACCGAACTGTTCACCCGGGACGGCGGCGGTACGCTGGTGGCCCAGGAACAATTCGAGCTGGTGCGCGAGGCGGCGATCGAGGACGTTGGCGGCTTGCTCGACCTGATCAGCCCGCTGGAGGAACAGGGCATCCTGGTACGCCGTTCGCGGGAAGTGCTGGAGCGTGAGATCGAGCAGTTCAGCGTGGTCGAACGCGAAGGCATGATCATCGCCTGCGCGGCGCTGTATCAGATCGCCGATTCGGATGCGGGGGAGCTGGCGTGCCTGGCGGTCAACCCGGAGTACCGCCACGGCAGACGCGGCGATGAGCTGCTGGAGCGCATCGAGACCCGCGCCAGGGCGCAGGGTTTGAAGACGCTCTTCGTGCTAACCACACGCACGGCGCACTGGTTCCGCGAGCGCGGCTTTGTGCCGAGCAGTGTGGAGCGCCTGCCTTCGGCGCGGGCATCGCTGTACAACTATCAGCGTAACTCGAAGATTTTCGAGAAGGCCCTGTAAAACCCTGCCCTCCCGGCCACTGAGCTGACCCCCATGGGCGCTGGCTTGCCTGCGATGCGGACGTAACGCTATCGCAGCCAAACCAGCCCCCCACTTCGAATATCGCTACGCCCCACGGGCGAAGGGTGCGTCAATGTGCCCGCCATCCCCCTACTAAAGTTTTAGAAATCTTGATCTCAGCCGATACGATCAAGGCGGCAATGGGTAAATTGCATGAAATTGCCGCTGCCAGACGGCTCGGTCGGCGGTTCTGACAGCGCCACGAAATATTAGCGATACAAAAACTGTAACAAATTGACGGGAAGATGGGCGTTTGGCCATGATGGCGTCGCCTTTTTGATCCTGGGTGACGTATGTAGCGGTGCGTTTAGCCTAAAAGATCTGAAAAACGGCCAACTAATACCCTTTAGGAATTAGCTTGTGCGGCGGTTGGTCTATGCTGACGTTTCCCGCTTCATGCGAAGGCTTATTCCGAAATAGTATGAAAAAGAATGAAATAATTCTTTTTGGGTGTATGAAAAACTCATTACCCTGCAGGGACCAAATAAACTGCGATTAGACGAAGGTAGTAGACATACAAGGTTACGATTGACTTGGCGGTCACTATCTGGCGCTAATCGCGCATCTGTGGATCTCGGGCGTTAGACCCGATACCTAAGAAATACAAAAATTAGAAATGAGAGGAGCGGTACATGAAGAAGTCCACATTGGCATTGGCAGTAGCACTCGGGGCAATCGCCCAGCATGCAGGCGCCGCCGGTTTCATCGAAGACAGCAAGGCTACACTGGGTCTGCGTAACTTCTACATCAACACTGACAACCGTGATGGCCAGCCATCATCTACCTCGAACACCCGTAGCAAGAACGCCGAATGGGGCCAAGGCTTCGATCTGCGTTTCATCTCGGGTTTCACCCAAGGTACCGTTCAGTTCGGCGTTGACGCCATTGGCCTGTACGGCCTGCGTCTGGACTCCAGCCGCGCAGACCACGGCAACTACACTGGTACCGCTTCGGGCGGCACTGTGTTCCCAAGCAACGGCGACAAGGCTGTCGACGACTACGCCAGCCTGGGTCTGACCGCTAAGGTCAAGATCTCCCAGACCGTGGCAAAATTGGGCACCCTGCTGCCAAACAACCCGGTGATCAAGAGCAACGACGGTCGTCTGTTGCCTCAGACCTTCCAGGGTGGCGAGATCGTTTCTAACGAAATCAAAGACTTGACTCTGACCGCTGGTCAAATCGAGTCGGCCAAGGGCCGTAACTCCAGCAACAACGAAAACCTGTCGATTGCTGGCGCGAACAAAAGCTCCAACTATGACACCGGCAAATTCAGCAACAAGTTCTACTACGCCGGTGCTGACTACAAGATCACCAAAGATCTGACCGCTTCGTACTACTTTGGCGAGCTGAAAGATTTCTACTCCCAGAACTTCCTGGGCCTGGTACACAACTGGGCAATCGGCCCGGGTGTGCTGAAAAGTGATCTGCGCTACTACCGCAGCCGTGACAACGGTGCGAACGCCAACACCTCCGGCTACTTCACCAGCGGTTACTACGACGATGCCGCCAAGCCGGTTACCAGCGGCAAGGTCGACAACGACCTGTACAGCTACCTGGCACTGTATTCGGTCAGCGGCCACACCTTCGGTGGCGGTTATCAGTACACCAAGGGTGACAGCGACTTCCCTTGGCTGAACCAAGGTGACGGTTCGTCGGCCAGCATCACCACCGACATGCAAATCCAGAAGTTCGCCCGTGCCGGCGAGCGTACCTGGCAAGCGCGTTACGCTTATGACTTCGCCCAAGTGGGTGTACCTGGCCTGACCGCTGGTGTGGTTTACCTGAAAGGCACCAACATTCAAACCACCACTGGTGACAAGTCTGAATGGGAACGTGACATCAGCCTGGCTTACGTTGTTCCACAAGGCCCACTGAAAAACCTCGGTGTTGCTTGGAAAAACGCTATGTGGCGCACCGACGTTGCTACTCGCGACCAAGACGAAAACCGCCTGATCGTCAGCTACTCGATCCCACTGTTGTAAGCTTGTAAAACCTTGCCCGGCGCAATGCCGGGCAAGGTGTCTTACTTTTCAAGTCGGGCTCAACCCCCGCAAGCCCTTCCTGAACCCCTCTTTTTACAGCGTCTCAAGGCCTTCTCGAACCTTAGGATGAATGTTGATCCTCGCCCGTTCATAGGTCTAGTGAACACATTTTTAATATTCCTATATCGTCTAGATAAATCGATATTTATTCTTTTTAAATAATCCGTAATCCATGCACAGTGGGCTCCATAAGCACTCATCAGGAGCTACACCATGAGCCTAAGACTGGGCGACATCGCCCCCGACTTCGAACAGGATTCCAGCGCCGGCAAGATTCGTTTCCACGAGTGGCTGGGCGATAGCTGGGGTGTGCTGTTTTCCCACCCGGCGGATTTCACGCCGGTATGCACCACTGAACTGGGCTTCACCGCCAAGCTCAAGGACGAATTCGCCAAACGCGGCGTCAAGGCCATCGCCCTGTCGGTAGACCCGGTGGACTCGCACCACAAGTGGATCGAAGACATCAACGAAACCCAGAACACGATCGTCAACTTCCCGATCCTGGCCGACGCCGACCGCAAGGTCTCGGACCTCTACGACCTGATCCACCCGAACGCCAGTGACACCCTCACCGTGCGCTCCTTGTTCGTGATCGACCCGAACAAGAAGATCCGCTTGACCATCACCTACCCGGCCAGCACCGGGCGCAACTTCCACGAAATCCTGCGGGTCATCGACTCGTTGCAACTGACCGACAACTACAAAGTCGCCACGCCCGCCAACTGGCAGGACGGCGATGAAGTGGTGATCGTGCCGTCGCTCAAGGATGAGGAGGAGCTCAAGAAACGCTTTCCCAAGGGTTATCGAGCGGTGAAGCCATACCTGCGTCTCACCCCGCAACCCAACCGCTGACACAGGACCCATGTGGGAGGGGGCTTGCTCCCGATAGCGGCGTGTCAGGATTGAATGTGTCGACTGACACACTGCTATCGGGAGCAAGCCCCCTCCCACAGGTTGACCGCATTTCAAGTCACACATAGCAGGGGTTTTCAGGCCGTTTCGACGGCCTTTTTTTTCGCCTGGCGATTTACAAATGGCTTATTCGTTATAGGAATAAACAAATGAAAAAATAAGATTTATAGATATATAAATCTGCTGATAAGGTCTGTTCCATCTTGGCGCCATCGCCACACAGCGAACCGCCGACACTTGCTAAAGGAATTTCCTACATGCTGGTCGTAACACTTGGAGGCAGTCCCAGCCAGCGTTCCCGCTCCGGGGTCTTGCTGGATAAAACCCGTCAGTGGCTGCAACAGCAGGGCGTGGAAGTGGTGAGTTATCAGATACGGGACTTCCCGGCCGAAGACTTGCTGTATGCGCGTTTCGACAGCCCCAAAGTTATCGACTTGTTGCAACAAGTGTCCAACGCCGATGGCCTGGTGATCGCCACGCCGGTGTACAAGGCCTCGTTCTCGGGCGCGCTGAAAACCGTGCTCGACCTGCTGCCCGAACGCGCCCTGGCCCACAAGGTGGTGTTGCCCATCGCCACCGGCGGCAGCATTGCCCACATGCTGGCAGTGGACTACGCGTTGAAGCCGGTACTGTCGGCGTTGAAAGCCCAGGAATTGCTCCACGGGATCTTTGCCGAAGACAGCCAGATCGCCTACGGCGAAGGCAGTGCCCGGGCGCAACTGGTGCCGATCCTCGAACAACGCTTGAGCGAGGCCCTGGAAACGTTCTACGCCGCCATGGCCCGTCGCCCGAAACCGCTGGACCCGCATGTGTTGAATGAACGTTTGTTGAGTGCTCGCTGGAGCATTTAAGCCTTACCGATTCAAGAAGTACTCACCTTACTCAGCCGCCAACGGCCAAGCAGGTGCAGCCAACCCCCTCATCGCATTTTTGGAGAGAGCGCCATGCGCACTGTCATCTTGCGTCGTGGTCTGGTCGCACTGTTTGCTGCGGCTGTGTCCTTCGGCGCCATTGTTCAAGCCCACGCTGCCGAAACCCTGCGGATCGGTTATCAGAAATACGGCACTCTGGTGCTGCTCAAGGCCAAGGGCACCCTGGAAAAGCGCCTGGCCGCCGACGGTGTGCAGGTGCAGTGGACTGAGTTCCCGGGCGGCCCGCAATTGCTTGAAGGCCTGAACGTCGGCTCGATCGACTTCGGCGTCACCGGCGAAACCCCGCCGGTATTCGCCCAGGCCGCCGGTGCCGATCTGCTCTACGTGGCCTACGAGCCGCCGGCGCCGACCAGTGAAGCGATCCTGGTGCCGAAAGACTCGCCGATCAAATCGGTGGCCGAGCTCAAGGGCAAGAAGGTCGTGCTCAACAAAGGCTCCAACGTTCACTACCTGCTGGTGCGTGCCCTGGAAGATGCCGGCCTGAAATACACCGACGTGCAGACCGTGTTCCTGCCGCCCGCCGATGCGCGTGCTGCGTTCGAGCGTGGCAGCGTGGACGCCTGGGTCATCTGGGACCCGTATCAGGCCGCCGCCGAGAAACAACTGCAAGCCCGCACCCTGCGTGACGGCACCGGGATTGCCGACAACCATCAGTTCTATCTGGCCACCAAGCCCTACGCCGAAAAACACCCCGAAGTGATCAAGGCGCTGGTGGAAGAAGTGCGCGCGGTGGGCGAATGGTCCAAGGCCAACCCGCAGGAAGTCACCGAACAAGTCGCGCCGCTGCTCGGCCTGCCGGCGGACATCACCCTGACCTCGGTGAAACGCCAGGGTTACGGCGCGCTGTTCCTGACCCCGGCCGTGGTCGCCGCCCAGCAGAAGATTGCCGACAGCTTCTATCAACTCAAATTGATCCCCAAACCCTTGAGCATCAAGGACGTGATCTGGACGCCACCCGCTGCTGTGGCCAAAGCGCTGTAATCCGACTTCTTCAGGAGACAACTCCATGAGCCTCACTATTTTCTGGTTCCTGCCCACCCACGGCGACGGCCATTACCTTGGCACCGCCGAAGGCGCTCGCGCCGTCGATCACGGTTATCTGCAGCAAGTGGCCCAGGCGGCTGACCGCCTCGGCTTCGGCGGGGTGTTGATCCCCACCGGACGCTCCTGCGAAGACTCGTGGCTGGTGGCCGCGTCGCTGATCCCGGTGACCCAGCGTTTGAAGTTCCTTGTCGCCCTGCGCCCCGGGATCATTTCCCCGACGGTGGCCGCGCGTCAGGCCGCGACCCTCGATCGCCTGTCCGGCGGCCGTGCGCTGTTCAACCTGGTGACCGGCGGTGACCCGGAAGAACTGGCCGGCGACGGTTTGTTCCTCAGTCACGAGGAGCGCTACCAGGCCTCGGTGGAGTTCACCCGCATCTGGCGTCGCGTGCTGGAAGGCGAAACCGTGGATTACGACGGCGAACACATCAGCGTCAAAGGCGCCAAATTGCTTTACCCGCCGATCCAGCAACCGCGTCCGCCACTGTACTTCGGCGGTTCCTCCGAAGCCGCCCAGGACCTGGCGGCCGAACAGGTAGACATGGTGCTGACCTGGGGCGAGCCACCGGCCGCGGTCGCTGAAAAGATCGAACAGGTACGGGCCAAGGCCGCGAAACTCGGGCGTACTGTGCGCTTCGGCATTCGTCTGCATGTGATCGTGCGCGAAACCAACGATGAAGCCTGGAACGCCGCCGACAAACTGATCTCGCACCTGGACGACGACACCATCGCCCGCGCCCAGGCCTCCCTGGCGCGCTTTGATTCGGTCGGCCAGCAGCGCATGGCGGCCTTGCATGGCGGCAACCGCGACAACCTCGAAGTCAGCCCCAACCTGTGGGCCGGCGTCGGCCTGGTACGCGGCGGTGCCGGCACCGCGCTGGTGGGCGATGGCCCGACGGTTGCGGCGCGGGTCAAGGAGTACGCGGCGCTGGGTATCGACACGTTTATTTTCTCCGGTTATCCACATCTGGAAGAGTCGTATCGCGTCGCCGAGTTGCTGTTTCCGCACCTGGATATCGAACGTCCCGAGTTGCCGAAAAGCGCTGGGTACGTCAGCCCGTTCGGCGAAATGGTCGCCAACGATATCCTTCCCAAAGCTGCGTCACAGAGCTGAGGCGGCGCCATGAATCTGGAAAAACTGAGCCACCGCGTGGCGCCTTGGGTGCTGCCGGTCTTGCTGCTGGCGGTGTGGCAGTTGTCGGTGTCGGCGGGTTGGTTGTCGACGCGCATTTTGCCGGCGCCGAGTGCGGTGATTGAGGCCGGGGTCAGCCTGGTGCGCAGCGGCGAAATCTGGACGCACCTGGCCATCAGCGGCTGGCGTGCGGGCCTGGGTTTTGTGATCGGTGGCAGCATCGGCCTGGCCCTGGGCTTTATCACCGGGTTGTCGACGTGGGGCGAGCGCCTGCTGGACAGCTCGGTGCAGATGATCCGCAACGTGCCGCACCTGGCGCTGATCCCGTTGGTGATCCTGTGGTTCGGCATTGACGAGACCGCGAAGATTTTCCTGGTCGCCCTTGGCACGCTGTTCCCGATCTACCTCAACACGTATCACGGCATCCGCAATGTCGACCCGGCGCTGGTGGAAATGGCGCGCAGCTACGGCTTGTCCGGTTTCAGCCTGTTCCGCCAGGTGATCCTGCCGGGCGCGCTGCCGTCGATTCTGGTGGGGGTGCGTTTTGCCCTGGGCTTTATGTGGCTGACGCTGATCGTGGCGGAAACCATCTCGGCCAGTTCCGGCATCGGTTACCTGGCGATGAACGCCCGTGAATTCCTGCAAACCGACGTGGTGGTGCTGGCCATCGTCATGTACGCGGTCCTCGGCAAGCTGGCCGACCTCGCGGCGCGTGGCCTGGAGCGTGTGTGGCTGCGCTGGCATCCGGCCTATCAAGTGAATAAAGGAGGTGCGGCATGACCGCTCAACAACCTCCGCGCCTGCTGAAGGGCATTCCGCTGGCGGTGCGCAAGTTGCGCAAGGCCTTTGGGTCGCGGGAAGTACTCAAGGCCATCGACCTGCACATTCCGGCTGGCCAGTTTGTCGCGGTGGTCGGCCGCAGTGGCTGCGGTAAAAGTACCTTGCTGCGCCTGCTGGCCGGCCTGGACAAAGCCAGTAGCGGTGAGCTGCTGGCCGGCGCCGCGCCGCTGAGCGAGGCGATTGAGGACACGCGATTGATGTTCCAGGAAGCGCGTCTGCTGCCGTGGAAAAAGATCATCGACAACGTCGGCCTCGGCCTCAAGGGCAACTGGCGTCCCAAGGCGCTGGAGGCGCTGGAAGCGGTCGGCCTGGCCGAGCGTGCCAATGAATGGCCGGCCGCCTTGTCCGGCGGCCAGAAGCAGCGTGTGGCCCTGGCACGTGCGCTGATTCACCAGCCGCGCCTGCTGTTGCTCGATGAGCCGTTGGGCGCGCTGGATGCGTTGACCCGCATCGAGATGCAGCAACTGATCGAAAACCTCTGGCAGAAGCACGGTTTCACCGTGTTGCTGGTGACCCACGACGTCAGCGAAGCCGTGGCCATTGCCGACCGGGTGATCCTGATCGAAGACGGCGAAATCGGCCTCGACCTGATCGTCGACCTGCCGCGTCCACGCGCCCGAGGCTCGCATCGCCTGGCCGCGCTGGAAGCGCAAGTGCTCAACCGTGTGCTGTCGCTGCCCGGTAGCCCGCCGGAACCCGAACCTGTTTCACCGCTGCCTACGCAATTGCGTTGGGCGCAATAACTCACTTGTCCCCTGAAGGAAAAACGACATGACTATTAAAGCCATCAACGTGCGTAACCAGTTCAAAGGCACCATCAAGGAAATCGTCGAAGGCGACGTGCTCTCGGAAATCGACGTGCAGACCGCGTCCGGCATCGTGACGTCGGTGATCACCACCCGTTCGGTCAAGGAGCTGGAGCTGGTGATCGGCAGTGAAGTGATTGCCTTCGTCAAATCCACCGAGGTGTCGATCGCCAAGTTGTGATCGCTTGAGGCCGCTATCGGGAGCAAGCTCCCTCGCACATTTTGAATGTATTCACAGATCAGAATGTGGGAGGGAGCTTGCTCCCGATGAGGCCATACCAGGCGACACATCCATCAGGCAATGACGCCCCGCTTGGGCAAATACGCCGGCAGATACAGCCCCACATACGCATCGAACACCCGCATCCCTTCCTCAGCCATACGCGGCGTGATCAGCCCATGCTGATGCACCGAACGCGCGTACACGCGATCACTCAGCTCCAGCGCCAACGCAAACACATCCATGTCCGCAGGCAAGCTCGGCACTTCAAAGTGCCGGTTGAATACGGCCAGCATCAAGTCACCCAACTCCAGATCATGCTGGCGGTCCGCTTGATTCACTTCGGTCAGCCCGTGCTGGGTCAGGATCAACTGGCGGGCGGCGGCGTCGTTGCTGTAGATGGTGAGCATGCGCTGTTCGACGATGTAAGACAGGTCGCGCCAGTGCTTGAGCGAATCATGCTCGATGGGCGCCTCAATGGCGGCGCGGAAGGCGGCGTGGACGTCCGCGGTCAACGCTTCCAGCAGTGCTGGCACACTGGCGAAGAAGTGATACACCGACGACGGCGGAATCTGTGCGCGCTCGGCCACGCTGTAGATCGACAAACCGGCCACGCCTTCGGCTGCCAGCAACGTGCGGGCGGCATCGAGGATCGCGTCGATCCGGGCCTGGCTGCGGGCGCGGGGTTTGCGAGGGGCGGCGGGACGGGTGGTCATGGAAGTCTCCTACAAGGCAGCGGGCATTGTACGCAGAGCTTGAAGGCGATCCATACCTTGTGGCGAGGGAGCTTGCTCCCGCTGGGCTGCGCAGCAGCCCTAAAGCAGGCCACCCCGCTCTGCCTGAAAGGACTCGGTGATCTTGTTGGGGCCGCTTCGCAGCCCAGCGGGAGCAAGCTCCCTCGCCACAAAAAAAGCGCCGCAGGCCATAAGGTCTGCGGCGCTCTTTTTACTGCAACCACCGCTTACACGGTATGCAGGTACCAGTTGTACTCAAGGTCGGAGATGGAGTGTTCGAACTCTTCCAGCTCACTTTCCTTACAGGCGACGAAGATATCGATGTATTTAGGATCGATGTACTTGGCCATCACCTCGCTGTCGTCCAACTCGCGCAGGGCATCGCGCAGGTTGTTCGGCAGGCTTTGTTCGTTCTGCTCGTAGCTGTTGCCTTCCACCGGAGCGCCCGGTTCGATCTTGTTGGTCAGACCGTGGTGTATGCCTGCCAGGACCGAAGCCATCAGCAGGTAGGGGTTGGCATCGGCACCGGCTACGCGGTGTTCGATACGCACGGAGTCAGCCGCGCCGGTCGGTACGCGGATGGCGACGGTGCGGTTGTCCAGGCCCCAGCACGGCGAGTTCGGCACGTAGAACTGTGCGCCGAAACGACGGTAGGAGTTGACGTTAGGGCACAGGAACGCCATTTGGGCGGGTAGGGTCTCCAGCACACCGCCGATCGCGTGACGCAATGCGGCGTTCTGCTCGGGATCCTCGCTGGCAAAGATATTCTTGCCGTCCTTGTCCAGGATCGAAATGTGTACGTGCAAACCGTTGCCTGCCTGGCCTGGGTAAGGCTTGGCCATGAAGGTGGTGTCCATCTCATGGTCGTAGGCGATGTTCTTGATCAGGCGCTTGAGCAGTACTGCGTAGTCGCAGGCCTTGATCGGGTCGGCCACGTGGTGCAGGTTCACTTCGAACTGCGCCGGGGCACTTTCCTTGACGATGGCGTCAGCCGGGATGCCTTGCTCTTTGGCACCTTCCAGGATGTCCTGGAGGCAGTCGACATATTCGTCGAGGTCGTCGATCAGGTAGACCTGTGTCGAGTGCGGACGTTTGCCGGAGATCGGCGAGCGGGGCGGTTGTGGGCGGCCGTTCACGTTCTCCTGGTCGATCAGGTAGAACTCAAGCTCGAAGGCAGCGCAGATGGTCAGACCGAGTTCGTCGAATTTGCTCACAACTTGTCGGAGCACTTCGCGGGGATCGGCGAAGAAAGGTTCACCTTCAATTTCGTGCATGGTCATCAGCAGTTGCGCGGTGGGGCGCTTTTGCCAAGGTTCATTGCACAGGGTGTCGGGGATTGGATAACAGATTCGGTCAGCATCACCGATGTCCAGACCCAGGCCGGTGCTTTCCACCGTTGAGCCGTTGATATCCAGGGCAAATAAAGAGGCAGGCAGGTTAATGCCTTTCTCGTAAACCTTGTGGAGGCTGGTGCGTTCGATGCGCTTACCGCGCACCACACCATTCATATCCGCAATTAGAAGGTCTACGTACAGAACCTCAGGATGATCCTTAAGGAACGCGTTCGCTTCGTTAAGCTGAACGGCACGCGGGGGTACCGACATGATGCAACACCTTTGTTGTTAAAAATATCAATCATTGATCTTTTCTGGTTTCAGTCAACCCGAACCGCATGCCGAAGTCAAGCGAGGCCTTTTTTGCCCCAAAAAAGCGCCTAGTGGGCTTTTTTGGGGCTTTTTGGGGCGGTTTTGTCGGTTTGACCGGCTCGGGACTAGCAGGCTTGAGCGGGCCGTGTTGTATTTTTTACGGGGGTGTTGTGTAAAAAAATGAACAAGGCTAAGCTCGATTAAAACCCATAACAGCAATAATACCGGGGTGCTTCATGTCTGGCCTGCCGATAATCGGCATCACCACCTGCTCGAAACAGGTCGGTCTGCATGCTTTTCACAGCTATGTCGAATGTTGCGAACGCGCATTCCCGTCGACGATTCAATCCCCGATAAATCCCCTCGATCCGGTCATTATTCTTGACGGCCAGGATGCTGTTCGCGTTACCCGTTCATTTTTTTATACCCGCCCTTTCCATGACGCCGGTCCTGCCTTTTTTGCGGTTGCCGCTCATTATCCTGCACGGGAGGCAAGCCTTTTGCTTAAGGAGTGCAACGGCACCCCAAATGGCGGTTAAGCTCCCACTCTGATGAACTAGCGACGCCGATGCGTCAACCAAAGCCTGACCTTTAATGGACGTCAGGAAACCCAGCCCAGAGGCATTTATGAGTAACAACCTCGACCAGCTCACCGATTGGTTGAAAGACCACAAGATCACAGAAGTCGAATGCATGATTGGCGACCTCACCGGCATCACCCGGGGCAAGATCTCGCCGACCAACAAGTTCATCGCTGAAAAAGGCATGCGCCTGCCGGAGAGCGTTCTGTTGCAGACCGTGACCGGCGACTATGTCGAAGACGACATCTATTACGAATTGCTCGACCCGGCCGACATCGACATGATCTGCCGCCCCGACCAGAACGCAGTGTTCCTGGTGCCGTGGGCCATCGAGCCCACCGCACAGGTGATCCACGACACCTACGACAAGCAAGGCAACCCGATCGAGCTGTCGCCGCGCAACGTGCTCAAGAAAGTCCTCAAGCTCTACGCCGACAAAGGCTGGCAGCCCATCGTGGCGCCGGAGATGGAGTTCTACCTGACCAAACGCTGCGAAGACCCGGACTTCCCGCTGCAACCGCCGATTGGCCGTTCCGGCCGTCCGGAAACCGGCCGGCAGTCCTTCTCTATAGAAGCGGCCAACGAATTCGACCCGCTGTTCGAAGATGTCTACGACTGGTGCGAACTGCAGGAGCTGGACCTCGACACCCTGATTCACGAGGACGGCACGGCGCAGATGGAAATCAACTTCCGTCACGGCGACGCCCTGTCCCTGGCCGACCAGATCCTAGTGTTCAAGCGCACCATGCGTGAAGCCGCGCTCAAGCACAACGTGGCCGCCACCTTCATGGCCAAGCCGATGACCGGCGAGCCCGGCAGCGCGATGCACCTGCACCAGAGCATCATCGACATCGCCACCGGCAAGAACGTCTTCTCCAATGAAGACGGGACCATGAGCCAACTGTTCCTCAACCACATTGGCGGACTGCAGAAATTCATCCCCGAATTGCTGCCGCTGTTTGCCCCCAACGTGAACTCGTTCCGCCGCTTCCTGCCGGACACCTCCGCGCCGGTGAACGTGGAATGGGGCGAAGAAAACCGCACCGTCGGCCTGCGCGTACCGGATGCCGGCCCGCAGAACCGTCGCGTGGAAAACCGCCTGCCGGGCGCTGACGCCAACCCGTACCTGGCGATCGCCGCCAGCCTGTTGTGCGGCTACATCGGCATGGTCGAAGGGCACAACCCAAGCGCGCCGGTCGTCGGCCGTGGCTACGAACGGCGCAACCTGCGCCTGCCGTTGACCATCGAAGACGCCCTGGAACGCATGGAAAACAGCAAGACCGTCGAGAAATACCTGGGTCACAAATTCATCACTGGCTACGTCGCGGTCAAGCGGGCCGAGCATGAAAACTTCAAGCGCGTGATCAGTTCTTGGGAGCGGGAATTTCTGCTCTTCGCCGTCTGATGCGCCGGGCGCGCCCTTTAAACGGTGCGCCCTTCACTGAAAAGTCTAGGAGATTGGTATGTCCAGCAACAACCCGCAAACCCGTGAATGGCAAGCCTTGAGCAATGATCACCACCTGGCACCGTTCAGCGACTTCAAACAGTTGAAAGAGAAAGGCCCACGGATCATCACCAAAGCCCGCGGCGTTTACCTGTGGGACAGCGAAGGCAACAAGATCCTCGACGGCATGGCCGGCCTGTGGTGTGTGGCGATCGGTTACGGTCGCGATGAACTGGCTGACGCCGCCGCCAAGCAGATGAAAGAACTGCCGTACTACAACCTGTTCTTCCAGACCGCCCACCCGCCGGTGCTGGAACTGGCCAAGGCGATCTCCGACGTCGCACCGGCCGGCATGAACCACGTGTTCTTCACCGGCTCCGGCTCCGAAGGCAACGACACCATGCTGCGCATGGTCCGCCACTACTGGGCGATCAAGGGCCAGCCGAACAAGAAAATCATCATCAGCCGCAAGAATGGCTACCACGGCTCCACCGTGGCCGGCGCCAGCCTCGGCGGCATGACCTATATGCATGAGCAGGGCGACTTGCCGATCCCGGGTATCGTCCACATCGCCCAGCCTTACTGGTTTGGCGAAGGCGGCGACATGAGCCCTGAAGAGTTCGGTGTGTGGGCCGCCAACCAGCTCGAAGAGAAGATCCTGGAACTGGGCGTGGACAACGTCGGTGCCTTTATTGCCGAGCCGATCCAGGGTGCCGGTGGCGTGATCGTGCCGCCGGACAGCTACTGGCCGCGCATCAAGGAAATCCTCGCCAAGTACGACATCCTGTTTGTCGCCGATGAGGTGATCTGCGGTTTCGGCCGTACCGGCGAGTGGTTCGGCAGCGATTTCTACGACCTCAAGCCCGACATGATGACCATCGCCAAGGGCCTGACCTCGGGTTACATCCCGATGGGTGGCCTGATCGTGCGCGATGAGGTGGTTGCGGTGCTGAATGAAGGCGGCGATTTCAACCACGGCTTCACCTACTCCGGTCACCCGGTGGCTGCAGCGGTCGCCCTGGAAAACATCCGCATCATGCGCGATGAGCAAATTATTAAGCGTGTGCATGACGAAACGGCACCCTATTTGCAGAAACGTCTGAGGGAGCTGGCTGATCATCCATTGGTGGGTGAAGTGCGCGGTGTTGGCATGCTCGGTGCGATTGAACTGGTTCAGGACAAAGCGACGCGCAAGCGTTACGAAGGCCGTGGCGTTGGCATGATTTGCCGAACCTTCTGCTTCGAGAATGGCCTGATCATGCGCGCCGTGGGGGACACCATGATCATTTCGCCGCCGCTGGTGATCAGCAAGACCGAAATTGACGAGCTGGTGACCAAGGCTCGTCGTTGCCTGGACCTGACTTTGGCGGCATTGCAGGGCTAGGTGCTAGGCTCAGAACGCAGTCGCTCTTGGGCGCTGCGTTCGGGCAGTTACAAAAGTGCGGGTTGGTTGAAACCAGCCCCCTAACTTGCCAGATTGTTGTCCTGTTTTGCTGCCCTTCGACGGGCTGCAAAACAGCTATATATCGATGAAGTATGTTGCGGTCCAAAAAAGAAAATCGGAGCATCACCAAATGAAGGCATTAGGTTTGAAGAACGCTGGCAAGACCCTCCTCGCGTTGTCCCTGATGGGCGCAATGGCGGGCGCGGCCCAGGCAGGCGATAAAGTGCTGCACGTCTACAACTGGTCCGACTATATTGCTCCGGACACCATCGCCAACTTTGAAAAAGAGTCGGGCATTAAAGTGGTGTACGACGTGTTCGACAGCAACGAGACCCTCGAAGCCAAGTTGCTGGCAGGCAAGTCCGGTTACGACATCGTTGTACCGTCGAACAACTTCCTCGCCAAGCAGATCAAGGCTGGCGTCTACCAGGAGCTGGACAAGTCCAAGCTGTCCAACTACGAAAACCTGAACACTTCCCTGCTCAAGGCCGTGTCGATCAGCGACCCGGACAACAAGCACGCATTCCCGTACATGTGGGGTTCGATCGGCATCGGTTACAACCCGGAGAAGGTCAAGGCCGCGCTGGGCATCGACAAGATCGATTCGTGGGACGTCCTGCTCAAGCCGGAAAACATCGCCAAGCTCAAGAGCTGCGGTGTGAGCTTCCTCGATTCGCCAACCGAAATGTTGCCGATCGCGCTGCATTACCTGGGCCTGCCGACCGACAGCCAGAAGAAAGCTGACCTCAAGCAAGCCGAAGACCTGTTCCTGAAGATCCGTCCTTCGATCGGCTACTTCCACTCGTCCAAGTACATCTCCGACCTGGCCAACGGCAACATCTGCGTGGCCGTGGGTTACTCGGGTGACATCCAGCAGGCCAAGTCCCGCGCGGCTGAAGCCGGTGGCAAGGTCAAAGTGGCGTATGACATTCCGAAGGAAGGCGCCGGTAGTTTCTATGACATGGTTGCCATCCCTAAAGATGCCGAAAACCTTGAAGCTGCCTACAAGTTCTTGAACTACCTGCTCGAGCCGAAAGTCATGGCGGCGATCACCAACAGCGTGCGTTTCCCGAACGGTAACGAGAAAGCCACCGCATTGGTCGACAAAGACATCACCAGCGACCCAGGCATCTACCCGCCAGCGGATGTGCAAGCCAAGCTGTATGCCATTGCCGACTTGCCGGCGGCGACTCAGCGTGAAATGACACGCAGCTGGACTAAAATCAAATCGGGCAAATAAGCCTTAAAACCTGTGGAGCGGGCTTGCTCGCGAAGGCGGAGTGTCAGTCGCCGATGTTCTCGGATGGCACGCCGCCATCGGGAGCAAGCCCCCTCCCACACATTAAATGACATAAAGTTTTGCCGGATCGGTTTATCGAGGGTAAGTTGCGCGCCGGTTTTGTTGCCGGGCAACAACTTTGGGCCCAACTATTTAAGAGGACCTCCACTTGCCATTTTCTTTATTTCGCCAAGCCTTGCTGGTAGGTGCAGGTATCACGCTGGCCGTCAGCGTGCAGGCCGCATCGACTGTGCATGTTTATAACTGGTCGGACTACATCGGCCCCGACACCCTGGCCAACTTTGAAAAGGCCTCCGGTATCAAGCCGGTGTATGACGTGTTTGATTCCAACGAAACCCTGGAAGGCAAGTTGCTGGCCGGGCGGACCGGTTACGACGTGGTGGTGCCGTCCAACCACTTCCTCGGCAAACAGATCAAGGCCGGGGCGTTCCAGAAGCTCGACAAGTCGTTGCTGACCCACTACGCCAACCTCGACCCGGCGCTGCTCAAACGTCTGGAAAAGAACGACCCGGGTAACCAATACGCCGTGCCGTACCTGTGGGGCACCAACGGCATCGGTTACAACGTCGATAAAGTCAAAGAAGTGCTGGGCGTCGACAAGATCGACTCCTGGGCGGTGCTGTTCGAGCCGGAAAACATGAAGAAGCTGGCTAAGTGCGGCGTGTCCTTCATGGACTCGGCAGATGAAATGCTGCCGGCGGTGCTCAACTACATGGGCCTGAACCCCAACAGTGAGAACCCCGAAGACTACAAGAAGGCCGAAGCGAAACTGCTGAAAGTGCGGCCCTACGTGACCTACTTCCATTCTTCCAAATACATCTCCGACCTGGCCAACGGCAACATCTGCGTGGCTGCCGGGTTCTCCGGCGATGTATTCCAGGCCAAGGCTCGCGCAAGCGAAGCGGGCAAGGGCGTGAATATCGCCTACGCAATTCCGAAAGAAGGCGGCAACCTGTGGTTTGACGTGCTGGCGATCCCCAAGGACGCGACCAACGTCAAAGAGGCCCACGCCTTCATCAACTATTTACTGCAACCTGAGGTTATCGCTCAGGTCAGTGATTACGTCGGTTATGCCAACCCTAACCCAGGGGCGGACGCGCTGATGGAACAATCGATACGCACCGACGAAGCGGTTTACCCACCGCAGGCGGTTCTCGACCGGACATTTGTCAACGTCGAGCTACCCCCGAACGTGCAGCGTTTGATGACCCGTAGCTGGACCAAGGTCAAGACGGGCAAGTAAGGCTCAAATTATCCTGGGTTCGCCCGCCTCGGGCGAACTGCACTCTTTTTTTCGGGAGTTTCGTAAATGGCAGTTGCCTCCGGCGCCTATAAGAAAGCCCTCGAGGGCGACCAGACACCGAAAAAGGTGCTGGTCAAAATCGACCGGGTCACGAAGAAGTTCGACGAGACGATTGCCGTGGACGATGTGTCCCTGGAAATCAAGAAAGGCGAGATCTTCGCTTTGCTCGGCGGTTCGGGTTCGGGCAAATCCACCTTGTTGCGCATGCTCGCAGGTTTTGAGCGCCCAACCGAGGGTCGCATTTACCTCGACGGTGTGGACATCACCGACATGCCGCCCTACGAGCGGCCGATCAACATGATGTTCCAGTCCTACGCCCTGTTCCCGCACATGACCGTGGCGCAGAACATCGCGTTTGGTCTGCAACAGGACAAGATCCCCAAGGCCGAAGTCGACGCTCGCGTGGCCGAGATGCTCAAGCTGGTGCAGATGAGCCAGTACGCCAAGCGCAAGCCGCACCAGTTGTCCGGTGGCCAGCGCCAGCGTGTGGCCCTGGCCCGCTCCCTGGCCAAACGCCCGAAACTGCTGCTGCTCGATGAACCGATGGGCGCCCTCGACAAAAAACTGCGTTCGCAGATGCAACTGGAGTTGGTGGAAATCATCGAGCGCGTCGGCGTGACCTGCGTCATGGTGACCCACGACCAGGAAGAGGCCATGACCATGGCCGAGCGCATCGCGATCATGCACCTGGGCTGGATCGCGCAGATCGGCAGCCCGGTCGATATCTACGAGACGCCGACCAGCCGCCTGGTGTGCGAATTCATCGGCAACGTCAACGTCTTCGAGACCCAGGTGGTCGACGACGCCGAAGGCCACGCGGTGCTCAAGTGCCCGGACCTGGACCGCGACATCTACGTGGGCTACGGCATCGCCACTGCGGTGGAAGACAAGTCGGTGACCTACGCCATTCGCCCGGAAAAACTGCTGGTCACTACCCAAATGCCGACCTGCGAGCACAACTGGTCCAGCGGCAAGGTGCACGACATCGCCTACCTCGGCGGGCACTCGGTGTTCTACGTGGAGTTGCCGAGCGGCAAGCTGGTGCAATCCTTCGTCGCCAACGCCGAACGCCGTGGCCAGCGGCCGACCTGGGGTGATCAGGTGTACGTGTGGTGGGAAGACGACAGCGGCGTGGTACTTCGCTCATGAACATGAAGAAATTCAAGCGCCAGTTGCAACGAATAACCCCCGGCGGGCGGCATGTGGTCATCGGGATCCCTTTCCTCTGGCTGTTCCTGTTCTTCATGCTGCCGTTCTTCATCGTCCTGAAGATCAGCTTTGCCGAAGCCGACGTCGCGATCCCGCCTTACACCGAGATCTACACCTTCGTTGAGCAGAAGCTGCAACTGGTGCTGAACCTGGCTAACTACGCGATGCTCGGCGACGATGAGTTGTACATCGCCGCGTACCTGGGCTCGCTGAAGATGGCGTTTTTCAGCACCATCCTCTGCCTCTTGATCGGCTACCCGATGGCCTACGCCATTGCCAGTGCGCGCAAAGAGATGCAAACCGTCCTCGTGCTGCTGATCATGATGCCGACCTGGACCGCGATCCTGATCCGCGTGTATGCGTGGATGGGCATCCTCAGCAACAACGGCTTGCTCAACAGCTTCCTGATGTCCATAGGGCTGATCAACGAGCCGCTGCAGATCCTCAACACCAACATCGCGGTGTATATCGGCGTGGTCTATTCGTACCTGCCGTTCATGATCCTGCCGCTGTACGCCAACCTGGTGAAGCACGACCAGAGCCTGCTGGAAGCCGCCTCGGACCTGGGTTCGAGCACCATCAACAGCTTCTGGAAGATCACCGTGCCGCTGTCCAAGAACGGCATCATCGCCGGTTGCATGCTGGTGTTTATCCCGGTGGTCGGCGAGTTTGTGATCCCGGAACTGCTGGGCGGCCCGGAAACCCTGATGATCGGTAAAGTGTTGTGGCAAGAATTCTTCAACAACCGTGACTGGCCGGTGGCTTCCGCCCTGGCGGTGGTGATGCTGGCGATCCTGATCGTGCCGATCATCCTGTTCAACCGCAGCCAAGCCAAAGAGATGGAGGGCAAGATATGAAGCGCGTCAGTTTCTCAAGCTTCATGCTGGTGGCGGGGTTGTTGTTCATCTACCTGCCGATGCTGATCCTGGTGATCTATTCGTTCAACGAATCCAAGCTGGTGACGGTGTGGGGCGGTTGGTCGATCAAGTGGTACGTGGGCCTGTTGGACAACACCCAATTGATGGGCTCGGTGGCGCGCTCGCTGGAAATCGCCTGCTACACGGCCATCGCGGCCGTGGCACTGGGTACGCTGGCGGCGTTCGTGCTGACGCGCATCAGCCAGTTCAAGGGCCGCACGCTGTTCGGCGGCCTGGTGACCGCGCCGCTGGTCATGCCGGAAGTGATCACCGGTCTGTCGTTGTTGCTGCTGTTCGTGGCCATGGCGCAGATGATCGGTTGGCCCCAGGAACGTGGCATCGTCACCATCTGGATCGCTCACACCACGTTCTGTGCGGCGTATGTGGCGGTGGTGGTGTCGGCGCGTTTGCGTGAGCTGGACCTGTCGATCGAAGAAGCAGCGATGGACTTGGGCGCGCGGCCGTGGAAGGTGTTCTTCCTGATCACCATCCCGATGATCGCGCCGTCGTTGGCGGCGGGTGGGATGATGTCCTTCGCGCTGTCCCTCGATGACCTGGTACTCGCCAGCTTCGTCTCCGGCCCGGGCTCGACCACCTTGCCGATGGAAGTGTTCTCGGCCGTGCGCCTTGGGGTCAAGCCCGAGATCAACGCCGTGGCCAGCCTGATTCTGTTGGCGGTGTCGCTGGTGACCTTCCTGGTGTGGTTCTTCAGCCGTCGTGCCGAAGACCTGCGCAAGAAAGCCATCCAGCAAGCGATCGAAGAAGCCGCCGCCGATGGCTGGCAGCAGCCGGACAAGCGTCGGGCGCCTGCGCCGGTCTAACGGCC
>Ga0209913_1000210_pt1 | contig 59427 bp, 48 predicted proteins | sample PersoiDNA2013203_FD_185805 | JGI IMG/M metagenome (GOLD analysis project Ga0209913, IMG submission 185805) | Permafrost soil microbial communities from the Arctic, to analyse light accelerated degradation of dissolved organic matter (DOM) -... | ecosystem: Environmental > Terrestrial > Soil >...
GCAGTGACAGCAAACCTGCCTTTGGTAGTGAGTCTCATGTCTTTAATCAAGCCTTAAAAGTTATCGGGATTTTATAATACCTGATTACTTTAGTCAACTATTGTGCGGGTATAGTTCCCTAGGATTTAATTTAGCTTGTTGACTGTAATTTCTTTATCGACTTGGCGGTTAATCCCGCTTAATATCAAAGGCAGTTGCTACTTCGGCATCGCTACCAGAATCTGCAATAAGTGCTTGTAATTGCAATGTAAGTGCGGCTAATTTTGCATCTTGTTCTGCACTATGTGCCGATAATATCTGCAGCGCTTTAGACATGGCCTCAGGATTAAATTTGTCGTTATCATCACTTACCGCATAAGCCGTAAAGCTTGGGTTTTTAGCGGCATTACTTTGCGCATCCTCTTTACTGGTTTTTTCTTCCTCCAAGATACGCGCAGGAATGCCAACGGCAGTCGCATTGGCTGGCACGTCTTTTACGACGACGGCATTTGAGCCAATCTTTGCACCCGCACCAATCGTAATAGGGCCAAGAACTTTGGCGCCCGCGCCAATCACCACGCCATCTTCAAGTGTTGGGTGGCGCTTGCCTTTGTTCCAGGAAGTGCCGCCTAAGGTTACGCCATGATAAAGCGTGCAATCATCGCCAATTACGGCGGTTTCACCAATCACAATGCCCATGCCATGATCGATAAACACGCGTCGACCTATGGTAGCGCCTGGATGAATTTCAATACCAGTCAGCCAGCGGCCAATATGAGAATTGAACCTAGCTAACCAGTAAAAGCCATGTTGCCAAAGCCAATGTGATAGGCGATGCATCAATAAAGCATGCACGCCAGGGTAGGTCGTGAGTATCTCCCAGTGCGTGCGTGCCGCTGGGTCGCGTTGAAATACAATGGCGATATCTTCTTTAACGTGATCGAACATAAGTCATGCCTTAATATTGCTTTAATGGAGGCTTAAAAATTCAAGTCACTCATTAATACTTATCGTGTTTTTTGGGAGTTACCGTGAGCGTCAGTATGCCACGTAACAAGTTTATTTCTTCTTTTTCTAAGCGAATTCTTGCGTAAATACGTCTCATACGCTCCATCAGCTTTTTTGGTGCAACAGGGTTTAAGTACCCGATATGCAGCAAGGTTTCTTCTAAATGGGTATAAAAACCTTCAACACTATCTATTGTTGCAAGTTCAATAGCCGCATTCTGGCTGAAAGAGGCATCTTCAAGCGCCGCCATTCGTAGTTCATAGCACATAATTTGTACGGCGGCGGCTAAGTTAAGTGATGAATATTCAGAATTCGCTGGAATCATCGCTAGCAATTGGCAATGATCTAGTTCTTCGTTAGTTAAGCCGCTCATTTCAGTACCAAATACCAAAGCAACCGTTTGCGTTGCAGCAATTTCCATCGCGGTTGCCGCCGCTTCTCGCACATTCACTAACTCATGCGAAAGGCTGCGTTTGCGAGCACTCATGCCAATGGCAAAGGCGCAACCAGTTAGAGCCTCAGTCAACGTGCTCGTCACAATTGCATTTTCAAGCAAATCTGCTGCCCCTGTCGACAAAGCCGTTGCATGTGCATCAGGAAAACTATCAGGTTTGACTAAGTATAAATGCTGTAAGCCCATTGTTTTCATGGCTCGCGCCGCCGATCCAATATTGCCCGGATGGCTGGTTTGGCAAAGTATCACACGAAAATTTTGCAGTGGTTGAAGTTTTGTATTGTCTGATGATGACGTCATATTTTGAAAAATCTAGATTCTGGAGCAATCTAAATTTTGAACTCTAGGTAATAACCGTTAAAATAGCATTTTATCAGTTCTTTAACTCAGCTGTAATTTTAGATTTATTATAGGGTTGGGCTTACTTAATAATAATCTTTAAGAACCATTTTAGTATGGGTCGCGTTGAATAACTGGCTACTTCATATAGATTCGAGAAAACATGCATCCTATGCTATCAAACGCAGTGAAAGCTGCACGCCGTGCTGGCAGTATCATTACACGCGCCTCTGAGGACATTGGCTCACTAAAGATTCAAACCAAGACCTATAACGACTTTGTGACCGAAGTGGATAGGTCGGCAGAACAGGCCATTATCGAAACACTTAAAGATCTGTATCCGCACCATGGTTTTTTGGGCGAGGAAAGTGGTGAGTCTAATATTGAGGCTGATTTTATCTGGATTATTGATCCATTAGACGGCACGACCAATTTCTTACATGGTTTTCCACAATATTGCATTTCAATCGCCTTACAAGAGCGTGGTGTGTTGACACATGCCGTGGTGTACGACCCTAACAGAAACGACTTATTCACGGCGACTAAAGGTCGCGGTGCCTTTTTAAACGATAAGCGTATTCGCGTAACACAACGTACTAAATTGCAAGAATGTATGATTGGAACAGGTTTCCCGTTCCGTGACTTTACGCATTTAGAAACTTACATGGACATGTTGAAAGACATGATTAAAAAAACCACAGGTATTCGTCGCCCAGGTTCAGCTGCTTTAGATTTAGCTTATGTAGCCGCCGGTTGGTTTGATGGCTTTTGGGAAATTGGATTGTCAACTTGGGATATCGCCGCCGGTGGTTTGATTGTACAAGAGGCTGGCGGCATGGTCGGCGATTTCGAAGGCAATGAGGCGTGGATTAAAACGGGTAATATCGTGGCTGGAAATCCGAAAATATTTGGTCAAATGCTGCAAACATTAAGCCCGCATGTAACTGATGATTTAAAAACTCCTTCATCAACACCCGCACCAGAAGCAATATAAAAAATACTTTACGTTTTAAGGCTCGCCTGCTCATTAAGGGCAGGCGAGCTAGCATTACAAATGCCATTATCCCTTCAGATCTTCTGTCAGACAAATTTCAAACTTGCCCTTGAAAAAAGCATCAATTAACCAAGCACTATTACCAAAGCACTATTACCAAAGCACTATTACCAAAGCACTAGCTCCTAAGTACTAGCCCCAAAGTACTAACCGTAGTGAAATGATTTATCCGAATTACTTTTTTTACATAAAAGCGAAAAGTAGTGAGTGTATTTTCAATAGATGAGGTTCACGCCAATATGAACAATGTGAAGAACAAGGTGCAAAAATGCTAGAACACGTGTTTGAGCAATATGCGAAAAACGCGCAACGCGAACCGCAATTGACGGCTACTTTTATTGCCAGTTTAATTGCCAAAATTAGACCAGCAAAACCGCACCAGGTAGAAGCCGCTATCAAGGCGATCCAAGCGCTGTGTTATTTGCTTAATAGCAATCTTGAAAAAGCAAAACTGCTGCGCGAGGCAATACTGCGGCTGTTAAGCGAGCATAATCCCATCTCATTATTTTTAGTTTCACGACATTCTGCTTTTGTTGGATTTTTTACAGAGATGCGGCGACGAATCTCGCACAAGTTTTTACCCGAGGCCGTTGATACTTCATATCTAATCGATTTGTTTGCACTTTTCTTCTGCAAAACCAGTGATGAACTGTGGATTTTGGCTGTGCCAGATGATGTTTGGGCGCAACTGATTGTTGCGATGCATTTTGAAGATGCGCCGGAAAACATCACTGAGCCTTGCCGACAAAACTTACTGGCAGCCACCCAAGTGCTGTCGTATCGCATTGCTGCATTAGGTCTTGAGCCAGAATTGTTGCGTAATCACCCTGAGCTTGAGCAGCATACTTCCCCTTTTATTACCCAGCAAACTGAATTGGCTGAATTTTTATCGCCAGCCGAAAATGATACGAATGGCGTTAATCAAGGCGACATCAAGCATATTTTGGTGATGCTCAACCAATGTACCAGCATCATTGCTAAAATTCGTCGCAATAGCGGGCAAGCTGGCACCAGTATACAACTCACTTTTTTGTTGCAGCGCATGTCGCAGCAAATCGTCCGCTTAGAAACCTTGCTGCATATCCTTGATCATTTAGCCAATGGTTCTACTACGAGTACTGAAGCTCCGCAATCTGAAATCGTTCACGGTGAAATCGTGCAATTATTCAAAGAGCTGGTGTATAGCGAGTGCCACAAAAATGATGTGCATGAGCATTGGCAAGAAAACATGGAGATTATGGCGCTGCGTGTAACAGAAAATGCGAGTCGCACAGGTGAGCATTATATTACTGACAATCGCCATGAGTACTTTGCTTTGATGCGCTCTGCAATGGGAGCGGGAGTGATTGTAGCAATGATGGCAACGCTTAAAATATTGGTAGCTAAGCAGCATTTAGCGCCACTCACTGAGGCGCTGTTGTTTAGTTTGAATTATGGCTTGGGTTTTATTTTGATTCATATTCTGCATTTTACGGTAGCCACTAAGCAGCCAGCCATGACCGCTGCCGCCATTGCTGCCAGTATTGATGCTACTGATAGTAAGTCCAAAGAAATGGATAACTTGGTCGCGATGATTGCAAATACCATGCGTAGCCAAATCATTGCAATTTTTGGTAACGTGGTATTGGCCATCCCAGTGGCAATGCTGATTGCTTGGGCTGTATTTAACGTGAGCGGGCAGCATTTTGTAAGCCCGGAAAAGGCCCATCATTTATTGGCAGATATTGACCCAATACGCAGTGGTGCCTTGTTTTATGCAGCTATCGCCGGGGTTTGTTTATTTATTTCCGGCTTGATTGCGGGCTACCACGATAACTTGGCGGTATATAATAAAATTCCACAACGTTTACGCGCCCTTGCTTGGCTGCAAAAATTATTGGGCGTGGCACGCTTAGATCGTGTTGCATCTTATATAGAAAATAACTTGGGTGCGCTGGCGGGTAATTTTTATTTCGGTTGTCTGCTAGGCGGCATGACGGCGATAGGCGTATTGTTTGGCTTGCCAGTTGATATTCGGCACATCGCTTTTTCATCGGCGTTTGTCGGGTTTTCTGCGGTTGGTTTAGACTTAATGCTGAGTTGGCAAACCGTTGCATTTGCTGCGCTAGGGCTGGTGCTGATTGGGTTTGTGAATCTGGCGGTGAGTTTTAGTTTAGCCTTATATGTCGCGATGAAATCACGAAAAGTACGCTTCAAACAATGGCGTTTATTGCTGAGTAATCTGGCAACCAGGCTGAATCAGCATCCCGCTGAGTTTGTGATGCCACCCAAAAAACTTGATGAATAATCATATAATCTGAAAATATCACACACATAATTCATTATGAACAATCAAAACCAAACAGATATCCCTTTTGACGACCCGCGACGCCATGCAATGGCGAATCAATCTACCTGGGTAAGTGTTGCGGTGAATAGCTTATTGACGCTATTGCAGATCGCAGCTGGTTTTATCGCACATTCCCAGAGTTTGATTGCAGATGGCATGCATTCGCTATCTGACCTGGTCTGTGATTTCTTGGTGCTGGTGGCCAGTCACCATAGTAAAAATCCTGCTGATGCCGGGCATCCTTATGGTCATGGCCGTGTAGAAACCGCGGCTTCTTTTGTCTTAGGTGCAATTCTAGCTGCAACTGGCGGCGCAATTATGGCTGCGGCTGCCATCAAGCTGCAGAACATTGAGCATCTGCCGCCAGTCGCACCGTTAGCGTTATGGGTTGCATTAATCGCACTCATTGCCAAAGAGGGATTGTTCCGCTACATGTTGCATGTGGGTGAACGCCTGCGATCACCCATGCTCATTGCCAATGCATGGCATGCACGGTCAGATGCCGCTTCATCCTTGGTGGTGGCGGTCGGTATCGGCGGTAACCTGATGGGTTTTATGTATGCCGACTCCGTGGCTGCAATCGTCGTTGGGTTTATGATAGTTCGGATGGGTATCGTATTTGCATGGGATGCTTTTCAGGAGCTGATTGATGCTGGATTATCCATCGAGGAGGTCGACAGTATCCGTCAGACATTAATTGATACGTCAGGGGTCGTCAATTTACACGAACTGCGCACTCGTCGCATGGCGCACCGCGCGTTAGTAGATGCGCATATCCTGGTTGACCCACGTATTAGCGTGTCTGAAGGCCATAGTATTGCTGAGCGCGCAAGGGGACGCATATTGAAAAGTCATCCAGCGGTATCTGACGTATTGGTACATGTAGACCCTGAAGATGATATTGACCATGATAGCCATGCCGAAAGAATGCCTGGGCGCGAAACTTTGCTGATGCATTTAGCGCCATTGCTAGATGAATTGCCAGAGCCGAAAAAAGTGGTATTTCATTACATTAATGGGAAAGTCGAAGCAGAAGTTTACTTACCGCACGATTTTTTTGAGCACGGGAAAGCGTTGGTAGAGGCTGAAGCAAAGGTGGCAGGTCGGCTAACGGACAATCAATACTTTAGTACAGTGTCACTGATTTGCGTAGTAGTACCCAAGTAAAATTGCAAGGGGGATTAATTAGCGGCAGGTATGCCCTGCCGCTTCATTTGAACATGGGTTTGTTTATACAAAATCCCATGATGCACAGTTATTATTTATTAACTGATTGTTTCAAGCCAGCACCTACAGAAAAGCTTACTTGATTGCTAGCTTTGATTGTTAGTGGTTCGCCATTAGCTGGGTTGCGGCCTTGACGCTCTGGACGATGTGCTACTTTGAATTTGCCAAAGCCAGTAATGTTCACATCATTACCTTGAGCTAAAGCACTAGAGATGCCTTCTAATACCAAGTTAAGCGCGTTATGAGCATCAGTTTTTGTTACGCTTGATTGCGCTGCAATCAATTCAACTAAATCGGTTTTACCTAATACATTTTTTGCTGCTTGTGTCATGGATTTTCCTTTGTGGTGGTGGCTAAAGTTAATTCTGAATGAGTCCCAGCCTTAAGTAGGCTGGTGCTTACTTATAAATTATGCTGCAATTTCATTGTTCATGTAAAGCTCAATAGCCAATTGGGCGGTTATTTTGAGCACTATTTTGCATAATGTTTAATAAATAGGCCTAAAATTGCCCTGTTGTAGGTAATAGGCTGGATTATTTTTTTAAAAAACAATACTAATGCTCTTGTGACTTAGCGACAATTATTGTTGATAAATGCTTGCTGACAGTCTGTTTGTTAATAAATACTGGTTTTGTTCTGGTTTGCTGGGCGCATTAAACAATGTGCCAATACAAGCAAAATTGCAGTATCATTTTACTGAAATTCAGATTGATTACATCGGAGCTAATGCATGAAAAAAATCCTCATTGCCAACCCTAAGGGCGGTAGCGGGAAAACTACGCTAGCCACCAATCTGGCCGGTTATTTTGCTATGCTTGGCGGGCGAGTCATCCTGTCCGACATGGATCGTCAGCAGTCTTCCACGCAGTGGATACAGCGCCGACCGCCTGAAATGCCGCTGATCCAGCCACATAACCCTCGAAGTAAAGCCCTTGGTTTAGATTATGAATGGTTAATTACTGACTCTCCTGCGGGATTGCGTGAGGAAAAACTATCTGATGCGGTTAAGCTGGCCGATTGCGTGATTGTGCCGATACAGCCATCAGCGTTTGATATTGGCGCTACACGCGACTTTCTTGACATTTTGGCCGCGGAAAAAGCCATACGCAAGCAGAAGACTTTTGTAGCGTTGGTTGGTATGCGCGTGAACAGTCGTACACATTCAGCTGCTGCGCAGGCCGAGTTCATGACGCAGACAGGTTTTCCAGTGCTTACTTATCTTCGTAATGCGCAGGTCTATGCAACGGCTGCAGAGCAAGGTGTTAGTCTGTTTGATATGCGACCATCACTTGTAGTACAGGATTTGCAACAGTGGGCACCCTTGCTGGATTGGGTCGTAGAGGCAACCGACGTTGAAGAGTGAAGTCACATTTCAATTGAAGCACGCCGATGCGCATAGCGCTTTTAAGCAAATCGCCGGTGACTGCATTAAACACCTGCAAAGCAATCAGGAAATGCTATTGCACGGAGCGGATATTGAAGGTGTACACCAGATGCGGGTGGCATTACGCCGTCTGCGCTGTGCATTCTTAGTGTTCAGAAATATTGTTGGTAGCGCTAATAGTAAAACATTAATGGCGGAATTAAGGTCAGTTGCAAATACCCTGGGTAGGGCGCGCGATCTGGATATTTTTTTAACACAAACCTTGCCGGTAGTAAGTGCACAGTTTAATGATCATAGCGGCCTGATAAAGTTACGAGATAAGGCGCTAGCTGCTCAGGCCCAAGCATATATTGAAGTGCGTGAGATGCTTTCTACGAAACGTTATCGCCATATGTTATTAACATTATCCGATTGGATTGAGAACGAGCGCTGGCGTCAAGGCGCGCATGAGTCTAAAACACCTAAAGTGCATACCCTTGCAACAGCTTATCTTGATAAATACCGGAAGCAATTGAAGGCCAGCAGTAAACTGCTAACTAACGCGCAGCCAGAAGCGCGTCATGCAACACGTATAGCCGCAAAAAAATTGCGCTATACCGCAGAGTTTTTTGCCAGCCTCTACTCTGTGGCTGAATCGCGTGCATACATTCGAAAATTATCTCAGTTACAGGACTGTTTAGGTATGCTTAATGATATTGTCATCACTGAAAAGCTGCTGCTTCAGATTGCCGGTTCGCGTCACAGTCGCACGCTGGATGATGCGCTTAACATTTTTTCTGGTTGGAATGCTTGCAACACAATGCACGGTGTGACTCAAATGAACAAAGCTTGGCTAAAATTCAGCGATCAAAAACCGTTCTGGCACTAAAGGCTAGTAAATCTAGAGGTTAGTAAAGCTGGCGTTTAGCAAAACCAGTTATTGAAAAATTAACCTTTAGCCTTGATCTCATTCATTTTTTCACGCCACTCTTCCAGCTGTTCGTCTTCTATTTCAAGTTGAATAGCGAGCGCCTCTTCTTTACTCAGTTTTTCTTTCAATAGTCGGCGAGGCAGTTTTTTTCCCATTCTGGAAAGTAAGCGCTCAGCCTCGTCATTTGTTAAAAGTCGGGCTTTTTCTAGATATTCTTCATTGGCATTTTTAATTCCCATTTCAATTCCCTTATTCACAAATATTTCTATAATCTTATATACGAATATTAAAGTATTACAAACCACTACTGTGTTACATATTTGTGACAGGAATGCATGATTAATATTTGTTAATCATCGAATCCCCAGATATTCATTGTAGCCACAATTGTTGGACACCAAATACAGCCATGGCATGCGACAACTCGTGAGTTCTATATTGTAGCAGGGTTGTTTATTCTTTTATGACGTGCAAGTTCTAACACTGGGGGCTGGCATATTTAGGTGGAAGTTCTTGTACTTGTGATAAAATTTGCTTGAGTGACAGACTTACATATCGACGCTTACACCTCGACTTAGAGTTATGCCGTAATCTTCAACCATAAAAATCTGATTAACTATGGCGTTAGTCGGTCAATAAAAATCATACTGCCGTGTGCGTGAAGTTGAGGGTAGTTCATCCAGACAAACTATCCTTAACAATTGGAATTTTGAGAGTATTGATGAATCCTTGTTTTGGCCTTTGGCCTGATGGTAGTAACTCCTTCTACCATGTAGTTGTAGTCAATCTAACTTTCATAAAACACTGTAAATATGACTGAATCAGATCAATATGGTTTTTTAAAAGATAGATAAAGGCTATGAAAAATATTGCGCCTAGCTCATTTGCTCGCGGCCTTTGGTTTACCATAGGTATGCTCATTGCCATTGGTTTTACCTTTGCGATTTACGTGTGGTCAGAAAAACAGATTGATCGCGCTAACGAGGTGCGGCACCAGTCATTTTTGCTGGTCAATGAACTGCGGCAATCCTCAGATGACCTGACTCTGATGGTGCAAAACTATGTGGCTACTGGCAACCCCATCTATAAAAAATACTATCAGGACATTTTGGATATCCGCAACGGCCAGAAAGTTAGGCCAATAGAATATCAGCAAGTTTATTGGAATCTTGTCATGGCGGACGGTAAGTTGCCAAGTGCTGACAGCAAGCTAGCCATTGCCTTGCTGGATTTGATGCGGCAGGCCGGATTTTCTGCAAAAGAGTTTCGCCAGTTGGCGACAGCTAAGCAAAACTCTGACGATCTAACCGCTATCGAATTTGATGCTATGAAGTTGGTTGAAACCATCGGCTCTGGGGCTGAGACCAACCGAACTAAGGCGCTTCTGATGTTACATGACGAAAAGTATCATCAGTCCAAAGCCTCCATCATGAAACCCATCAACGAAGTCTATTCGATGATAGATGAGCGTACCCTCAAGGCTGTACATACTAGTGAGACTCTCGCAACGATCTTACGGATATTATTGATTGCATTCGTAGTTGGGCTGATATTTATTTTAAGGCGAACTTACGCAGCCTTGAAAGCTACACTAGGCGGCTCCGTTGGCGAAGTACAGGCGCAGATTGCCAGGATCGGCAGCGAGGATTTTACGTCCGCCCTTGTCGTTGCTGATGATAAGAAAAATAGTGTGTTGGGATGGTTGGCGAAAAAGCAGGCTAACCTGATTGAAATGGGTCGCGAGCGCAGGCAGGCGGAGCAGGCATTAAAAGAGAGCGAATTCCGCTGGAAATTTGCCATTGAAGGTTCCGGTGATGGGGTCTGGGATTGGAACATTAGCACCGACGAAGCGCAGTATTCCAAACGCTGGAAAGAGATGCTAGGGTATGCCGAAGACGATATTCTTCCCACCAACCAAGAATGGCTTACTCGCATTCATCCTGATGATCGGTCATATGTTGCAGAAACGATGCAGGCATATCTGGAGGGTAAGGCACCCATTTATGTCGTTGAATACCGATTACAGTGCAAAGATCAGAGCTATAAATGGATTCTAGGTCGAGGTACGGTGGTCAGCCATAGCGCAGATGGCAAGCCCTTGCGCATGATAGGCACCCATACCGACATCGATCTACGCAAGGCGGCTGCCGAGGAGATCCAGAGTCTGGCATTCTACGACCCCCTCACACACTTGCCCAATCGGCGGCTTTTGGTGGATAGGCTCAATCAAGCCTTAGTTTCCAGTACCCGTATAGGTCGAGATGGTGCGCTGCTGTTTCTTGATCTGGACCACTTTAAGACACTTAACGATACCATTGGACACGATACTGGGGACTTGCTGCTACAACAGGTGGCTGAACGGCTGACTGCTAGTGTACGAGAAGGCGACACGGTGGCGCGTATTGGCGGAGATGAGTTTGTGGTAATGCTGGAAAATCTCAGCGACTCTGCGCTTGAGGCAGCCGCGCAGGCTGAACTTATTGGTGAGAAAATTCTTAAGGAGCTCAGTCAGCCTTATCAACTTGCCTCGTATGAATATCAAAGCACCTCTAGCATAGGCGTTGCGCTTTTCAGTGATCACAACCAGTCGCAAGAGGAGCTGCTGAAGCATGCTGATATTGCCATGTATCAGGCCAAGAAGTCTGGTCGGAACACCTTGCGCTTCTTCGACCCTCACATGCAGGATGCTATCAATACTCGCGTGGACCTAGAACGGGAATTACGCAAAGCACTTGAACAGCAGCAATTCCAGCTGTATTACCAAATTCAGGTAGATGGTTCAGCACGTACAGTGGGCGCTGAGGCATTGATTCGCTGGATACACCCTGAGCGCGGCTTAATCTCGCCATTTGATTTTATTCCATTAGCCGAAGAAACCGGGCTAATCCTCCCGATTGGCCTATGGGTATTGGATACCGCCTGCGCTCAGCTTAAGGCGTGGCAACAAGCGCCACTCACCAGTGATCTTACGCTATCGATCAACGTCAGCGCTAAACAGTTTCGCCAAGATGATTTTGTGAACCAAGTACATGCGGCGGTAGAACGCCATGCTATCAATGCGAAAAAGCTCAAGCTGGAACTGACCGAGAGTATGCTGTTGGATAATATTGACGGTACGGTTGCTACCATGAATGCATTGAAAGAAATTGGCATCCGATTCTCCTTGGATGATTTTGGCACGGGTTATTCGTCCTTGCAATATCTCAAACAATTACCGTTATATCAGCTTAAGATCGACCAGTCATTCGTACGTGACCTTGTTGTCGACAGTCACGACAGATCAATTGTGCGCACCGTCATTGCCATGGCGAATAGCCTGGATTTAAACGTTATTGCCGAAGGGGTAGAGGCCTTGGAGCAGCGAAGCCTTCTTCTTAGCAAAGGCTGCATATACTTTCAAGGGTATTTGTTTGGTCGGCCAGTGCCGATTGAGCAATTTGAAGCATTACTAAAACAAAATAGTTAACCGGTATCACTATTGATTGACTTAGTTGGTTGGCTTACGTTAGCGCTTAGTTAATTCATAACGCGTTTAAACAATCTTGTGCATACCCTGACGGTTGGCTCTAGAAAAAGAAGATTCTCGTCCAGAAGCTGTCGTTAATCTTGCCTGCAGGTAAGCGGGTTGACGCAATCGGGTTGACTAATTAATGATTAGAAAAAATAAGGAATAGTTTTGGAATTACTTCGCACGTATGCTTTGACCGCCCTAGCCGCCATTTTTTGGGGAGCAAACTTCAATCTGGCGAAGCCTGTTGTTGCTGAAATGCCTCCATTTGAGGCTGGTGCCAGCCGGTTTATGATTGCTGCTGCCGTCATGCTTATCATCACGTTATACCGGAGGGAGACGGTGCCTTTTCGGCATGCACGGGTTTATGTGCTTTTGGGGCTGCTGGGCGGCTTTGGCTTTAACCTGTTTTTCTTTCTGGGTATGCAGAGTACATCACCCGCTAATGGCGCTTTGATTATGGCGCTGAATCCATTGCTCACCAGCCTGCTTGCTTATGCAGTCCTTAAAGAGCGGCTAAGCTACCGCCAACTGCTGGGTTTTCCTATCGGAGTGGTCGGTGTGGGGGTTGTGGTATTAGGGGCTGGCGCTCAAGTACGTATTGCCAGTGGTGATTTGCTGATTCTTGCTGCAAACCTAAGTTGGGCTTTCTATAATGTTTTTGCGCGGAAACTTATGCCGAAAGATACCAGCGGCATCGCCAATACCGCTGGCATTATGACAGTGGGCGCTTTGGCGTTAACAGCGCTCATGCTGCTTAGTGGTGAAAAGCTCATTATCCCGAGTTTGTATGCTGGGAGTGCCTTGTTGCTGATGGCGATTGGCGGCGGGGTGCTGGCGTATTTGTTCTGGAATGCCAGTATTGTCAGGCTCGGAGCCGCAAAAGCTGCCATTTTTCTCAATCTCATACCGGTTGCTTCGATGATTATTTCTGCATTTGAAGGCCTGCTGCCCAATTCGGCGCAACTGATTGGCGGCGTATTAGTTATTGGAGCTGTTACCTTTTCGTCTCTCCCTGTTTGTCCAAAAGACATCAGGAGTTCATAAGCATTGCACCGTATTCGCAAACTGCTAGCGCTAAAGCCGTCATTCAGATTTCAAGATAGTTAAGTAAAGTCCAGCCCTTTACCATTTTGAATGGTCATCAAATTGTAACCTTAATGCCATATTATTTTCTGGTCATCCCCGACAAAGGCTACTTCAATGTCGCTTTCATGCCCGCATTAGTTAAATAAAAATAAAGCATGGACTGTTGGATCAACTGCGCTGTGTCCCATAAACCAGCGTTTCTATTACATACAGGTATTGAATTTTCAGGAAGATATATGTTTGCTAAACTTAGTGTAGGTCAGCGCTTGATGGGTATCATAGGGCTGTCGGTGCTGGTCTCGGCATTGCTGACTGTACTGGGGCTTTACGGGTTGTCCGCGGCAAAAGATAGCCTTAAAACTGTTTATGAAAAGCGTATGCTGGCAGCCGGTGAGTTGTCGAAAATATCTAATGCATTACTCGATATTCAAGCACAAACTTACAATATGGCGGCTGGAGTTTCCGAGGCGACAACGCCTGATGGCGATAAAATACGTATTCTGAATATGGTGGTGGTCAAGCAGGTTGCTCCTAAAATAAAGGAAGATTTAACAACCATCGCTGGCTTATGGAAAGACTATCTGGCAACGTCCCCGGCACCTGAAGAAAAGTCTTTGGTTGAGAAGTTTGCCATGGCTAAAGATAGCTTTATCAATAACGAAGTGAAACTGGCTTTGCTTGCTATGCGTAAATACGATGCCGTGGAAACTATGCGCTATGCTGATGCCATGCCGGATAAATATAAAGCCGTCAATGATGCTTTAGAACCGCTACTTGAATTTCAGTTTGATGTTGCAAACTCAGAATACAAAGCCGGTGTTACGCGCTATGAAAATGCTCGATTCATCTCATTTTTTGCTATGGGTGCTTCCATTGCTATTTTAATCTGGCTCGGCCTTGCCATGACTCGTTCAATTACGAGAGCATTGGGCGGAGAGCCTAGTGAGATCAACGACGCAGCCACCCGTATGGCTGCAGGAGATCTTAGCTTTACGATGCCGCTGGTAGAAAATGATAGTAGTAGCGCGATGGCGGCCATGAGTCGAATGCAGCATGCCATCAGGATGCTTATTGCTGATAGCGCAATGCTTTCACAGGCGACCGTGGATGGGCATCTTTCAAAACGTGCCGATGCCAGCCAGCATCAGGGCGACTTCCGTAAGGTAGTGGAAGGTGTCAATGCTACCTTGAATGCTGTTGCTGATCCGCTCAATATGGCGGCCACCTATGTGAACCATCTATCTAAAGGTGTTATTCCAACTGAAATTACTGCTAACTACAATGGTGATTTCAATTTAATCAAAAACAACCTGAATGCGTGCGGTAGTGCAATCAAAGCGCTGGTGGCTGATGCTAATCTGCTGGCAAAAGATACTGGCGCCGGTGTGTTAACGACAAGAGCCGATGGGGCAAAACACCTAGGCGAATATCGTAAAGTAATTGAAGGGCTCAACGCCACGCTGGATGCCATGGCAGGCCCGTTGAATATGGCTGCCACTTATGTTGACCATTTATCCAAAGGTGTTATTCCGCCAGAAATCACCCGCAACTACAACGGCGACTTCAATATTATCAAAACCAATCTGAATGCATGTGGCAATTCCATCAAGGCTCTGGTTGCTGATGGCAATTTACTGGCCGAAGCAACCGCCGAGGGGTCGCTTGGCATACGTGCCGATGCTACAAAACATCTGGGTGAATATCGCAAAGTGATGGAAGGCCTGAATGCAACGCTGGATGCCATAGTGACGCCGCTGAATATGGCAGCTAGTAGTGTTGAGCGTATTGCTATAGGTGATATTCCAGCTAATATTACCGCTAACTATCATGGTGACTTCAATACCATTAAAAACAACCTCAATACTTGTTTTGCTGCCATTAACCACTTGGTGGTAGATGTTAACAGCTTGTCCGAGGCAGCAAGCGAAGGGCGAATTTCAGCACGTGCCGATGCCAAGCAACATCAGGGTGATTTCCGCAAGATTGTCGAGGGCGTCAATGCGACACTGGAAACCATCGTTGAACCTATCCTGGCAGTAAAAATGGCAGTGGAAACCATCAATGCAGCAGCAGGTGAAATTTCCAGTGGCAATAGCGACCTGTCTAGCCGTACCGAGCAGCAAGCTTCCACTTTAGAAGAAACTGCTGCCAGCATGGAAGAATTGGCATCGACAGTTAAACACAATGCAGAAAATGCCAAACAAGCGAATCAACTGGCCCTTGAAGCATCAGGCGTTGCCGTTAAGGGTGGTCAGGCTGTATCGGAAGTCGTCACTACCATGAGCGCAATCAACACTAGTGCCAAGAAAATCGAAGATATTATCAGTGTGATTGATGGCATTGCTTTCCAGACTAACATCCTTGCACTTAATGCAGCCGTAGAAGCTGCCCGTGCCGGCGAACAAGGCCGCGGCTTCGCGGTGGTTGCCGGTGAAGTGCGCAGTCTTGCGCAACGCTCAGCCGATGCCGCTAAAGAGATTAAGTTGCTCATCACAGATTCTGTCACTAAGACTGCTGAAGGAACTAAGCAGGTTGAAAACGCGGGTAAGACCATGAACGAGGTGGTGACCTCAGTCAAGCGCGTCTCAGAGATTATCAGTGAAATTGCCGCCGCTTCGGTAGAACAAAGCCAGGGCATTAATCAGGTCAACAACGCGGTGACCAGCATGGATGAAGCTACACAGCAGAATGCCGCCTTGGTTGAACAAGCTGCCGCTGCCGCTGAGTCGCTGGTGGATCAAGCCAACACCTTATCTGATGTGATTGGAGTATTTAAACTTGAAGGCAACAGCAAGCAAAATATGCGTGTGTCGAATAGCCCAATGAGGAGCTTGGTAAGTAAATCAGTCGGGCAACTAGCGCCAGTTAGACCGACGTTTGCCAAACCTGTGATCGCCAAGCCAATATCCGCTAAAGCAGCAAAAATTGCTGTGAAAACCGGTACAGGAGATGATGATTGGGCTGAGTTTTAATCAGGGTAGATATTATTCTCCGAAGAAATTGAAGTTGAAGTTTATGCGACGACAGGTAAAATTATTGAAATTTGCTATTAAGTGTATAAAATCGGCAAAAGAGTAATTTTTGATTGAATAACTTCAAGAAGTAAAAAGGCGCCCTGGGGCGCCTTTTTACTTTACAGCTTTATTACATGCAAATTAACAACATTAGTGAGGAGTCTACCCAGTTCAATGTACACACAACCCTTATAATTATGTAACAGTGAAAAGTCCTAGTGATAAATCTCCCTGCTGATACTAATGCGAGAACTGTGCCAATATTTACATACTGGCATTAATAGTTATAACTTTATGAAATATATGGATATTATCTACTTCTACAACAGCTCGCATTTACCAAGTGAAAGCCTTGAGTTGGTTGTATATACACATTAAGGCTGTAGTCAACCACCACATTTGAAAATTTTTTTATTTTATACTTTAAGCACTCAGTAAATTGATCTGTTGACGTGCAAATGCACTTTTGAGTCGACGAATACCTTGCGTTACTTCTTCATTGTTGAGGTTAGCAAAGCCCATTCTAATGCCGAGTACTTGGTTTTCTTGATGTGAAAATAATCTTCCCATTTGCACGCGAACTTTTTGAAACTCGACTTCTTTTATTAATTCGTTGATATTGATGGACGCATCTATGCGTAGCCAGAATGCCAATCCACTGTCAGCAAGTTGAAAACTTAAATATTCGCCCAACTCTTTTTGTAGCAGATTGGATAAATATGTTCTGCGCTCTTCATATATTTTTAGCATTCGTAAAATATGTTTTTTTATTTCACCTGTGTGTAGCAATTCGGCTACGGCTAACTCAATGATTTGATTGCCTTGGCGGTCAATCAACATGACTTGATTGGCGCATAAGTGCACGATTTCTTCAGGGGCAACGATGTAGCCAAGGCGGAACCCTGGGGTTAATATTTTTGAAAGTGAGCCTATGTAAATTACGCGTTTAGACTTTTGCATGCTAGCTATTGGCATTGCAGGATTGCTAGAAAAATTAAATTCATGATCATTATCATCTTCGATAATTAAAAAATCATATTGTTCAGCAAGCGCTAAAAGCCTTTTTCGACGTGGTAGTGACATGGTTACTGTGGTTGGTATATGGTGATGCGGGGTTACATAAACCGCACTCACTTTTTGTTTGAGGCATAGTTGCTCAAGATCATTCACATCAATGCCTTCAGCATCATGGCCTACACTCAAAACATTGGCACCACAATTTTTAAAGGTTTCGCGGGCAAGTGGATTGCCTAGTTGCTCAACAACTACAGAGTCACCAGTTTCTATAAATGTTTTAGCAATGACAAAGATACCCATTTGACTGCCGCGAACAACACAAATATTCTCAGTTTTCGCATGCAGGCCTCGTTCCATATTGAGCATGTGAACAATTGCTTCACGTAAAATCATCGCGCCTTTTGGGTCACCATAGCCTAGCTTATTATTTCTTGCTGAAGCAATTAACGCATGACGCATGGCACGTGAAAGTATTTCAAATGGTATTAACCTAGCATCAGGTAGGCCGTCGCTAAAATAAATGAAGTCGTGTATCTGCCGCTTACTTAAAATAGGCGTCACATCAATGGGTAGGGGGTGTTTAGTCTCGGGCTGGCGCTGGGGTGTGATGCTAAAGCTATTGTTGATTGTAAGCACTCTAGTGGATACGAATGTCCCGCGTTTACTTTCACTAGTGAGCCAGCCTTGTGCAACCAGTTCATCGTATGCCTGAATAACGGTTTTTCGATTGACCTTTATTCTGCTGGCAAATTCACGTGTGCCAGGTAATGCATTACCTGGAGAAAATCGGCCGTTTTGTATTTCTTCGATGATTTTTTGTGCAATTTGCACATGGATAGATATCCCGGACTCACGCACTACATCTATGTTGAGTTCCCAAGGTCTTAACATTCAATGCTCCTATCCAAATCAAATCTTGATTACATTGATTTCTGAAATAGTAATGTTCAGAAAATCTCGATTGATGGATAACTAGGAGAATCCAAGATCGTCATACTACCAAACTATTGACGATGACTTGAAATAATTTATCTGGACCAGTATGAATCAATATTCTGGATGGCACGTGAGTAGGGGTTTTTATATACAGTTACATCTGTTTACAAATTGAAATAATTATATGAAGTTAAATATTAATTTGGTTTTAATTTAATCGTTTCACCATTGGTCATCCTAGTGCCAGTTGCAAGTAAACAAGATAAAGAATTTTTAATTTTTACTTAATTTATCTTTGGAGATAATACTTATGTTTACAAGAAAACAAGCAATAGGTGTTGCGGCATTTGTAGCCATGGCGATGCCAATGGTCGCATCTGCAGCAGCTGACCAAGAAGCCGCAATGAAAGATGCAAATAACTGGGCTCATCCACGTGGTCAGCACAATAACCAAGGCTACAGTGCTTTGGCGCAAGTAAATAAAGGTAACGTTAAAAACCTTAAAGCTGCATGGACATTCGCTACAGGTGTAAACCGTGGCCATGAAGGTTCACCAGTAGTTGTTGGTAACATCATGTACGTGCACACTGCGTTCCCAAACAATGTATACGCACTTGATTTAAACGACAATCAAAAAATCGTTTGGTCTTATTTCCCAAAACAAGATCCATCAGTACAAGCTGTACTTTGTTGCGATAACGTTTCACGTGGCCTTGGCTACGGTGACGGTAAAATCTACCTGCAACAAAATGATGGCAGCTTGGTTGCTTTAGATGCTAAAACTGGTGCTAAAGTTTGGTCTGTATTAGTAAATGACCCAAAAGTCGGCGCTACTAATACCAATGCTCCACATGTTATTAAAGACAAAGTATTAACCGGTTGTTCAGGCGCTGAGTTCGGTGTACGTTGCTTTATTGCTGCATACTTCATTAAAGACGGTTCATTAGCCTGGAAAGCATACTCAACAGGCCCTGATGCTGAAACTTTACATGATAAAAATACCAACAGTGAAAACCCACAATACAATGCATTGTCAGTGTATGAAGATGTTAATGGTGGGAACAAAATGGGCGGTTCTTTCAAGGCATTACCGTTAGAAAAAATGAAAATTGGTGAGCAGGAATTAGGCACACGTACATGGTTAAAACCACAAGCAGTTAAAGATGGCTGGCAACATGGTGGTGGTTCTGTATGGGGCTGGTGGCCGTATGACTCACGCACTAATTTAGTTTATTACGGTGCAGGTAACCCTTCAGTATGGAACCCAGATGTTCGTCCAGGCGATAACAAATGGTCTATGACTGTAACAGCACGTGATTTAGACACTGGTATGGCTAAATGGGCGATGCAAATGACTCCACATGATGAGTGGGATTACGATGGAGTAAATGAAGTTATTTTGTTCGACAAAGGTGGTAAAACATACGCTTGGCACCATGACCGTAACGGTTTTGCGTACACTTGGGATGCACATACAGGTACATTGATTGCTGCTGAAAAAGTACACCCATTTGTTAACTGGGCAACTGGTGTTGATTTGAAAACAGGCGTCCCTGCTAAAACAGCGAATGCTTCAACTCACCAAGACTACAATGCTAAAGGCATTTGCCCAGCTGCGTTAGGTACTAAAGATCAACAACCAGCTGCTTACTCACCAAAAACTGGTTTGATGTATACACCTTTAAACCACGTGTGTATGACATATGAGCCAGTTGAGTCTAAATATGTAGCAGGTCAGCCATGGGTTGGTGCTACTTTAACTATGTTTGCTGGTCCTGATGGTGTTATGGGTGGCTTCGGCGCTTATAACCCAATGACCAACAAAAAAGTTTGGTACAACAAAGAGAAATTCTCTGCTTGGAGCGGTGCTTTAACAACTGCTTCAGACTTAGTATTCTACGGAACTCTTGATCGTTGGTTAAAAGCGGTTGATGCACAATCAGGTAAAGAACTTTGGAAATTCCAAGTTGGTTCTGGTGTGATTGGTAACGTATTCACATATGGTAACAAAGGTAAACAATACGTTGGTGTGCTTTCAGGTATTGGTGGCTGGGCTGGCGTTGCGATGAACCTTGGTATGACTACTGACACAGATGCACTTGGTGCAGCTGGTGGTTACAAAGAATTAACTAAATACAACGCTGCTCCTGGCGGCGGTGCATTAACAGTATTCAACCTATAATTGATTGTTGCAAAACATTAATTATTAGCTAATTACTCAAGTTAGTTTTACGTAATAAGTAATACAAAAAACACCCCGATTCGTCGGGGTGTTTTTTTATAATCATTGTAGTTGGAACGAAAAGTATGTATTTCCCACCTAGAAAAGGCAGGTACATCTACACAAAGATTAGCGGCCTTTTGATTACTTTTAATTTGCCCGCTCCTTCCGCCAGTAACATTGATGTAAATGCCGTAAATCGGCTGTCTACAGCCGATGTGTGGTTGTCTGCAGCCAATTGTCAGTGGCTGCATAATTATTAATAAAATATAAAATAACAAGTTATCCAATTGTAACAATCACTTAGATAGAGTTTCACATGGCTGGCACGAATGTCGCATACATCCATAGATAGTCATGTTGCCATGATCTGGCAACCCAAGGCTTATTAATTCTTTTAACTAACGTAAAGAAAATACTTATGGATAAAGTACCTGATATTGTTGATTTTGTACTCTACTTTTTAGCTGGATTATCAATCCTGACCTGGACTATTCTGTTGGTAAAGAGTTATGTGTTTTGGCGATTAAAGCAAGCCAACCTTCAATTGCTTGACAACTACTCTGGAGTCACTCGTTTAACGAAAATACCTGAAATGCTCGGTAATGCTAAAGGATCTTTAAGTGTGCTGAGCAACAAGGTCATACATGATATTAAGGCCTGGAGCAAAGATGCCTCGCTGGAAGTTGATGAATTTCACGATATGCTGCGGCAATCACTGCGGCAAGAGCGACACCAACAACAAGTGCGCTTAGAAAGCGGCTTGGCCGTACTTGCAAGCGTAGGATCTACTTCACCGTTTATCGGTTTGTTCGGTACTGTGTGGGGCATTATGCACGCGCTAAAAGGCATTTCTGCCTCTGGTTCCGCTGGGTTAGATGTTGTGGCAGGTCCTATTGGTGAAGCGCTTATCGCAACGGCCATGGGCATTGCCACTGCCATACCAGCCGTTCTTGCCTACAACTACTTTTTACGACAATCTCGTCTTGCCGCAGCGGATATGGATCACTTCTCCGAACGTCTGCAAATGCTCGCTGAACATTCAGAGTACAGGTTGGGTTAATCATGTCCATGGATAACTATGGTTCTGAAGGCGGCATGATGAGCGACATTAACGTGACGCCACTGGTGGATGTGATGTTGGTTTTACTTACGGTGTTTATCGTCACTGCGCCACTCCTCATGAATTCAGTTGCGGTTAAATTGCCTAAAGTGGCGGCAACCACTTCATTACAAAAAATGAATGATGTCAAAGTGAGTATCACCTCCGGGGCTGACTTGTATGTTGATCAAATAAAAATACCTGCAAATACTTTAGAAGCTGAGCTTAGAAAACGTAATACCCAAGGTGATTTGCAAGTGCAAATCATGGCAGATGAAGGTATCGCGTATCGTGAAGTGGCCAAAGCTATGGCACAAATTCAGCGCGCAGGAGTGAGTAAGTTTACCTTTGTTATGTTGCCAGATACTGCTACGCAATCTGCTCAACAGTGATTGATAAGGTATACACACGTGAATTTATCGATGACTACTCAAACGCATGGCTGGCAGCAAGAATCTAACACGCGGTTAATTTATATTGCATTGGCGGTTTCCTTAATAATGCATTTTGCCGTGATGCGTGTGCTGCCTTGGTTAGAGGTGGAGAAGGCCAAGCCGCCTATCACGATTATTGCAGAACTACAGCAAGCACCGCCACCGCCAGCCGAAGCACCAGCAGAACTCAAGCCGATTGAGCCGCCATCTAAACCTGAAGTGGTGAAGCAGCCGCAAATTACAGCAGATAAGCCAACCACTAAACCACAAGTCGTTGCCCAGCCTGTATTGACCTCAGAACATAGCGAACCAGTCACTAATGATTACCAAGTGCCAGAGGCGCAACAAGCTGCGGTAACCCCTAGCGTGGCAACAGTAGCAACACCTATGGAATCTGCCAGCGCTCCTAGCGTAACCTCATCGGCAAAAAATACCGCCGCATCAACCTCATCAACCAGCACTTGGGATGAGAGTGATGCATGGGATGAATATGGGCGTAATCTTCAACGGCTGTGTGAGCGCTACAAACAATATCCAGCAATTGCCATCAGGCGTGGTTGGCAAGGTGCGGTAAAAGTATTAGTGCGTTTTTCAGCTGAAGGTAAAGCTACAGGTATCTCTATTGAAAAATCAACAGGGCAAAAATCGTTAGATGATCAAGCTTTGGAAATGGTCAGAAAAAGCCTGAATGATTTACCCGTGCCGAACAAATTCAAAGGCAGGGAGTTCAGGCTGTCTATTCCTGTAGATTTCAAACTTGAATAAAGGCTTATCAAGGTTAAACATAAAAATTTGCCATCAAGCCCAGTATATAAAAGCTAATGCCGAAAAATGAACTTAAAAATCAGAATCAATTTAATCATTACGCTAATGCTGGCTTTAGTGCTGCTGCTGGGTGCTGGAATGATGATAGACAATGCGCGGGAAGATGTACGTGCAGAAGTGGATTCCACCACTGTCTTAGCATTGCATTTATTGGATGCTGAAATGGTGCATTTCACCTCTGACTATACATGGGCAAATGGTGGTGAGGAGAATAACGCCGCTATTTTTCGGCTGCAAAGTTTAGATAATGTCCGTCATCTGCGCATAGAGTTTTTTGATGCTTTTGGCAGGTTACGTGATAGCAACCGTCCTCCTACTGGACGTGGAGATAATGCTCCACCTGCTTGGTTTAAACAGTTGATGAGCAAGGTTTCCTCCTCTTTGAAAGCGACTCATCGACCAATTATTGTCAATAACCGCGTTCTAGGCGAGCTTGTCATTACGCCAGACCCATCTTATGAAATTGCTGAAATATGGCACGACACACTAGGCTTACTCAGTCTTGGTGTTATATTTTTCTTTATGGTGAATGGATTAGTGTATTGGGCAGTTGATCGGGCATTGCGACCATTAAGTAAGATTCTTAGCGCGCTTACAAAGCTGGAACATGGGCATTTGGATGCACGTTTACCGGTATTCTCATTGCCGGAATTATCTAATGTCAGCAGCAAATTCAATGCAATGGCGCAAACGCTGGAAAATAGCATGTTGAATAACCATCGCCTGACGACGCAAATTATTAGATTGCAGGAAGATGAACGTAAGAATATCGCACATGATTTGCATGATGAAATTGGACAACATTTAACCGCAATCAATATCGATGCCTCTGCGATTCTAAAAGCAAAAAACCTTGTCTCAGCACACGCCAGTGCGGCAGCAATTAGCGCAGTGGCGAGGCAAATGATGGAAATCGTGCGTGAAATGCTACAGCGCTTAAGGCCAGCAATGCTTGATGAACTTGGGCTGCAAGCCTCTCTGCAAGAGCTGGTTGATGGCTGGCGGCAGCGCAATCGCGGTGTTAGTGTCAGCATCAACATTTCTAGTCAGTTAAATAATTTAAATGAAACAATAGCGATTACCGCTTATCGCATTGTTCAGGAATGTTTGACCAATATTACCAAACACGCCAATGCGCGCCTGGTGACGATTAAAGTTGAATCACAAGCTGAATATATAAAGTTAATAGTGAAAGATAACGGTCAAGGTTTTGATCAACATCTTATCACCCAAGGTTTTGGTCTGGCTGGCATGCGCGAGCGTGTGGAAGGCTTGGGAGGTTCATTTAACCTAAACGCCAATCTAGGTACAGGCGTAGTCATTAAAGTTAGTTTGCCAGCCAATATCCAAGTTAATGCCCAGATCAATACATAAGGTGCTGACATGGCTCGTGATTTAAAGGCTGTAAAAATACGCGTCATATTAGTCGATGACCATAATGTGGTTCGTTCCGGCCTACGTCGTTTGTTAGAGCTTGGTGGCGATGTAGAAGTTGTGGCTGAAGCTGACAGCGGAGAGCAAGCCTGCCAGATTTATGGCGAGCTTCAATCAGATGTATTAGTGATGGATTTATCTATGCCTGGCATAGGCGGATTAGAGGCTTTACGGCGAATATTATCGATATCTCCCAAGGCAAAAATAGTCGTTTTCACTATGCATGAAAACACCGCATTTGTCACACAAGCCCTTTATGCCGGCGCACGTTGTTATGTTGCAAAATCTGGCTTAGCCGATGATCTTTTATTGGCGGTGCGTGAAGCCGCCGCAGGAAAAACCTACGTAAGCCCGAATATCGCACAAAAAATTGTATTGCAATCTCTCTCTGGCGAGAATAATCCAATGCAACGTTTATCCGCACGTGAATTTGAGGTGTTTAGATTATTAGCCGAAGGCATGGGTGTGGATGATATTGCAAGCACCCTCAATATCAGCCAAAAAACGGCGGCTAACTATCAGACCATCTTAAAGCAGAAACTAGGTATTTCAAATGCCGTAGAGCTGGTCCGTCTTGCAATTCGGCATGGCATTATCTTCGATTAAGTAATACTCAGAATCGGCTATATAACATTTATGCCGTATGACTGAATTGTTCTAAACATAAAATTCCAGCTTAAAAATTCGCTTAAATCCTCAAGCTTTTCTACTGATATTTCCGTTTAAATCTAATAGTAAATTTCCCAATAAATATTGTGAGTTTCTCCTAGTCTAATTCGGGAATCCCGCTCTTACGCAATATTTCAGCAAGCCTTATATTCTCCAGCTTATAAAAATAACAAATTTTTACATCATTTTACTAATTGGTTACATCATGGGGATTAAGTTGTAATGAATAAGCACATTAAACCATCTAACAATTCTTTTAACTTCACACTAAAACCGCTATCAATGATTGTGTTTTCGCTGTTTGCGCAACAAGTCTATGCCGATAGTGAAGCAGTGAAACAGCAAGCTATTATTAAGCTTGGGCCAGCGCTTATTCAGTCAGCCGCTAAAGCACAAGCTGCCGTTACTCTACCAAGTGTTGAAACCACAGCATGTGTTGAAACCACAGCAGGTGTTGAAACCACATCAGTTGAAACCACACAACATCAGGCACTCAAAAATGGCATGCTGTTGGTCGATGCCAGTGCAGCACTTGAGGTTAAAGCCATCAACCTTAATGGTAAGCCCGTTAATATTCCATCCAATGCAGATCGCTACAATGTAAAAAAAGAGACATTACTCAAAGCCGATGCCTCAGACGCAAACCCGGGTGGAACAAGCAACGCGGCGAAAGACAGCGCTAAAGCATACGCCAAAGATAAAGGCACTAACAACCTGCCCATTGGTATTGACCTTAAAGCTGTGACCGTGCGCGCCAAGCGTTTTCACCAAATTGGCCCCATGCCAGGTTTAGGTTTAACTAAAGAAGAAATCCCCGGTAACGTACAAAGTATTACAGCCAAAGAGATTAAAGAGTCTCATGCACTCAGCCTCACTGACCTCATGAATACGCATTTGCAGTCAGTGAATGTGAATGACTACCAAAGCAACCCGTTCCAGATGGATGTGACCTACCGAGGCTTTACCGCCAGCCCTCAGCTCGGTACAGCACAAGGTTTATCAGTCTTCTTGGATGGTATCCGCGTCAATGAACCATTCGGTGATGTTGTGAACTGGGACATGATTCCGCTAAATGCCATTAACGGGCTAGACGTATTTCCAGGCTCTAACCCTATATTCGGCTTAGGCACACTCGGCGGCGCACTTTCCATGCGTACCAAGAGCGGTTTTGATACAGAAGAAGGCACGCTGGAAGCGCTCGGCGGTTCTTTTAACCGCAAACAGTTTCAAGGCAGTGTCGGTGGCAACAACGGCGTCATTGCCGGCTTTGCTGCGGCCAATATCTTTATGGAAGACGGCTGGCGTGATAACTCGCCAAGCAAGGTCAATCAACTATTTGGTAAAGCTGAATGGCGTAACGAAAAACTGCAATTGGGTTTATCTGCACTCTATGCAGGTAACAAGCTGATAGGGAATGGTTTGTTACCAATGGAAGCCATTGCACGCGATCCGTCCAAAGTATTTACTTCACCAGATGAAACTAAAAACCGCTTATTTCAATTCCAGCTCAGCGGCATTTGGGATGTTACGGACAAATTTAACATTACGGCGCAAGTGTATCGCAGAAACAGTAAGCGCCATGCGTTAACAACTGATATCAATGAGCAGTTTGGCGGCTTGTCTACCCGCCGTCCAAATCCGGGTGAAAAGGTTGCACCAGGGTTTGCAGACATTAATAAAGATGGTTTACCTGATTACTATTTACAGGACTTTAATGTGGCAGGGGATATTAATGGAATGCCTTTAGATACCAATGGCGTTCCATTATATGTTGATAATGGCAGCGGTGTTTTTATTGCCAACGCTGCTTCAAATCACACGCCATTAGTTGGGACAGATGTATTACTTCAGGCAAATCCTAATCAAGCGATGTATGACCCTGCAGGAAATGGAACTTTAATTCCATTTTGGGTGCAAGCTGATCCGTTTGGGAACGGCACATTTAACGGCGTATATCCGTTAGGGTCTGGCACGATGAACGGTGCATTGCCCAATAAATTCTACCAGTTTGCGCTCAGCTCGTGGAATACGCGTCACCTGATATCAACAGGTGTCAATAGCTACCCTGATCCGAGGTTTGGTGCAGATCACCCTGCTGGAGGTGCTACAAATTATTATTTTGGCTCAGATATTGCGACTGGAAACGCGCAGTATGGTAATTATACAGACCCATCTGGATTTGTTCATTATCTAGTGCTAATTCCACCTATTGTTGCTGACCCGCAACTGCTGGCTACTGCCAGTGTAGACCAACGAATTTCCAAGACACTGATACTGCCGACGATAGACCCGATTACGGGACAGCCAAATGCACAGTTCCGCAATGGTGCAGACGCAACGAGTAATGGGCCATTTTTACCAAATAGCCTTTCTAAAACAGGGGTTATTGATGGTACCCCCACCGCAATTATCACAAAAACTGAGATTGACCAGATAAGTGACGGTGGCGCAGTACAGTTTAACTGGAACTTGGATAAGCATAAGCTCATGGTTGGTGGCTCTGTAGATATGGCCGATGCCAGCTATACCAGTGCGCAGCTACTGGGTTTGCTAGATGCCAATCACCGCGGTTACCTAGACCCAGCCAATGTGGGTGCGGAATACGCCGCTTCTACCACACCTATTGGCTTAAATGACTTTAAAGGTGATTCCATCACCAAAAGCCTGTATGCCAGTGAAACCTGGTCACCTGTGGAAACTTTGCACCTTAATGCTTCTGCGCGTTACAACCATACTAAAGTACGCAATACGCTGGCCATTAACAATGTACTAGGGCTTAAAAGTGCGAATTCATTCCTCAATTATTACTCACCCGCTGTGCTGTGTACTGGAACATTACCCGATGGCACGCCAGACCCTGCCTCTTGCCCAGCAGCCGAAGTCATTCCATTTTCGGTGTCTGGACTTCAAAATTACGGGGGCTTGGGTGGGCCAGAAACCGAGCGGTTTAGCTACCATTCATTTAACCCAGCATTTGGCGGCACATGGCAAGTAACGCCCGCTACCAATGTATATGCTAACTGGAGCCAAGGTACCCGCACGCCCAGTGTGATAGAGCTAGGTTGCGCTTATGATGGCTCACCTATTTTGTCTGGGCATGATCCGGCGACAGGTGCACCTATTTATGCACCAAGAACTTTATATCAACGCCGCTTCTGCTCGCTACCTAGCACCTTGTCTGGCGACCCGTATTTAAAACAGGTTGTTTCACAGACTACGGAAGTCGGGGTACGTGGTTATTGGGGTGCAGATATTGAGTGGAATGCCACCGCTTACCGTAGCAACTTGCAAGATGATATTTATTTTGTGTCGTATGCGCCAGACCGTAGCTTCTTTCAGAATGTCGGCGCTACCCGCCGCCAAGGTTTGGAGTTTGGCGTAAAAGGCAAGGCTGGCAAATCTCATTTTAGCTTGAACTATTCGCTTACCGATGCCACTTTTCAATCTAACTTTCAAATGGCTAGCCCTAACAATAGTTCCGCTAGTGCAAATATGCAGGATACCTCAATTAAGTACGACAATATATTGAATGGTTACACAACTACTAATAATTTCGGGCAAATTCAAGTGGCACCTGGTAACCGTATGCCAGGTGTGCCATTACATAATATAAACGCCAGTTTTGACTATGACGTCACCGATAAATGGAATTTAGGCTTTAGTGTCGTGCTGCACTCTAGCGCCTTTGTGCGTGGCAATGAAAATAACCAGCATCAAGCAGGGCCAGCTACGCCTATTCACACCATCGTTCAACAATGTGGCCCTGGTGATCCGGGATACGTTGGAGGTTATTGCCCATACGACAGCCCTCGTCCAGATTTCCGCTATGACGGTAAAACGCCAGGTTATGCGGTGTTCAGTTTTAAAACCAGTTACAAGCTGGATAAAGGCTTAACACTGGGCTTGCAAGTCAATAATATATTTGATCGCAGCTACTCCAGTGCAGGGCGTTTAGGCATTAACCCATTCTCACCTTCTATGAGAGGCGTGGTTAGCCCCGTGACTGGCTTTAACTACAACTCTAATGATTGGCAAGCCACCAATTTTATAGCGCCAGGTGCACCTAGGGCCGCGTGGTTGAGCCTGACTTATGATTTTGATGTGGGGAAATAAGCTGAGAATCATGTCCTTGCACGTAACGCACTCGGCATAAGATGCATCGCAATGACAATGAATTAAAAGGGGCATTTGTGACCGCCCCTAAGACCGCAAGGGTCTTGTCCGTGGAATATATGTGCTACAACCACAAGGGTTGTCCTCGCAAAATATATCAGCTAAAGCTGTTTATTCATGCGTGAAAGCACATTATTCACACGCCAAAAAATTCAACCGTAATCTAACTTAGAACTTTACAGGCGCTAATAAAGATTAAGGTGGATTGGTGCTGAGGGCAGCCACAAATGCTCTCATATTGTAACTTAAAGGAAATATGATGAAAAATATTAAACTTAATTTAGCAGTTTTAGGTGCATTAAGCGTGTTATCGACCCAAGCATTTGCCGCACCAGGCTTTGTGAATGTGCCTGGCGTTGGTTTTGGAACTTCTGCTTACACCACCTGCAACAACACAGGTGACTTTGGTTCAGGTGTCTCTGTAGAGCCAAAAGATGTAGGTTCAACGCGCACTTGTGCCACTTTCCCCAATAATGGCGCGACGGATGCACTTAAAAATCCAGCGGTTGGCACCGTAGTAGCAACGCCTTATGGTGCAATTCCCACTACACCAGTAGTTGGTTTTACGCTCGCTAAAGATATTACTAGATCAGTAGTCATGAATAATACAGCCACTGGAGGTGTAGCAAACACTGTTGCAACTATTAGAGAATTGGTATGGAAAGATGCCGCAGGTACTAGTTGTATTTACGGTACACGATTACATCAAAACTCTACGGCCGGGTTTCCAGTAAACGACCCATACCGTCTGGTAGATGGGACTTATTGGGAGCTGAATGATTATGCCCGTGCTGGATTCGCTAACTTTACTGTAGCAGGCTTACCTTCCGCAGCAGGCGCATTAAGTGTGGCTTACTGGAGAACAGCTATTACGGATGAAGTGACTTTCCGTGCAGGCCGTACTTACTCTGCTGTGCAGCATCATTCAGCTAGCTTGTTGCCAGCGCCAATTTCACCTCTTGGTACAGACCTGCCAGGTACAACAGCGCCGACACCTGGAGCACCTCAAAGTGCGATTGTCGGCGTTGCAAGTACATTAGGTACCGTTACGCCGTGGTTGGGCTACCCGGCAGCCACACCACAAACAGCGGCCGTTGGTGCTAACTGGATTGACTTTACTACAGATGTAAATGCGCAGGACCCAGATCTTTCAAGCTTTCCAGATACCTCTATGAACTATATTCGTGTGAACAAAACCGCTGCAGGTTTAAGCGGTTGCCCAGCGGGTGCGGTTGCACTTTGGGCTCCATTAGCTGATGCTATTCGTTTACGTTCTACCGGGCAAGAAAATCAGCAATTGATTGAAGTGGCTGTTCCTGGTTTTGCGCCTGCTGGTGCTAATACCAACCCTTAATTATTTGCCAAAAGCAAAGTTTAAGTTGAAGTAACTTTGAAGTTACTTGAAATAAAATCTGTGGCAGGGGTGAACCTTCTGCCACATTTGAGGTTGAAGCTTTAGCCTTAGTTAATTGAAAGTAGTGATACATGCAGAAGATTAAAAAATTTAATCCTAAAACAGCATTTACTCTTCTAGGAAGAGCGAATCAGATAGGTTTTACTTTGCTAGAACTACTGGTGGTCATGGTGATTATCGGCTTGCTGGCAGGTTATGTGGGTCCTAAGTATTTTGCGCAGATTGGTAAATCGGAAGTGAAAACCGCGAGAGCGCAAATTGATTCACTGGGTAAGGCCTTGGATCAGTATCGACTGGATACTGGGCATTATCCTAGCGCTGAAAATGGTTTGGCGGCATTGAATGCCGCACCCGCCAATGAGGCAAAGTGGCAAGGCCCTTACTTACAGAAAAAAATGCCAGATGACCCGTGGGGTAAGCCTTACCAATACAAAATGCCGGGAGAGCATGGGGAATATGACTTATGGTCATTTGGCCGCGATGGCGTTAGTGGCGGTATTGATGAAGCGGCTGATGTGGTGAATTGGCAATAGAGCAGTGATAACACATGAAATTTGAATTAAAAGTGGCGCTTGGTGAGGCAATCAGTTCGCTGGCTTTAGAAGCTAGCAACGCTGCGCAAGCACGTACATTGGCCGAGTCGCAAGGGTTTAGCGTACTGGCAGTGCGTGGGGTAGGGCTGTCATTTCAGCATTTATTTGCAAATAATTTAGCGAAACCTAAATTCAATTTAATGTTGTTTAGTCAGGAACTGCTCGCCTTGCTGGAGTCAGGCTTGAGTCTGGTTGAGGCGATTGAAGCCTTGGCTGAGAAAGAGCAGCAAGCAGAATCGAAAGCGATATTAAATCAAGTGATGACAGCCTTGTATGAAGGCCTGCCACTTTCCAGCGCGCTGGAAAAAGTGCCGCAAGTATTTACCCCGCTTTATATTGCCTTGATTCGTGCCAGTGAGCGCACTGGTGACATTGTGCAAGCGCTGGCAAGGCATGTGGCTTATCAAATACAGATTGATGCGGTACGTAAAAAAATTGTGACGGCTTCAATTTACCCAGTGCTGCTGATTATTGTGGGCGGTGTAGTCGTGTTGTTTTTATTGGGTTATGTAGTGCCAAAATTCAGCACCATTTATGAAAGCGCCGGCACTGATTTACCTTGGATGTCGCAGCTGTTATTGGCTTGGGGACGTTTACTGCATGAACATGGGCAGGAAGTGTTGATGGCTTTTATTGCCTTTGTTGCCACATTCAGTTTTGTTGCAAGCCGCCCAATGGTGCGTAGTGCGGTGATGCGTAAGGTGTGGCAGATACCGGCACTGGGTGAAGCCATGCGCATTTACCAATTGGCACGATTTTATCGCACGCTGGGGATGTTGCTGCGTGGCGGCATTCCTTTGATTACTGCGATGGGCATGGTGTCGTCATTACTGCAACCTTTACTACGTAGCAGTCTGGATAAAGTGGCTTTTGATGTGCGCGAAGGCAAGCCGATGTCTGCCGCCATGGAGCAGCACGGGATGACCACTTCTATCTCAATCCGCATGTTGCGGGTCGGTGAACGTACTGGGCAAATGGGTGAAATGATGGAGCGCATCGGGGCTTTTTATGATGAAGAAATCGCTCGGTCGGTGGAATGGTTTACCAAGTTACTCGAACCATTATTGATGATTATTATTGGCTTGGTCGTCGGTTTGGTGGTGGTGTTGATGTATATGCCAATTTTTGAACTGGCGGGGAATATTCAATGATATTTTTGTTTCGTCATTCCCGCGTAGGCGGGAATCCATTGGATAAATGGTCAAAGTCAAACTGGATTCCCGCCTACGCGGGAATGACGGAATTTATGGTGTGTTTATGAATATGCCTATTGAAAATAATAGTTTGCATGTAGCAACATTAAGCGTTGAGCAGCTTAACCACGCAAAAACCATCGCCAGCCAAACCAAGCAGCCATTGCTGGAGGTGTTGGAAGAAATATCAACTTTAAGTGCCGATGATTTTGTTAAAGCACTAGGTCAGCTCATGCATTACCCAGTGTTTGATATGTTGCAGCTTTATGCCATGACCCCAGATTTTAAGGTGCTGCCATTTGCGGATGCCAGCAAATATGCTTGTGTAGCGCTACGTAATGATGACCGCTTATATTTGCTTCACGCAAACCCGTTTGATGTGCATCTGCAAGGAAAAATTGAGTTAATCATCAAAGCGCCGGCTATCTGGGGCTTGGTGCACCATCAAGATTTAAACGCATTGTTGGCGCACCACGAGACCAGCATGCGTGCGATGGATGGTTTAACGGCAGAACATGCCGACGCACAAACCAATCAACATGGCATTGAGGATATCTCTTTACGTTCGATTAGTGAAGATACCAGTCCAGTCGTTAAGTTTGTACGCTCCACTTTATATGATGCGCTCAAAGCTGGCGCGAGTGATGTACATATGGAAACTGATGCGCATGGTCTTACCGTGAAATACCGCATTGATGGCGTATTGAGTCGCGAAGGTGGCATTCAAGGTATAGCGCAAGCAGAGCAAGCCATTTCACGCATTAAAGTCATGTCTGAATTAGACATTGCAGAAAGGAGAGTGCCGCAAGATGGGCGCTTTAAAGTGTTGGTTACAGGCGGTGAAGGCAAGATGCGCGAGGTAGACATGCGTGTTTCTATCATGCCTAGCGTGTTTGGTGAAGATGCGGTATTGCGTATTTTAGACCGCAAAGCCTTGAGTGATGAAGCTAAAGGCTTAAGTCTTGAAACTTTGGGTTTTGAAGAATCCATCATGGCGCGCTTTCGATTATTGGCTGAAGAGCCTTACGGCATGCTGCTAGTCACGGGTCCAACGGGTAGCGGCAAAACAACGACTTTATACGGCATTATTTCTGAAATCAACACTGGCCAAGACAAAATTGTCACCATTGAAGATCCGGTGGAATATCAGTTGCCCGGTGTGTTGCAAATCCCAGTTAACGAAAAAAAAGGCCTCACCTTTGCCCGAGGCTTGCGCTCAATTTTGCGACACGACCCCGACAAAATCATGGTGGGCGAAATCCGCGATGCTGAAACTGCGCAAATTGCTGTGCAGTCAGCACTGACAGGGCATTTGGTGCTCACTACCGTGCATGCTAATAACGTGTTTGATGTGATTGGTCGTTTCACCAATATGCAGGTAGATCCCTATAGTTTTGTCTCCGCGATTAACGGCATTATGGCGCAGCGTTTGGTGCGTATTAATTGTGCCCATTGCGCCGTGAGTGACACGCCAGATGCAGCGCTGATAGCCAAGTCTGGTCTTACTCAAGACCAAGCAACTCATTTTAATTTTAGAAAAGGTCAAGGTTGTGGTCAATGTCACGGCACAGGTTATAAAGGACGCAAGGCGATTGCAGAACTGCTGTGTTTCAACGATGAGATTCGAGAGCTCATCGTGACTCAGGAGCCTGTGCGTAAGGTAAAAGAAGCGGCTAGAGCCAACGGCACGCGTAGCATGCGCGAAGCCGCACTGGATTTAGTTAAACGTGGTGAAACCACATTGCAGGAGATTAATCGTGTTACTTCATTGGCTTAAATCCTTATTTGTTGATGAGCTCTGGGTGTTTGTTCATCCACAGCGCATTACTTTACTTCGTTTATCCAGAACGTTTAGAAATGGCTTGAAGCAACAATTAGTGCATAAGCAAGTGATTGATTTTCCACAGAACTTAGAGGTAACAAGCGTAGAGGCCGCAAGTAATGATGCCAATGACTTGCAAATATTAAGCAAGTGCTTGAAACAGGCTTTGGATAATACGGTGTGGCAAGGTGTTATGCCGACAGTCATCGTGTCTAACCATTTTGCTCGATATACGATTATTCATTGGAATAGCGAATTAGCCATTGAGAGTGAGCGCCAAGCTTACATGCAGCACTGTTTTAATTTAGCTTATGGCGAATCAGCAAAGGCCTGGGATTTACGCATGAGTGAGCCAAGCTTTGGTCGATCAACCATGGCGAGTGCAATCAATCGTGAATTGTTACAAGTATTGCATGATGTGTTTGTAGAGGCTGATATGAAGTTAGCGGCTGTTTATCCGCAATTGATGCTGACCATTAATCAAACGCTAAGACAGCTAAAAAAGCAGAAGCAATCACTTAGTTTTTGGCTGGTGTCGATACAAAGTGAGCGTGTATGTTTAACTTTACTGATAGATGGTGGTTGGCGCTTAGTTAAAAATGTGGCGATAGAAATAGATGTTTCTGCGCAAGTCACGGCGTTGATTCAGCGTGAAATCGTCAATTGCAATGTGAACGATGAAGTGCCTGTGTTGCTGTATTGGCCTGAAGCGCAAAGCAATCAGTCATTAAAACTAACAAACCACACAGCTATTAATGTACTTACACATCAATTTGATATGCAGAAAGGCCAAGCATTAAATAGTCTTACTGAAGAGGTATTGATATGAATCGCATGGACTTAAATCATGTATTGATGAAACGTGAAATCAATGAGTACGCATTTTCCTTGTTGGTAATAGGGGGCTTGTTGAGTGTAGGTTTGTTTTTTTATTATCAGCAGTTGGTCAGCCAAAATGAGCTACTACAAATTGAGGTACAGCAACGTACACAAGCACCAATAAAGTCACGCAACTCACGCGCATTGTTACAACTAAACACTAAAGAAGACGGAAAAAAACATGATGAAATAATCGCTGTTAATGCGGCAATTAAAGAAATAGTGTTGCCATGGCCGGCACTATTCAAGACGCTGGAAGCTGCAAGTCGAGATGGCGTGAAATTATTAGCGTTGCAGCCAAATGCTAAGCAGCGCATTTTGCGTATTACCGCGGTCGCGTTAGATGTCGACAGCATGATCGCTTATGTGGATGAGCTGACTCAGCAAAAAACGCTAAAAGAGGTCGCTTTACTGTCGCAAGAATTTGTTGAGACTAACGGGCAAAAGACGGTTCAATTTGTGGTTGAGGCGGTATGGGCAATATAAACCTCACTTTAAAACCTAATCACGCTGCACAGGTGCTCAGATACAGGATGCGACGACTTGGCTGGCAAGGGCTGGTTGGCATTTTGCTGATTTTTGCCAGTTTACTATTTCTGTTAATTGTAGCCATTCCCAAGTCACATCAATTACAGCAGTTGCAAATAGAGATGGTAACACTTAAGGCCAATCCAAGACCAAACCTGAAAAACGGCAGTAATCATGCGCAGTTTGACGTTGTGCAAAAGTTCTATGATTTTCTTCCATTGCAAAATGAAGTGAACAACCAAATTATTGCAATCCTCCATGTGGCGACCAATGTTGGATTAGTCGTAGATAAGGTGGAATATGTACAGCCGCTTACGGCTTCTCCACTCATTCAATATCAAATTAAATTGCCATTGAAAGGCAGTTATATACAAATTCGACAATTTATCAGTCAAGTACTCAATGCCTCGCCATCGATGGCACTTAATGATCTTAGTTTGCGACGAGAAGATCTCGCGACTGAACTGGTTGAAGCGCAGATTCAGTTCAACCTATATATGCAAAAAGAAAAGCAGTAGCGTTTATGAGTTCAATTAAAAAATATGGTGTTTGGCTGGCTCTGGTATTCACCTTGGCTGCGACTATGTGGGCTGCACGGCAAGAAGAATCAGATGTTCAAGTAAAGATGGTTGATGTCATTGCTTCATCTAACCTGCTGGCAAAAACAAAACCAAGCACTATCAATATTAACGATCAGGCAAATGTCAGTCATCAGATAAGTAATAGTAATTTACTGATGCAACGTCCAATTGACGCTGAAGAACCGCTGAATATCTTCAGCACTTTCATGGCAACAGAAAATACCGCTGAAAAAAATGTCGCCGAGTCATTGGCGCCGGTGCCGACCAACCCATTTGTGTATGCGGGTAAGTTGGTGGATGACGGCAACGTGATTGTTTTTTTAATCGATGGTGATAAAAGTCATGCCGTTAAATCTGGTGATGTGATTGAAGACAACTGGCAAGTTAAATCCATTACGCCGCCAGTGATGGTACTTAAATACATTCCATCGAAAATTGAAGTGCAGTTACAAATCGGAGCCTTAAGTTGAGTTTATCTATGAGTAAAAAGTTAGTGATTAATCAATATGAGTTTGAAAAATCTGGCATGGCTAGATTTGAGTCGAGAAATCTGGCCTTTCTTTTGGTAACGGTCATGTTAATGACGAGTTGCGCCGGTTTGAACAACAGGCAAGAAAGGGCTGGCTTCAATAATCAAAATAAAAACACCAAAACTCAAGGGAATCAATTGCAAGCCGATCAAGAGCACGCTGATCAGGCTTATGAGTCTGCAAGGCAGTTGATTACGAATGGAGAAGTAGATGCGGGTGTTGCCAAGCTTAAGCAATTGGTTGGTCTTTATCCTGAAAATGCCCAATATCGAGGCATGCTTAAAGTACAGCAAGGATTTCAAATCAGCAGTCTGCTAAAAACTGCGGAAACGCAAAGCCAACAAAAATTATTTAATGATGCAGCAGCGAGTTATAAGCAAGTACAGACACTTGCACCAGATAATCAACGTGCGCAAGAAGGTTTGCGACAGTTGGTTCAAGTGCAGAATCACACCATGATGCTGAGCAATGCGCAGAATGCTTTTGATCGGCAGGATGATGATACCGCGCTAAATCTACTAAGAGCAATACTGGCAGAAGATGCAAATGCCTTGGATGCCCGCGCTTTATTTGAAAAAATAGAAGAGAAACGCAATAAACAAATTACGGCAATACCGCAAATTAAATCGGCCTTCAAAAAGACCATCACCTTAGAGCTAAAAAATGTACCGATTAAAACGGTGTTTGAATTGATCGGCAAAACCGCCAATATCAATTTTTCTTATGATCAAGAGTTGCGAGAAGATATTAGAACCAGTATTTTTGTGCGTAACGCTACGATTGAAGACGCGATTCAAGTCATTTTAACCTCCAATCAGCTTGCTAAAAAAGCCTTGAACGATAATACCTTATTGATTTATCCGATCAGTCGCAGTCAAGAATATCAAGAGCAATATGTACGCAGTTTTTATCTGAATAGCATGGATGCCAAACGTGCCATGAACATGATTAAAACCGTGGTTAAATCTAAAGATATTTACATTGATGAAAAGCTCAATACGCTGATTATGCGTGATACCGCTGAGGCCATTCAGATTGCGGAAAAGCTTATTGCGTCGCAGGACATGATAGAGCCAGAAGTCATGCTGGAGGTTGAAGTGATGGAAATCAACCGTAAAAATTTAGAGGCAATTGGTATTAAATACCCTACGCAAGTAAGTGTTGGGGTGCAGGGGCAATCTAGCACCACAAATGGTGTTGTTAATACTACCCCAGGTAGATTAACTATTGCAGAACTTAAAAGCTTTAACTCAGGGCTTGGGGTGTTTAGCGTGAGCGACCCCGTATTAGCACTGAACTTATTGCAACAAGATACTGATACTAATTTACTGGCGAACCCGCAAATTCGCGTTAAAAATAGAGAAAAAGCTAAAATTCATGTAGGCGACAAAATACCTGTACTCACCAGCGTAGCGAATTCCACAGGCTTTGTTTCACAAACAGTGAGCTATATTGAAGTGGGTATTAAGCTGGATGTTGAGCCAACCATCTTGCTGCAAAACCTAGTGAGCATGAAGGTTGGCTTAGAAGTCAGTAACGTCACCGATCAGGTGAAAACAGACTCTGGCGTGTTGGCTTACACTATTGGTAGCCGTAATGCGAATACCACACTACAACTTAAAGATGGAGAAACGCAAATTCTGGCAGGCTTATTTAGAGATGATAGCCAGCGTATCTCGAATAAAGTACCAGGCTTATCTAGCTTACCGTTCATCGGTAAGCTTTTTTCCGATAAAAATAATGACAGGCGTAAAAATGAAATCGTCCTTCTGATTACGCCGCGTATTCTGCATAACATCGCGCCAGCCAATGCAATTTACACGATGTTCCCATCGGGTGTTAATCATACGGCCTCGAATATTCGAGTTGTTAAGCAAGCAGAGCAGGCTGCGCCTGTGCCAGATGTCCAGCCTGTAGTACAGACACCGCAAGCATTGCAAGCCGAGCGTGCACAGGTCGATCAGAACTTCTCCAGTCAGTTATTGCAGCCGGGCGCAGAGGCTAATAACGTAAATGCAAAACCTAATCCTTGAGTAATTTTTTGAACTAATGCTGATTACTTCAAAAAAAATTGCAGGGTTTACGCTGATTGAGCTCTTGGTCGCGTTAGTCTTATTAGCACTATTGATCACCTCTGCTACACCGCTTATGCAGCTGACAGCAAAACGAAATAAAGAGCAGGAGCTTAAAAAAATGCTGTGGCAGATGCGTGATGCGATTGATGCCTATAAACAAGCGGCTGATGATGGACTTATTAAAAAGTCCGCAGACCAATCTGGTTATCCTGCTTCGTTACAGCAACTAGTCATTGGGGTAGAGAATATTCAAGATCCAAAAAAACGTAAAATTTATTTTATGCGTAATATTCCACGTGATCCTTTTGCAACAGATGCAACCTCAAGCGCAGAGGAAACATGGGGGAAACGTAGTTATACCAGTTCATTTGAAACGCCAGAAGAGGGGAGCGATGTTTATGATGTTTATTCGCGTTCACCAGAGCTTGGCATTAACCAGCAGCCTTACAGCGAGTGGTAATGAGTAATATTCGCATAAAAAACGGATTCACTTTGATCGAGATGCTAGTGGTTCTGGCTATTATTGCCACCTTGCTTAGCCTAGTCACTCCGCGCTACTTTGATTCGATTAGCCGCTCCAAAGAAACAATATTAAAGCATGATTTAATGGTAATGCGAGAGGCGCTGGATAAATTTTACAGCGATAAAAATGTTTATCCAGAGACCCTGCAAGAGTTGGTGCAATATAAGTATCTGCGGGCAATCCCAGACGATCCTCTTACGGATAGCGCCGTCACCTGGATATTTTCTCCGCCACTAGATATTGAAGCAAAAGGCGCTATTTACGATATTCATAGCGGTTCGCCAGATATTGCAGCTGATGGTAGTTATTATGCTGATTGGTAATTATCAGGCTCCTCAGTTGGATAGTGGTGACTTCGGCAATAGTCAGTCAGGTTATATATTGATAGGCTTGCTAGTTTTAATCATGGTTGCAGGATTTGCCTTGGCTGAAGCTGGCACAAAATTTAGCGATGCCAGAAAACGTGAAAGAGAACAGGAGTTGCTCAAAATAGGTGACACTTTCAGAAAGGCGATTGGTAACTATTACAACCAAACTCCTGGGGTAGTCAAACAATATCCACCTAATTTAGAGGCACTATTAAAGGATGTTCGTTTCCCTGAACCTAGGCGCTATCTTCGCAAGATATATACTGATCCCGTCACTCAACTGCCGGGATGGGGAATTTTAGAAGCGCCTAGCGGAGGTGTCTTGGGTATTTACAGTTTATCCGCGGCTAGTCCCTATAAAACTAAAAACTTTAGACCAATATATCGTCATTTTGAGAATCAGAAATATTATGGGGAATGGTATTTTGCTTATGTGCCACTAGGCTCAAAAAATAGGCTGCCATAAGCATGTTATTGTTTAGGCAAAAATCAACTTTTGGTAATCCAGCGGAAAAGTGCCAACTTATAGCCATCTGAAATGCTCCTAAGGTTGGCTTTAATAACTTTGTTAGCTGAAACTCTTCTTTGAATAATGCACGTTCTTTTGGTTTTTGCTACATTAACTGCAAAGCTTGTTAGCGCATTTCTATGTTCATCCAATACAATATAGGCTGTGCCATTTTGGTTATGTTCATACTCAGCTTATCCATTTTTGATTGGGTGTATTTTCCTGCTTAAAATGTAATGTTTGATGAGTTAGAAAATATGGTGAGTTAGAAAAGCAGTGGTTTACTAGGGTTCAAACTTTGGTTCAAGTGCGTTTAAATGAGCTTGCTTAAGCCCATATTTGCGATTACGGTAATGTATAAAATTAAAAAAAACAATGAGATAACTAATGGTTTGGCGGTTATTGAAAATCATACCCCGATGATGCGCCAGTACCACGGCCTTAAAGCGCAACATCCAGATATGCTGTTGTTTTACCGTATGGGGGACTTTTACGAACTGTTTTTTGAAGATGCTGAAAAAGCCTCACGCTTACTTGGCATTACCTTAACACATCGCGGCAGTAGTAATGGTCAGCCAATTAAAATGGCGGGTGTGCCTTACCACGCCGCTGAAGGTTATTTAGCTAAGTTAGCCAAGTTAGGTGAAGCGGTTGCCATTTGTGAGCAAGTCGGTGACCCGGCAACAAGTAAAGGCCCTGTTGAGAGGCAGGTGACGCGTATCTTGACGCCTGGCACTTTAACCGATACCGCATTGCTGGATGAGTCGCGTGATAATCAATTGCTCAGCATTTATCAAGCTGACGGTGTGATAGGCTTGGCGCGCTTAAATCTGGCTTCTGGCGTGTTTATTTTAAGTGAAATTGCTGTTGGTTTACTAGGTCAAGAAATCGAGCGTATTGCCCCCAGTGAAATCTTGCTGACAGACGATTTTCAGCATGCGGCAATTGCAGTAAGCAAGGTTGCAAAAAAACGCTTAAGCCCATGGCAATTTGACTTTGATAGCGCCTTTAATACACTGACCAAACAATTCAATACTTACGATCTGAATGGATTTGGTTGCGCTGACTTAAACCCTGCTATTTGTGCTGCCGGCGCATTGCTGGATTACGTCAAGCATACGCAACGCACAGCATTGCCGCACATCAATGCGATTAGCGTTGAAGCGACCAGTGCTTACCTGCAGCTGGATGCTGCCACGCGCCGAAATCTGGAAATTGATATGACTTTACGCGGCGAGGCATCGCCGACCTTGTATTCGTTACTCAATACCACACAAACTGCAATGGGCGCACGATTATTGCGACATTGGCTGCACCACCCTCTGCAAGACCGTAATTTAGTCATTAAACGGCATGAAGCAATCGCAGAACTGATTCAGCAAGACCGTATTGCCACGCTCAACCAAGCGCTTAAGGCGATTGGCGATATAGAGCGTATTACGGCAAGAATTGCTTTAACAACGGCAAGGCCACGCGATTTGTCTGGTTTGGCAATGAGCTTGCAGCAATTACCGTTATTACAAATGCAGTTGCAAGATATGCAAGCCAGCTTGCTGCAAACGTTAGGTTCTAGTTTAACCGCACCTAATGCCGTTGTTCACTTACTCACCACAGCTATCAAGCCAGAACCTAGTACTGTATTACGTGAAGGCGGCGTGATTGCTGACGGCTATGATGCTGAGTTAGACGAGTTGCGAGCATTGCAAAATAATCATGGCGAATTTTTACTGCAATATGAGGCGGCTGAAAAAGCGCGGACTGGCATTAGCAATTTAAAGGTTGAGTACAACAGCGTACATGGTTTTTATATTGAAATGAGCCGTACCCAAGCAGAGAGCGCTCCTGCAGAGTATAGACGCCGACAAACGCTTAAAAATGTTGAGCGCTTCATTACTCCAGAATTAAAAGCTTTTGAAGATAAAGTGTTAAGTGCGAATGACCGTGCCTTGGCTCGTGAGAAAATGCTCTATGCAACGGTGCTGGAGCAGCTATTGCCGTTTATAGCAGCGCTGCAAACCAACGCAGGCGCAGTGGCTAGCCTGGATGTGCTGTGTTGTTTTGCTGAGCGTGCTGTTACATTGAATTATGTCGCGCCGGATTTTTCAACTGAGGCTGGCATTAAAATTGTGAATGGCCGGCATCCTGTTGTAGAGAGAATTTCGGTAACAGCATCTGGCCAGCCGTTTATTGCAAATGATGTGGAGCTAAACCCTTACCGCCAGTTATTGCTGATCACCGGGCCGAATATGGGTGGTAAATCAACCTTTATGCGGCAAACGGCGCTGATTGTGTTGCTAGCGCATTGCGGCTGTTATGTGCCGGCGAGTTTGGCCAAAATCGGCGAAATTGACCGCATTATGACGCGAATAGGCGCATCGGATGATTTGGCTGGGGGCAGATCTACCTTTATGGTGGAAATGACAGAAACGGCTAATATTCTGCATAATGCAACTGACAAAAGTTTAGTACTGCTGGATGAGATTGGACGCGGGACTTCTACCTTTGATGGCTTGAGTCTGGCTTGGGCCGTCGCGAAACAATTGCTAGAAAAAAATAAAGCCTACACATTATTTGCCACTCATTATTTTGAGCTAACGCGGATTGTCGATGAGTTTAAATATGCTGCAAATGTGCACTTAGATGCAGTTGAGCATGGTCCAGAAAAAAATAAAGTCATTGTGTTTATGCATAAGGTGGAAGAGGGTGCGGCCAACCAGAGTTATGGTTTGCAAGTGGCGCAGTTGGCGGGGATTCCTAAAAGTGTAGTGGCCGCCGCTAAACGAAAACTGGTTCAACTTGAGAACAATCAAGTTGCTAATAATGTCGCACAGCCCGATATGTTTATGGCTAGTGAACCCGCGGCTGACTTACCCGTTCATCCAGTCATCAGCGAGTTAGAAGCAATACAAGCCGATGATTTAACGCCTAAACAAGCGTTGGATTTGCTATATAAACTTAAAGAGTTGGTTGATAAGACCTATAGCTAATGAATGATTTTAAAAATAAAAAAGCACTCAAATTAGAGTGCTTTTTTTAGTATTACTAATGCTAAAAAACTCTAGTGGTGATGACCGCCAGCACCATGTACATGCTCATGGGTAACTTCTTCAGTTAAGGCTGCACGGACACCAGTGATTGTGGCAGTAAACACTACACGTTCACCAGCCCACTCGTGATTGCCGTCAACTACAACCTTACCATCAGCGATTTCGGTAACGGTGTATAGAATCACATCTCCAGTGTCATCTTCACCTTCAAACTGCATGCCGACTTTTAGTTCGTCTGCTGGAAAAGCACTTGCTGGCTCGATTTGTACTAATTCTTCATCGTACTCACCAAAAGCATCCGCTGGTTGTAAATCCACAATCACTACATCGCCGATATTTTTACCGTGCATTGCTTCTTCCACCATAGGGAAAATATTGTCATAGCCGCCATGCAAGTAAGATACTGGTTCTGTGCTTGATTCCAGCACGTTGCCTTCAGCATCTTTAAGTTCATAAGTCATTGTTACTACTGTGTTCATTGCAATTTGCATGTTGTAATCCTAAAGTTAAAGTCTAATTCAAAACTTGTCAAAAATTTATGGGTAGAATTTTAATCTATTTTTCTATTTTTCTTAAATACAACAAGCATTTATTTTGATGAATGTTGTAGGTAAGTTTTAAGTCATTAATAGTTTTGCAATAAAGTGCAAATTAATAGAAATGACTTAAAAGTATGACTTTTTAGCGTTAAATTAAAAGTCTTAGCGACCTCTGCCACCACTACGATGTTGACCGCCAGTATTAGGGTTCGTGCGCCCCGCGCCGCTATTGCCCGAGTTGCCGCGATTAAAATTGCCATTATTGGTACTTTTAGGCGAAAATAAAGCCGGTTGTGGCATGGCTTGATGGCGAGCCGCTTCTGACATGTTCTTTGTGCTTACATTTTGCCCTTCTCCGCGTGATGAGTTACCTTGAGCGTTTCTAGGCTGGCTATTTGCCGGCCGTGGAGTGCGTGGGCTGTTTTGCGCGGGCCGACCTTCGGCGTTTGGTGCTGCTTGATTTTTACTTTGAGGTTGGCCGCGACTTTGATTGCTATTTCGTCCAGCATTTTGACCGTTGCCTGCACCTTGTGTGCGCTGTTGTTCACCGCGAGGTGGTCTGCCATGCGGCTGGCGTGGTGCGCGAGGTGCTTCAGGTTCAGGATTTACTGAAGGCGTAAAACCTTCTACATGCACTTTTTGAATCTCACGTTTAATCAGTTTTTCAATATCTTTCAGTAGCTTTAATTCCTCACGGTCTACTAAAGAAACTGCCGCACCACTACTGCCTGCACGGCCAGTACGGCCAATACGATGCACGTAATCTTCTGGCACATTTGGTAATTCAAAGTTTACCACTTGCGGCAATTGGTCAATATCTAAACCACGTGCGGCGATGTCAGTTGCCACAAGTACGCGCATGGTGCCATCTTTAAACTGTGCCAGCGCTTTGGTACGCGCACCTTGGCTCTTGTTACCATGAATCGCCGCAGCTTGAATATCATCTTTAATCAGTTTTTCAGCCAAACGATTCGCACCATGTTTGGTGCGGGTAAATATCAGAACTTGTTTCCAGTCGTGGTGTTTGATCAGATAACTCATTAATTCACGTTTATGCGTTTGAGCGACCATGTGCACGGTTTGCTCAACCAGCTCAGAGGCGGTATTGCGGCGTGCTACTTCTACAAAGCCAGGATTGTGCAACAAGCCATCTGCCAGGCCTTTGATCTCATCAGAGAATGTGGCTGAGAACAGCAAGTTTTGACGTTGTTTAGGTAACATGGCCAGAATTTTTTTGATGTCGCGAATAAAGCCCATGTCTAACATGCGGTCAGCTTCATCCAGCACCAAAATCTCAACACCAGATAGGTCCACGTTTTTTTGATTTGCATGGTCAAGCAAGCGGCCAGGTGTGGCGACTAGAATATCCAGTGGCTTTTTCAAGCGAGCAATTTGTGGATTCGCATTTACGCCACCAAAAATCACGGTAGACGTCAGTGGCAGGTATTTACCATAGGTTTTTACAGATTCTTCAATCTGTGCTGCAAGTTCACGCGTTGGCGTCAGCATTAAACAGCGTGGGCGGCCTTTAGCCACTTCAGCCAAAGGTTTTTGGCTTAGCAAATGTAAAATTGGCAACGTAAAACCAGCCGTTTTACCCGTGCCGGTTTGTGCACCTGCCAGTAAGTCGCCACCGCTTAATACTAGCGGAATGGCTTTGGCCTGAATCGGGGTTGGTGTGGTGTAACCCGCGTCACCAATAGCACGCAAAATGGGTTCAGCTAATCCTAGCTCGTTAAAGCCCAAAGTGTTGAGGTTAGTTGTGTTTGTTTCAACAGATATAGTTTGTTCTGTAGATAGGTTTGTTTCAATAGACAATGTAAAGCTCCAGCTTGAGAATGTAAGCCGACCTATTACTTATGAAGCAACACCAATCGAGGAAGGCAAATATAATAATCTTTCATGAGTGATTTGAAAATCAAGAAGATTAAGGTAAAGAGACCGCTACGCTGATTGGTTGGCATAGGGAAATTGCATTATACGGAAGATTGCAATTAAAGCTAGCGCTGTATTTTTCTAGCTTGGCTAATTGCCCATCATCTCACCTAAGCTGATTGTTCTGGCTGGATGCCAATCGCTATTAAATTTAAAGGCATCTTTTTGAAACAACATCACCACGGTAGATCCTAGTAAGAATCGTCCCATTTCATCACCTTGTTTGAGCGTGATGTTTTGCTGTTCGTATGTCCATGCCTGAGATTTGCGTGTGCGAGGCGGGTTAATGATGCCATTGGCCGCATCATGCCAAACCGTTGCCATGCTGCCTACTATGGTGGCACCTACTAACACCATGATGAAGCTGCCGTGAGTAACTGAAGTGAACTCGCATACTACGCGCTCGTTGCGCGCAAATAGGCCCGGTACGCCTTGTGCCGTTGTTGGATTGACGGAGAATAAAGCGCCTGGCACATAAGTCATGCTTTTTAGCGTGCCATCGCATGGCATGTGTATGCGGTGATAATCTTTGGGGCTTAGGTAAAGACACGCAAAGTGACCATTTTCGAAGTTCTTAGCTAATGCTTTATCGCCACCGACTAAAGCTGTGGTTGAGTAAGCATGGCCTTTGGCCTGGAAAATCTGATCAGCTTCAATATTGCCAAATTGGCTAATCGCACCATCTACCGGGCAAATAAAATCTGCCTGCGCTAGTGGGCGAGCACCGCTTTTGAGAGGTCTTGTAAAAAAGTCATTAAAAGTCTTGTATGTGCTGACATCTGGTTCAGCGGCTTCTGCCATGTTCACTTTGTAGCGTTTTACAAACCAAGTAATCACAGATGTGGTTAAGTTGCCGCCATTTAAATTGGCCAACTTGCCAGCGAGTGCAGTAATCGCTTGTTTTGGCAGTATATATTGTAGAAGTACGGCAATATTCGCTTGCATACTAAACCTTTTATTTTAATTAACGACCTAATTTTAAATAACAAAAAAGGGCAAGAGATTATCTTGCCCTTTGCAAATCTTAACTAAACATGACTACTTGAATTTAGTTTTTAGATTGATCTATACAATGTAGATCAATTCTTTGATTGATCTACTAATTTGTTTTTAGCAATCCAAGGCATCATTGAGCGCAATTGGCCACCCACTTGTTCAATTGGGTGAGCTGCGTTCAAACGACGACGCGCAGTCATTTCAGGGTAGTTGGTACGACCTTCTAAAATGAATTGTTTCGCGTAGTTACCATTTTGAATGTTAGCTAGACATGTTTTCATCGCCGCACGTGATTGATCATTAATCACTTGTGGACCAGTTACATATTCGCCATATTCAGCATTGTTTGAGATTGAGTAGTTCATGTTGGCAATGCCGCCTTCGTACATTAAATCTACAATCAATTTAAGTTCGTGCAAGCATTCAAAGTAGGCCATTTCAGGCGCGTAGCCAGCTTCAACCAATGTTTCAAAACCAGCTTTTACTAGCTCAACAGCACCGCCACATAATACAGCTTGTTCGCCGAACAAATCAGTTTCTGTTTCTTCGCGGAAATCAGTTTCAATCACGCCGCCTTTAGTGCCGCCATTAGCCGCTGCGTATGAAAGCGCAACGTCTTTAGCTTTACCAGATTTATCTTGGTACACCGCGATCAATGAAGGTACGCCGCCGCCTTTTAAGTATTCTGAACGCACTGTGTGGCCTGGGCCTTTTGGTGCAATCATGATCACATCTAAATCAGCGCGTGGTGTGATTTGGTTGTAATGAACGTTAAAGCCATGTGCAAAGGCTAATGTAGCGCCTTGTTTTAAATGGTCAGCAACATCTGCGCTAAAAATTTGCGCCATTGTTTCGTCTGGCAACAATAACATTACAACGTCAGCGTCTTTTACAGCGTTAGCAATATCTTGCACATTATGACCGGCAGCAACTGCCTTAGCCCATGAACTGCCGCCTGAACGTAGGCCGATAGTAACGGTTACGCCGCTATCTTTAAGGTTTGCCGCGTGTGCATGTCCTTGTGAACCGTAACCAACGATGGTTACTTTTTTGCCTTTGATTAAACTAAGGTCTGCGTCTTTGTCGTAATAAACTTTCATTTGATTAATTGCCTTTCTATGCAAATGCTGAAAATGATAAATATGGTTTTTAAATATGCTGCTTTTTTAAATCTTACGGTACCTGTTTTCCTTGCGGTACTTGTTTTTCTCGTAGTACTAGTTTTCTTGCAGTACTAATTTTATGGTACTTAAACTTTTAGAATGCGATCGCCGCGACCTATGCCCGATGCACCAGTGCGCACTGTTTCTAGAATCGCTGCTTTATCTAAGCTTTCGATAAAAGCATCTAATTTATTGCCTGAGCCGGTAAGCTCAATGGTAAAGCTGCCGTCGGCCACATCGATAATACGGCCTCTGAAAATATCGCACATGCGTTTCATTTCCTCTCTAAAAGCGCCTGTGGCTTTTACTTTAACTAGCATCAACTCACGCTCAATAAACTTTCCATCATTTAAATCGAGTACTTTTACAACGTCGATTAATTTATTGAGTTGCTTGATGATTTGTTCGATGACCGCATCAGAGCCTGAAGTGACAATGGTCATGCGAGATAATGTTGGATCTTCAGTCGGTGCAACAGTAAGTGATTCAATGTTGTAGGCACGTGCTGAAAATAAGCCTGCCACGCGAGATAACGCGCCGGATTCATTTTCCATTAATAGTGAAATAATATGACGCATTATAGATTCTCCGCCAAAATCATTTCAGATAAACCCTTGCCGCCAGGAATCATTGGAAACACATTTTCTTTTTGGTCAGTTAAAAAATTCATAAACACAAAACGTTCTTTGAGTTTTGGGCTAAATGCTTCTTTGAGCGCGCCTTCAACATCACTTGGGTTCTCAATGCGCATGCCAACATGCCCATAAGATTCGGCCAGTTTAACAAAATCGGGCAGGCTTTCCATGTAAGACTCTGAGTAGCGATTTTCATAGAAAAACTCTTGCCATTGTCGCACCATGCCAAGGTAGCGATTGTTGAGCAAGATGACTTTAATTGGCAGGTGATATTGCAGGCAGGTAGAAAGCTCCTGGATGTTCATCTGGATGCTGCCTTCGCCCGTGACGCATGCCACTTGTGCTTCAGGGTGCGCAAACTGCACGCCCATGGCGTACGGCAAGCCAACGCCCATGGTGCCTAAGCCGCCAGAATTAATCCAGCGACGCGGTTTATCAAACGGGTAGTATTGCGCTGCCCACATTTGATGCTGGCCAACGTCAGACGTAACAAAAGCCTCGCCGTTAGTCACTTCATGCAGTTTTTGTATGACGTATTGCGGTTTGATAAACTCGGTGCTTTGCGTAAAACTTAAACAGTTTTTGCCGCGCCATTCTTCAATTTGTTTAAACCAAGCGGCAAGTGCTGCGGTATTTTGCGTAGGTTTTTCAGCAGAGATAATGTCATTCATGTCTGCGAGTACCGATTTAACATCGCCTACAATTGGTACGTCGATTTTCACGCGTTTTGAGATTGAAGATGGATCAATATCAATATGAATAATTGTGCGCGGATTTGACAGGAAATGCTCAGTGTTACCAATCACGCGGTCATCAAAGCGTGCGCCAACGGCAAGTAAAACATCACACTCTTGCATGGCCATATTGGCTTCATACGTGCCGTGCATGCCCAGCATGCCTAAGAACTTTTTATCAGAGGCAGGAAAGCCGCCTAAGCCCATCAATGTGCTGGTGATTGGTATACCAAGGGCTTGAATCAGCTTGATTAAATGTGCCGAAGCGTCGCCTAGTACCACGCCGCCGCCTGAATACACCATCGGGCGTTTAGCTTCAGTGAGTAGTTTGAGCGCTTTTTTGATTTGGCCTAAATGCCCTTTGGTCACAGGGTTATATGAACGCAGTTGTACAGTCTCAGGGTATTTAAATGTACTTAAATGCGCAGTAATATCCTTAGGGATATCCACTAATACAGGGCCTGGGCGACCGCTAGAGGCTACATAAAACGCCTTTTTCATGGTCGCAGCAATGTCTTTTACATCTTTAACTAAAAAGTTATGTTTTACGCATGGACGTGTAATGCCAACCGTATCGCACTCTTGAAACGCATCTTCACCAATGGCGTAAGTGGGTACTTGGCCACTAATAATGACCATGGGAATGGAGTCCATGTAGGCTGTAGCAATGCCAGTGATGGCGTTAGTTGCGCCAGGGCCAGAGGTAACTAGGGCAACGCCTACTTTGCCGGTAGAGCGTGAATATGCATCAGCCGCATGAACAGCGGCTTGTTCATGGCGCACTAAAACATGTTTAAATTGATCCTGATGGAAAATCGCGTCGTAAATGTTAAGGACGGCACCACCTGGGTAGCCAAATACAAATTTAACGTTTTCTTCATGCAGGCAACGGATTAAAATTTCCGCGCCAGTAAATTGTTTAGAACTTTGTTCCATGCTTGGGTCCATGCTATTTTTACTTTAAATTTTATGCTTTTTTGATCAAGCATAAGGAGTTTTCACTAAATTAACGCTTGTTTTTATTAGATTTAGTTACTTTTGCTATGCTTATATGCCAACCCTATACCATAACGGTTTGAGCGTATTTGGTCAAGGATGAAAGTTTAATGACAAGTTGAGTTTTTGATAACTCAAGGTGATTTGCGTAGGTGAAATTGATCGCCATTATTGGGCTTTAGCTTACCTTATCCTTAAGTAGTACTATTTAATAGGCATAAATAACATAAGCGATTTATACGATAATTAACATTATAGTATATCAAAATAAGCAGCTTTTTTATGAGCCCTAGACAAGCGTACAGCACGGAAATGGAATCGGACCAGTTACATGCGGAATTGATTGATGTCAGGCAAAAACTTGGTGATATGAAACTTGCCAGTTCGGCCATTACAGAAGGCATGTGGGTATTGCATTTGGTAAATGGCGACCCTGATCATAAGGAAAGCAGGATCCAATGGTCCAATCAATTTAGAAAACTGCTAGGTTATGACCAGTCGCGTGACTTTCCCGATGGCTGGGATAGCTGGTTCAATGTTGCGCATGGCGATGATCAGGAAAAAGTGCTGACTGCGTTTGCCGCTCATCTTAACGATAGCAGCGGCAGTACGCCTTACAATGTTGAATACCGACTAAAGACTGCAGACCGCGGCTATGTTTGGTTTCGCGAGCGCGCTACCACGGTGCGTAACGAAGCTGGGCTGCCTGTAACATCCGCTGGTGCGATACGTGACATCAGCGACGAGCGCAATGCTATTGAGCTTCACCAGCTCAACCTCAAGCGTAACGATGAGAACATGCGCCAGATACTTAATGTGGCAGACACTATCAACCAGATTGCCATGCAAATTAATATCCTCGCCATTAATGCCGCCATTGAGGCGGCGCGTGCGGGTGAGGCCGGACGTGGTTTTGCCGTAGTCGCAAGCGAAGTGCGCAAGCTAGCAGAGCGCACAACCAATGCCATGAATGAGATACGCGGGATGGCTAAGCAAGTGTAGGTGTGCAAATTGATTTATATTTGCGCACCATTTATCCATGACGGGTTCGTAAGCTGTAATTGAACGCCCTAAAAAACCAACACTGAGATTGTTATTGCGCGAGTAGTGGCGTAGCGTAAGTACTAGGGTGAAAAAACAGAAGCTGCCTGCTATAAGGCTTCCATGATACTGAGAATAAATTGATTGCAGGCTGGATTAAAACGGTATGCAAACAATATGCTGTTTGCATACTCTGTTGTTACTGTAAGTAACTTTATTCGTCGTATCAATAGCTTATAATCTACTCAGACTCTAGCGGTGGGGCTACCTTTAAGAGCTCTTCAATGGTTGTAAGCCCTGCGGCTACTTTTTCTGCGCCATTGATAATAAGTGGCTGCATGCCTTCTTGTCTGGCTAGTTTAGTTAGTTTTGCTAAATCAGTTTCTGGTGTAATCAGTTTTCTTAATGCTGGAGTCATGGTGAGCATTTCATAAATACCGCTGCGGCCTCTGTAACCTGTGTTGCGGCATTCTAAGCAGCCAACAGGTTTATATATATGGTCAGGTTTTGGCAGCTTGAATGCACCTACTAATTCATCCCATTTGCTTTGTTCAATTGGCGCTGGCGTTTTGCAGCTTGTGCACAAAGTACGAATCAAGCGCTGCGCCATAATACCTAATACGGTGGAATGAATGAGGTATGACGGTACACCTAGATCTAATAAGCGCGTAACGGCTGAGGGTGCGTCGTTTGTATGTAAGGTCGATAGCACTAAATGCCCGGTAAGTGCAGCTTGAATCGCCATGTCTGCGGTTTCTAAGTCGCGAATTTCACCTACCATAATAATGTCAGGATCCTGCCGCATCAGCGTACGTATGCAATCGGCAAAATTAAGCCCAATATTCGTTTGCACTTGCATTTGATTGAACAGCGGCTCGACCATTTCAATCGGTTCTTCTACAGTGCAAACGTTTACCTCAGGCGTGGCTAGTGTGCGCAAGGTGGCGTATAGCGTAGTGGTTTTGCCTGAGCCAGTCGGGCCTGTGACCAAAATGATGCCATTCGGCGCTTTGGTCCAGTTGTTCCATGTGTCTGCTTGCGCTTTGGCAAAGCCCAATGCTAAAAAGTCTTTGGCAGAAACGTCAGGGGCAAAAATACGCATGACCATTTTTTCACCAAAGGCGGTAGGCATGGTAGATAAGCGTAGCTCGATCTCCTGACCTTCTGCGGACAATGTTTTGATGCGTCCATCTTGCGGCCTGCGCTTTTCTACCATATCCATACGGCCCAGCAGCTTAATGCGGCTGGTAATAGCGTTCATGATGTTAGGTGGTAGCTGATACACCTGATGTAACACACCATCGATTCTAAAGCGCATTATGCCCATACCGCGGCGCGGCTCTAAGTGGATGTCACTGGCGCGTTGTTCAAACGCATATTTGAATAGCCAATCTACAATATTCACCACATGTTGCTCGTTGGCATCCAGGTTTTTATCTTTGCCAAGTTCGATTAATTGTTCGAAATTCTGTACGCCGACAATTTGCCCGGCTTTGGCTAAGTCTGCAGCATCCATTGAGTTAGCCAGGCTGTAGATTTCTGGCAAGTAACGGCTGACCTCAAGCGGATTAGCCATCACCAATTTAATCTTCATCTTAAGCACGCGTTCTAGATCTGCAATCCAATCTGTGCTGAATGGCTCAGTTGTGGCGATTATTGCTTCTCCATTTTTAACTGAAACCGGCATGATTCTTAGGCGTTCAGCGTAAGCTTGAGAGATGATTTTTGCCGCAGAGCCAAAGTCTAGCTTGAGAGGGTCGATATGGTAATAATTCAGCCCAGCATGTCCTGCCAGCCAGGTAGATAGGCCTTCTACAGTAATCGCTTTATATGGAGGTTTTAGACTTTTCCATTTTTGCTCACCAATAACAACTAGTGGGTGAAGATTAGAGCTATCAAACTTACGGTCCTTGTAAAGTTTTTCAGCTTGTAATTTATCAAGCATGCCATCGTTCACCAGCATGCGTAGTACATCGCCTAAGGTGAGGCGGCCAGTAGGATTGGTTAATGTCGCTGGTTTACTCATGACTAAATGCCTTTATCTTTGTTCTTGCTTTGCTATATCTTAGCATGCACTAATTCTCACGATGCACAGAGATTAATTTATCCCATTAATCCGCATCGATAAATCAATCGCCTGTATGTTTTTTGTAATGGCGCCAATTGAGATTCTATCGACACCAGTGAGTGCGATTTCACGTACATTTTCTAGTGTGATACCACCAGAAGCCTCCAAGATGGCTAATTTGCCAGATTTTTCATTCAGGCTGACGGCCTCACTCAATAAGGCTGTACTAAAGTTATCTAATAAAATGCTGGTAGCACCTGCATCCAAGGCCTCTTGCAGCTGGCTTAAATTTTCAACTTCAATTTGTATGCTTTTATTTGTGTCTAGTGCAAAAGCTTGCAGTATTACTGCGCTAATGCTGCCCGCAGCGGCAATATGGTTTTCTTTAATTAATATGCCGTCATATAAAGCCAAACGTTGATTGTGTCCGCCGCCTATCGTTACGGCATATTTTTGCGCTAAGCGTAAATTAGGAATCGTTTTGCGAGTATCCAGAATTTGGGCGTGTGTGCCAGCAATCGCATCTACATATTTGCCTGTTTCAGTGGCTGTGGCAGATAGCGTTTGTAGAAAATTAAGCGCGCAGCGTTCGCCAGTCAACAGCGAACGGGCTCGGCCTTTAATTTCGCACAATACTTGATTTGCCTGTACCTGATCACCTTCAATAACGCGCCAGTTCATTTCTACATTGGCATCAATCTGTTTGAAGCAGGCATTCACCCAATCTATGCCGCAAACAATCGCGGATTCCCGCACGATAATAGTGGCGTGGACTAACTGCGCAGTTGGAATCAGTAGTGCTGTAAGATCACCAGCGCCGATGTCTTCGTCTAGCGCGGCCTGCACTTGTTTGCTTACCATATGATGAAATGTGCTTGACCCTAATGGGTAGTTTTTGTTAAATAGTGTCATGGCTGTCATGGTCATGTGATGATTGAATTATAATGCTATCAACCTTTAAATATCAGTATAAATTATGATACTTTAACTGCTTGAATGCATTACCTTGTACTTGAATGTAATACTTTGGACTTGAGCACGACATATGATGAAACTTTTATATACCATTAATAGCCCTTATGCCCGTAAAGTGCGGATTGTGGCCGCAGAAAAACATATCGAAATGGAGCTTGAGGAAGTGGTATTGGCTGCACCTGACTGCCCTGTTAAGCAATACAACCCCTTGGGTAAAGTGCCTGTGCTGATTTTAGGTGATGGTGATAGCTTATACGACTCACGGGTGATTGTGGAATATTTAGACAATCGCACGCCGCTGGCACACTTGTTGCCGCTAGACTCTAGTTTAAAAATCAAAGTGCGTCGTTGGGAAGCGCTGGCCGATGGTGTTTGTGATGCTGCAGTGGCTACACTGTTAGAGCAGCGAAAACAGGCGCACATGCAAGATGCGGCCTTTATAGAACGACAAATGGATAAAGTACTGCGTGGCTTACAAGTGCTTAACGATGATTTAGCTCAAAACAATGAGTTAGGTAAATCCAAATGGTGTGTGAATGGTACGTTTAGCCTAGCCGATATTGCTGTGGGGTGTACGTTAGGTTATGTGAATCTGCGATTTGGTGCAGTAATTAATTTAACGACTCAATATCCACAACTAGCGCATCTGCATGCAGAGTTACTCAAGCGCCAATCATTTAAAGACAGCCAACCGGTCGCATAAAGCGAGTTAAGATTGAGCGCTGATAACAGTCTGCGTTAGATCTATTTGACTGATGCCAAGGCCGTATCTAGTTGGTTTAATAAAGCTTTGTGCAGATTGCGTGTATGTTTATTCCAATGTTGGCTATCCTTTTCAAGCTCAGCTCTTAATTTTTTAGCCGTATCAGTTTCGCCTACGCTTACCGCCCAAAGTGCATAGCGCGCGCGGGTTTCGGTAGAGCCAAAAGCATTGGCCGCATGGGTAAATTCAATACGTGCATTTGCATTATCATGGTTCGCTGCGTAGCTTTGTGCTAGTAGCACACTTAACTCTTCTCCCCTGAAGCTGCTCTGTTTACTTCTAATCTCCAGCAGTAATGGGATTGCGAGTTGCGCTTGTTTATTGTGAAATTTGGCTTTTGCAGCGCCGAAGCAAACTTCTAGGTCTTTTGCAAATGGACCGTTCAGGCAGGCGTCAAACTGTTGCACCGCCTCACCATACTCACCCGCGTTATCTAGTGCAGCGGCAAGACGCATTCTGTTCTGTACGGTAGGTGTTAAGTCGAAGGCTTGCTTCGCATCGCGAAGTTCACGGCTAGGGTCTAGTAGCTGCATTGCTTTGTTCGAGACTTGTTTTACACCGCGGTCTACTTTGGATGTGGGCAAATATTCTGCAAAGAAATACACAATACTACCCAGTAAGGGAAAAGAAAAAAGAATAATTAGCCAATATATAGGGCGACCCGTTCTAAGTGCATGCACGGCAAAAAATATGGCAATAAGCACGTGTAAACCCAAACCTACAAATGGCATGTGTATCCTTTTTTTAATTTACGAGAGAATTGAGTGTTTAAATGGCCGCAGTAATAATGCCGCCGCCAAGGCAAACATTACTTTCATACACCACCGCAGATTGTCCCGGTGTTACCGCCCATTGTTTTTGGCCGAATTTAATTTCAACTTCATCTGCCGTCAGGCGGTCAATCTCACAAGGCGCATCGGGTTGGCGATAGCGTGTTTTAGCGGCATACACCCAATTGGTTATCGGCGCCTCATTGTCTATCCATGTTAGCTGGCTAGCCACTAAGCCATCACTAAGCAGCAATGGATGCTCATGGCCTTGCACGACAATCAGTACGTTTGCGCTCATGTCTTTCGCGGCCACAAACCACGGCTCGCCATTACTTTCGCGGCTACCGCCGATTTTTAAGCCTTGGCGTTGGCCTAGGGTGTAGTACATCAGCCCTTCATGGCGACCGACTACTTTGCCTTCAGGCGTTTTGATATCGCCGGGTTCACGCGGTAGGTACTTGCTTAAAAACTCTTGAAAAGGACGCTCGCCAATAAAGCAGATGCCGGTCGAGTCCTTTTTCTCTGCATTGATGAGTCCAGCATTACATGCGATTTCGCGTACTTCACGTTTTAGCAGTCGGCCTAGCGGAAATAAGGTTTTGGAAAGTTGCGCCTGATTTAGTCGATATAAAAAGTAGCTTTGGTCTTTGCTGCCATCGTCAGCTTTCATTAGCTGAAATAAACCGGGTTTGAGCGGATTTTCACGCACTTGAGCGTAATGCCCAGTGGCGATGACGTCTGCACCCAAGCTCATGGCATGGTCTAAAAAGGCTTTAAATTTGATTTCAGCATTACATAAAATATCCGGGTTAGGCGTGCGGCCAGCTTTATATTCGCTTAAAAAGTTGTCAAACACGCGGTCTTTATATTCCGCGCTAAAGTTAACGGCTTCAATCTCGATGCCGATTTTATCCGCTACAGAAACCGCATCGATCAGGTCTTGCTTGCTTGAGCAGTATTCATCAGTGTCGTCATCTTCCCAGTTTTTCATGAAAAGGCCAGTCACCTCGTAGCCCTGTTCTTTAAGCAGCAAAGCTGTGACAGATGAATCTACACCGCCAGACAGGCCAACGACTACTTTTTTCTTTTTTAATGTATTCAGGTTCATAAACTTTTACTTTAATTGGAGGTGTGAAGCTTTATAAATGAGTCACTACCGATAGCGGAAATTGTTGGCCACTTAAATAATCTTCAATGCAAGTAAGCACTTGCGGGCTGCGCATTAACATGGCATTGCTGCGAATGTCATCTATAGACATCCATACCGCGCGAATAATTCCTTCATCAAGAACAAGATCTGGCTGATGATCGCTTACGCTGCCGATGTAGGCAAAGCGCAAATAAGTCGTATCGTTATGTTCGTGTTTCCAATGATAAACACCCAATAATGACTCTGGCTTAAAGGTATATGCGGTTTCTTCCAGCGTTTCGCGTATTACTGCCTCAATTAATGACTCGTTATCTTCTAAATGGCCTGCTGGCTGATTAAAGCGGTTGCCGCGATCGGTTGTTTCTTCAACCAGTAAAAATTTTCCGTTATCTTCTACGATTGCCGCGACGGTGGCATGAGGCATCCATTGCATGATTTTATGTCTTTAATTATGATGATTAGCGTTTAAGTATCGTTAGCATTTTAACCCAAACTAGCTAGATAGTTTAGGAAACAAGCCTATCAAGCCATGCGCAACAAACTCAACAGCCATGGCCGCCAAGATCAAGCCCATTAATCGTGTGACAATATTAATGCCTATGCTACCAAGCTGATTGGAAATGCTGACAGCCAGCCTGAGAACCAGCCAAATGATGACGGCAACAATAAAAATAGGTACGACCAGTGATAAATGGCCCATAACGCTGCCATTTTGTTGCGCCGCTATAATCATGCTACTGATGGCACCAGGGCCGGCCAATAACGGAATACTCAGTGGCACGATCGCAATCACTTCTCGTTCAGCCAGTGTTTGCGCCTCTTCAGGTGTTTGGTGCGTGCCACTATGCTTGCCGTGCATCATTGAAATTGCGATTAGCATGATTAGTATGCCGCCACCTACTTGAAACGAAGGGATGCTAATGCCAAAAAAGTAGAGAATCTTATCGCCAAAAAAGGCCGAAACGGCAAGTACAATAAAGACGGTAATTGCTACAGTTTTAGCTGTTCTAGCGCGATCTTGCATGCTCCAGCCATCGGTTGCACTAATAAAGACAGGCAGGTTTCCAATAGGGTTCACAATCGCAAATAAAGCGATGGTGATTTTAAAAAGCACAGCCCATTCGGTCATGTAAAATCCTTTAAATAAATGCTTAAACTAAAGAAGCAAAACTCAATCAAACTATGCTTTTTTAATTAAAGCTTTGATAATATCAACATAGTAAATTAAAGTACCTGTATGAGTAAGCTAATGTTGAATAAGGCTTAATGTTGAATAAGACCCTAATGTTGCATAAGATTAAGTTGAGTAAGTAAATGTCCAGTCAGGAAAATTATGCAAGGTCAGCAATCTATCTTGCTTCACGCAGTCCACGTCGAGTGGAGTTGTTAAAACAGATCGGGGTAATGTGCGAAACGCTGCCCGCTGATATTGATGAAACGCAGCACATGATGGAACCTCCAGTCAGCTATGTAATGCGGTTGGCACAGCAAAAGGCTGAAGCATGTTTACATCGATTAACTACCGAGCAGCGTGTGTATCCTGTTCTGGCAGCAGATACTACGGTGGTGCTGGCTGGTCTTGTACTTGGTAAGCCTGAGGATGATAACGATGCCCGTCGTATACTTAAAGCACTGTCTGGTAGTGTGCATGAGGTGCATACTGCCGTAGCGCTAGCATTTAACAACGAGATTGAAGTGGTGTTATCTACTACGGTGGTAGAGATGATGGCTTTATCTGCGGCTCAAATTGATGCCTATATCGCTACGGGCGAGCATCGTGATAAAGCGGGTAGTTATGGCATACAAGGCGCAGCAGGCGCATGGATAAAGGGTATAGAAGGTAGTTATACGGGGGTGATGGGTTTGCCGCTGTATGAAACGGCGGCTTTGCTTAGAAAGCATGGCGTTAGCACTTTCTGACTGTATTCTAGCTAACGGTATTTTAGCGGTACTTTCAGAAGCTACTTTCGATACAAAAATAAATAATGTCGAAATATACCTACTATAAAAATTTAAATATAAAGTTAAAAGAGAATACAAATTGAGTGAAGAAATACTAATTAACGTTACGCCCCAAGAGACACGGATTGCCATTATTGAAAATGGCGTAGTGCAAGAGTTACAAATTGAACGTAGCTCGTCTTTAGGTCTGGTGGGTAATGTGTATCGCGGCGTCGTGTGTCGCGTATTGCCTGGTATGCAGTCAGCTTTTGTAGAAATGGGTTTACAGCGTGCAGCTTTTCTTCATGCGGGTGATGTGCTGGAATGTGGCGAGTCAGACGCGCAACTGCCTATTCAAAGCGTGTTACACGAAGGCCAGTCTTTAATGGTGCAGGTGATTAAAGAGCCGATTGGCACCAAGGGTGCACGTTTAACCACGCACATTAGCATCGCTGGACGGTTCTTGGTGTATTTGCCGCAACAAGACCATATTGGTGTTTCACAACGCATAGAGCAGGAGTCTGAACGTGAGTTGTTAAGGTCGCGCTTGCTAG
>Ga0209913_1000211_pt1 | contig 59295 bp, 46 predicted proteins | sample PersoiDNA2013203_FD_185805 | JGI IMG/M metagenome (GOLD analysis project Ga0209913, IMG submission 185805) | Permafrost soil microbial communities from the Arctic, to analyse light accelerated degradation of dissolved organic matter (DOM) -... | ecosystem: Environmental > Terrestrial > Soil >...
AGAGCGAACTGGTCGCCGCCACGGGTTTCGTGCCGGGCAGCGAGCTGACCCTGGGCGAGCTGCGCGCCATGGCGTCAAAAATTGCCAGCTATTACCAGAACCGTGGCTATTTCCTGGCGCAGGCGTATCTGCCCGCGCAAGACATCCAGGATGGCGTGGTGCAAATTACCGTGCTGCCGGGCCAGTATGGGCAAGTGCAGCTGCGCAACCAGAGCAATCTGTCCGACGGCCTGGCCGGCACGATATTGGCCGGTCTCGACGGGCAAGTGATTTCCACGCCGCCGCTGGAGCGGCGCTTGCTGCTGCTGTCGGACTTGCCGGGCGTGCAGGTCAGCTCGACCCTGGCGCCGGGCGCGTCCCTGGGCGCGTCCGACCTGATCGTCGACGTGCAGCCGGGATCGCGCTTCAACGGCAGCATCGATGTCGATAACCAGGGCAACCGCTACACGGGCCGCAACCGCATCGGCGCCACCTTGAACATCAATGAACTGGCCGGCATCGGCGACGTGGCCACGCTACGCGCCTTCACCTCGGCCGACGGACTCAATTACGTGCGTGGCGCGTACCAGGGACAGGCGGGCTTGCTGCGCCTGGGCGGCGCCTACACGTATATGGATTACAAGCTGGGCAAGGAATTTGCCGTACTCGACGCCAAGGGCACGGCGAAGATCGCCAGCGCGTATGGCAGTTATCCGCTGATCCGCTCGCGCAGCAACAACCTGTATGCGCAAGTGAGCTACGACGACAAGACCTTCCAGGACCGCACGGAATCGACGGGCACGGTCAACGACAAGACGGCCAGGGTGTGGATGCTGAACCTGAACGGTGATGCCAAGGATGGCTGGGGCGGCGGTGGCGCGAGCACGTATTCCATCACTTACACCACGGGCAAGATCGATATCGAGACGCCGCTGGCACGCCTGATCGATCAACTGACGGTGAAGAGCAACGGCCACTTCAATAAGCTCGCTTTCAACGCGGCGCGCGTACAAAGCCTGGGCGGCGAGACGAGCTTGTTCGGCACCCTCAGCGGCCAGGTGGCGTCGAAAAATCTCGATGTCTCGGAAAAGATGGGCATCGGCGGCGTGGGCGGCGTGCGCGCCTATCCGGGCGGCGAGGCGTATGGCGACCAGGGTTACGTGCTGAATCTGGAACTGCGCCAGAACCTCACGGCGTTTAGCTCCTTACCCGGCCAGCTGCAGGTGCTGGCCTTTGCCGACACGGGCAGCGTCAAGCTGAACCGCGACGCCTGGAGCGCAGGCGAGAACCGCCGCACCCTGAGCGGCGCCGGCGTGGGCGTGACGTGGACGGGCGCCAATGCGCTCGTCCTGAAAGCGTATTACGCACACAAGCTGGGCAATGCCAAGGCGACCTCGGCACCGGATGCGGCAGGCCGCTTCTGGCTGCAAGCCGTCAAGTACTTCTAAACAGATCAAATCATCAGGATATTGCCATGAATCGCATCTATCGTTCCATCTGGAACCAGGCCACCGGCGCGTACGCCGCCGTGTCCGAAAACGTCAATTCGGCCGGCAAGCGTTCCTTGCCTGGCTCGGGCGGTACCGCATCCCGCTTCATTCTGACCAGCATGGCGGCGGCGCTGATGCTCGGTTATGGCTCACTGGCGCTGGCGGGGCCGGCGGGCGGCACGGTGGTGGCGGGGCAGGCAACGATTAACGGCGCGCCAGGTTCGACGGTGATCAACCAGCGCAGCCAGAACGCCGTCATCAACTGGGCCAACTTCAATATCAACAAGGGCGAGTCAGTGCAATTCGTGCAGCCGAACAGCAATGCGGTAGCCCTGAACCGCGTGCTGGGCAGCGATGGCACGACCATCCTCGGCAACCTGTCGGCCAACGGCAAGGTGTTTATCGTCAACCCGAACGGCGTGCTGTTCGGCCAGGGCGCCTCCGTGAACACGGCGGGCCTGGTGGCCTCCACGCTCGATATCAATAATGCCGATTTCATGGCCGGCAAGTATCAATTTTCCGGCAATGGCACGGGCAAGGTGCTGAACCAGGGCTCGATCAGCGCGCCGGGCGGCTATGTGGCCTTGCTGGGCGCCAACGTGTCGAACGAAGGCACGATCCAGGCACGCCTGGGCTCGGTGGCGCTGGCGGCGGGCCGGGCCATCACGCTCGATGTGGCGGGCGACGGCTTGCTCAATGTCGCCGTCAACGCGGGCGCCGTGGGTGCTTTGGTCAACAATGGCGGCATGATCCGCGCCGATGGCGGCAGCGTGGTCTTGACGGCGCAGGCGGCCGGCGACTTGCTGAAAACCGTCGTCAACAACACGGGCGTGATCGAGGCGCATACGATAGACACGCGCGGCGGCACCATCAAATTGCTGGGCGACATGCAGAGTGGCACGGTGAACGCCGGTGGCACGCTGGACGCCAGCGCGCCGGATGGTGGCAAGGGTGGCTTTATCGATACCTCGGCCGCGCACGTCAAGATCGACGCTGCGCTGAAGGTGACGACGGCCGCTCCCAAAGGCTCGACGGGCATGTGGCTGATCGACCCGAGCGATTTCAATATCGCCGTCTCCGGTGGCGACATGACGGGCGCTTCAGTCTCGAATGCCCTGAAGACCACGGACTTGCGTATCGAGAGTATTGCGGGGGCGGGCGGCACGCAAGGCAATATCAACGTCAACGATAACGTCAATTGGTCGGCCAACAAGCTGACCCTGACGGCGCAGAACAATATCAACATCAACAAGGCCATGCGCGGCTCGGGCACGGCCAGCCTGGCGCTGGAATACGGCCAGAGTGGCGTCGCCGCCGGCAATCTGGCGACCTACAACGTCAAGGCGGAAGTCGATTTGCCATCGGGTAATAACTTCAGCACCAGACAGGGCAAGGATGGCGTAGTCATCAACTACACGGTCATCAACAGCGTAGGTGCGGCTGGCAGTCTGAGCGGGGCCGATTTTCAGGGGATGAATGCGAATCTGATGGGCAACTATGCCTTGGGCCGCAATATCGACGCCAGTGCTACGGTCGGCTGGGACAGCGGCAAGGGTTTCGTGCCGATCGGCAACAAAGGGACGCCATTCATGGGCAGGGTTGACGGCCTGGGGCATGACATCACCGGCTTGTCTCTTACCCGACTGACAGACTATGTCGATGTCGGTATGTTCGGCGCCATCGGCACTGCGGGCGTGGTGCGCAACCTCAATCTGGTCAACACCCGGATACAAGCACCGGAAGGCATGTACGGGCAGATTCGTCTGGGCATGCTGGCGGCACATAACGCGGGCTTGATCGATAACGTCAGCGCGTATGGGGAGTTGAAGCTGGTGGGGGCGATTTACGCAGGAGGCCTGGTCGGTGTGAATACTGGCGTGATCAACAACAGCCGCAGCAGCGGCAGTATTGATCACAGCCCCAATTATGCTGGCGGTGCCGCCGGACTGGTTGCTCAAAATGAAAGGGAGGGGCGCATCAGCAACAGTAGTAGCAGCATGAGGGTGACCGTTGTGAAAGGGACTGCAGGTGGACTGGTGCTTGAAAACGGTGGCGCCATCAACAAGAGCTTTGCCAAAGGCGATGTTACGGGCGATGTTTTTACTGGCGGCCTGGTGGCATTCACATCAGGCAACATCAGCGATAGCTATGCTAGCGGCAGCGTGACCGGCAGTTCAATCGCCGGAGGATTGGTGGGCCGCACGGGGGGGGCGATTAGCAACAGCTATGCCACTGGCAACGTTTATTCTTCTGGCGATGCGCAGTCCGAGCAGGGCTTTGGCGGTCTGGCCGGCGACATTTATGGCGGCAGGGTCAGCAATAGCTATGCCACTGGCAGTGTCAATGCCGGGAACTATGCGGGCGGCATTGTTGGCCGAAATATGGGCACTGTGGAGAATGTGTATTCCTTCGGTGCGGTGAATGCGCAGCACGATAACCAGGGTGGCATTGTTGGTTACAATGACTCTTGGCGAGGCAGCGTGAGCAATGCGTATTACAACAGTAGCGCCAACCACGGCGTGAATGGCGTAGGCCAGGGCAACGGTAGAGTAAGCAATATCGTTGGCTTGAATGCAGGTGCCATGGGCGATCCTGCGAGTTATCCGACATTCAATTTCACGACGACGGCTGGCGCCACCGGCAACAGTTGGGTCACGGTGGGATCGAATGGCGGCGTGAACGGCAAGGGCGGTACTTTGCCGATGTTCAGCAGCGAATATTCGACCACTATTAACTCCCCCCATCAGCTGCAACTGATGGCGATGGACAAGGCTGCGGCCTATACCCTGGGCAGCAGCTTCAGCGCCGCGGCTACGGCCGGCGGCGATATCTGGCTCGGCAACGGCTTCGTGCCTGTTGGCGATGGCGCATCGGCGTTCACGGGCAGTCTGGATGGCGGCGGTCACATCATCTCTGATTTGTACATCTTCAGGCAGGGGGATACTGCCGTCGGCCTGATTGGCAGTCTCGGGAAAAATGGCCGCATTGCGGACCTGGGCTTGAGCGACGCCAGAATCCGGGGCGGCAGCGATGTTGGCGGACTCGCCGGCACGAGCGCGGGTAAAATCAGCGGTAGTTTCGTTACTGGAAATGTCACGGGCGATGCACAGGTCGGCGCCCTTGTGGGCAGCAATACTGGCGAAATTATCAATAGCTACGCGGCCGGCAGCGCGACGGGCGGCGTCAATGTCGGCGGTCTGGCTGGCGATAGCCACGGCGGCAGCATCCGCAACAGCTATGCGGCCGTCGCCGTCAGCGGCGAAGCCGGACTGGGTGGACTGGCCGGCGGCGCATCCGCCGCCCCTGATGTCACCGGTAGTTACTGGGATACGCAGATCAGCGGGCAGGCCAGCAGCCAAGGCGGCACAGGCTTGCGCTCGGCCGAGTTGAAAAACCGGGCCAACTACAACGGCGCGGGCAGCCCAGCCTGGGACTTGAATAATATCTGGGTGATCTACGATGGACAAAGCACGCCACTGCTGCGCTCTTTCATGACGCCACTGGTGGTGACAGTGGCCAGTGGCAGCAAGGTCTATGATGGCCTTGCCGCTGATCCGGTCACCGCCAGCTATTCCAGGGTGGTCGATCCTTCTTTGCTGCAAGGCTCGCTGACATATGACAATGTCTCCGGCAGTCCGGTGAATGCCGGCAACTATGTGGTGCGGGCCAGCGGCATGTATTCCACCGCCCAGAATGGTTACCTGATCACCTATGTCGATGGCGGCCTGACCATCACGCCGCGCCAGATCAGCCTGGACGGCGCCTCGGCTGGCAGCAAGGTGTATGACGGCAACACCTCCGCCATACTGCATGGCGGCAGCCTCAGTGGCGTGCTGGACGGTGACTTGGCCAGCTTGAGCTTTTTGCTGTCCGGCGCTTACGCCAGCAAGAATGCCGGCGACAATCTTGCCATCACCGTCGCCGCCACGCTGGGCGGCAGTGCGGCCGGCAACTATACGCTGGCAGCCGTGGGCAATCTTACCGGTACGATCAGCAAGGCCACCATCAGCGGCGTGACGGGCATGCGGGCCGATGACAAGGTGTATGACGGCAATACCTATGCCAGCCTGAGCGGTGCATCGGCCGTCTTGCATGGGATGGTGAGCGGCGACAGCCTTGCCGTGGTGTTAGCCAAGGGGCGTTTCGCAGACAAGAATGCCGGTAGCGGCAAAATGGTGCACGTCAGCGACATCGTCCTGGCCGGCGCCGATAGCGGTAACTACACCCTGGCCGCCAGAGAGAGCACCACCACCGGCACCATCACGCCCGCCGTGCTGATGCTCGGCGGCGTGGTCGCGCAAGATAAAATTTACGATGGCAATACCGCGGTGCACCTGACGGGCGGCATGTTGGCCGGTCTGATCGGCGCGGACAAAGTGATCTTGTCCAGCCTGAGCGGCGTTTTTGCGGACAAGAACGTGGGCAACGGCAAGGCCGTGAGCGTGGCAGGGGTACTGGCCAGCGATACGGCACTGGCCAGTAACTACACCTTGCGCTATCTGGACAAGGTGACCGCCAACATCACGCCAGCGACGATCAGCGGTATCGTCAACCTCCTGGCGGACGGCAAGGTATATGACGGCGGCACCGCCGCCACGCTCAGCGCCCACAGCGGCTCGTTTACCGGCAGGATAGGCGACGACGAGCTGTCATTCCGCGTCGGTGGCGCCGCGTTCAGCGATAAAAATGCCGGCATCGGCAAGACCGTGCATGTCGGCGGCATCACCCTGAGCGGCGCGGACGCGGGCAATTATGTACTGGCCAGCAGCAGCGCCACCGCGACGGCCGACATCACGCCCAAGGTATTGACGCTGGACGCAGTGACTGCCGGCAACAAGACTTATGACGGCAACGCCATGGCGTCGCTGTCGGGCGGCACTTTGAGCGGACTGGTCGGCAGGGAAACCCTGGACGTGACGGGCATGCAAGGCCATTTTGACGACAAAAATGCGGGCGCGGGCAAACGCGTGACCGTCAGTGGCGCGGCCCTGCTCGACACGGCCAGCGGCCTGGCCGGCAACTATGTGCTGGCCGATCCCACGGGCTTGACCGCCAGCATCACGCCGAAGGCCCTGACGCTGGCGGGCATTGTCGCCAACAACAAGGTGTATGACGGCACCACCAATGCCAGCGTGTCGGGCGCCATCTTGAGCGGCCTGGTGGAGATGGAAACCCTGGAACTGGCCGGTTTGAGCGCGGTATTCGCGGACAAGCATGCGGGCAAGGACAAGGCCGTCACGGTGACGGGCGCCACCTTGCTCGATACCGCGCATGGCCTGGCCAGCAATTACACGCTCGGCAATCCGACCGGGTTGACGGCCGAGATCAACCGTGCCGTCATCGGCGGCATTGGCGGCATCAAGGCGGGCAACAAGGTCTATGACGGCAACAGCAGTGTGCTGCTCGACACCCGCGGCGCCAGTTTCTACGGCATGGTGGCGGGCGATAGCCTGGGCCTGGCCAGTGCCAGCGGCGTTTTCAGCGACAAGAATGCGGCCAGCGGCAAGACGGTGCATATCGGCGGCCTGGCCTTGAGCGGCGCGGACGCCGGCAACTATGTGCTGGGCAGCGATGTGGCCAGCACCACGGCCGACATTGCGGCCCGCAGCCTGACCCTGAGCGGCGTCGTGGCGGGCGATAAAGTCTATGACGGCAATCGCCATGCCAGCCTCAGCGGCGGCGTGCTGTCCGGGCTGGTCGCCGGCGAGAGCGTTGGGCTGGCCGGCCAGACGGGCAGCTTCGGCGACAAGAATGTCGGCAATGGCAAGGCGGTCGTTGTCACGGGCACGACCCTGCTCGATACAGCCAGCGGCCTGGCCAGCAATTATGTGGTGGCCGAACCCACGGGCTTGACCGCCAGCATCACGCCAAAGGCCCTGACGCTGGCGGGCATTGTTGCCGACAACAAGGTTTATGATGGCAACACGGTCGCCAGCCTCAGCGGCGGCAGCCTGTCCGGCCTGGTTGATGCGGAAACATTGGGCTTCGCCGGATTGAGCGGGAAGTTCAGCGACAAGCACGCGGGCAAGGACAAGGCGGTGACGGTGAAAGGCGCAACCCTGCTCAGTACCGCCAGCGGCGCGGCTGGCAATTACACGCTCAGCGATCCGACAGGCTTGACGGCCAGCATTACGCCAGCCACATTGACGGTCAGCATCACGGCGGGCAACAAGGTCTACGATGCCACCGCCAATGCCAGCGTGAGCTGGCGCGATGACCGCCTCGCTGGCGACCAGTTGAGCGTTGTCGGCAATGCCGCGCAATTTGTCGACAAGCAGGCGGGGCAGGGCAAGCTGGTGACTATGGAAGGTATACGCCTGAGCGGCCTGGACGCCGGAAATTACGTGGTCAACGCGCGCGCGACGACGCGCGCCGATATTGCGCAAGCGCAGCTGACGGTGACCGCCAATAATGCCGAGAAAGGCCAGGGCCGACCCAATCCCGTGTTCGACGCCAGTTATGCGGGCTGGCTGGCCGGCGATAGCGTGGCGTCCGAACTGAACGGTTCTTTGCTGTTCGATACCCTGGCAGGCACGGCCTCGCCATCCGGCACTTACCAGATCGCCGCATCGGGCTTGACGTCGAATAACTATGCCATTCGTTATGTCGATGGCACGCTGAAAGTCAAGCCGACCGAAGCGGTACAAAGCGCGGTGACAGCAGCTGTGGCCGCCGTGTCTGCCGTGCCGCGGGCGGGCAATATGGTCGTCGCGGAACATGCCCGGGGCGTGGAGAACAAGGCCACCACCAGCACCCCTGCCGCGCCTGTCATGGCTGGCGTCAGCGGCGCTGTGTCCCGCAATGTGCTGCCCGGCTTACAGTTGAGCGTGCTTGAGCGGGGCATCTTGCTGCCGGCCGAACTGAGCACGGCCATGCCTTAAGCCGCCATCGCCGCCGTCGCCGCTATGTTGGGGCGCCGTGCGGCGCTTGCACGTCCGCATTCGCGGCCAGCAGGGCCGTGAGCCAGCCGGCAAACGCCTGCAGCTTGGGCGTGGCCAGCCGCCCTTGCGGCGTCAGCAGCGACATGGGCATGGGCGTCGGCGGGTGATCGGCCAGCACGGCGACCAGCGCGCCGCTGTCGAGGTGCTCGCGCACCTGGTACACGGCTGCCTGCGCCAGTCCCAGCCCTTGCAAGGCGCAGGCGACGCTGGCGTCGGCATCGTTGACGGCGATGGGGCCGGCCATCTGCACGCGCACGACCTCCTTGCCTTGTTGGAAATCCCAGTCGAAAGCGCGTCCCGTGCGGCCCGAGTAATGCATGACGCCGCTGTGCGTGGCCAGGTCCGCCAGGGTCTGCGGCGTGCCGTGCTGCGCCAGGTAGGCGGGCGAGGCGCACGTGACAAAGCGCATCAGGCCGACCTGTTTGCCGATGAAGGCGGAATCTTGCAAAGTACCCACGCGCAAGGCGCAATCGATGCCTTCCTGTGTCAGGTCGACCAGGCGGTCCGTCAGGCTCAGCTGCAATTGCACGTCCGGCCAGGCGGCGTGGAAGTGCGCGATATGCGGCACGACCAGCCTGCGGCCTACCGTATTGGGCAAGTTGATGCGCAACAAGCCGCGCGGTTTTGTCGCGTCGGGGCCACGGAACGCCAGTTCCGCCGTGTCGACGGCTTTCAAAATGTCGATGCAGTGGCGAAAGTACTCGGCCCCTTCCGGCGTCAGGGACAGGCGGCGCGTGGTTCGCTGCAGCAATTGCGTGCCCAGGTAGGCTTCCAGCTTTTGCAGGGTGGCCGTCAGCGCGGCGCGCGGCAAATTCAAGGTCTCGGCCGCCTTGGAAAAGCTGTTGGCTTCGACGATGCGCACGAAGGTTTGCATGGCCTTGATCTTATCCATAGGATAGCTTCCGTTGTTCATTTTATGTGAAAAGTGTAGATGGATTATGCGCTAATTATCTTTGCCCCGGTTTTGCCTAGAATGGCAACATCCCTATCGAACCGAGGAAACAACATGAACAAGGCCTCATCCATGACTCCCCACGACATTGCGCCTGGCATGGTGCTGCTGCTGGCCGTCGCTTCCGGCCTGATCGTGGCCAATCTGTATTACGCGCAAACCCTCGTTGGACCCATCAGCGCCTCGACGGGCCTGTCGGCCAAGGCGGCCGGGCTGATCGTCACGCTGACGCAAGTCGGCTATACCCTGGGCCTGCTGTTTGTCGTGCCGCTGGGCGACTTGCTGGAAAACCGCCGCCTGATCATCACGGCCCTGCTGGTGACGGCCACGGCCCTGGTGGTCGCGGCCATGAGCACGGGCGCCATCGTCTTCCTGGCCGCTGCGCTGGCCATCGGCTTGGGTTCCGTGGCGGCGCAAGTGATCGTGCCGTTTGCCGCCCATCTGTCGCAGGAAGCGACGCGGGGCCAGACGGTGGGCAAGGTGGTCAGTGGTTTGTTGCTGGGCATCATGCTGGCCCGGCCCGTGGCGTCATTGGTGGCCGCGCACGCCAGCTGGCACGTGGTGTTTGGCGGCGCCGCCGTGCTGATGCTGCTGCTGGCGCTGGTGTTGCGCCGTGCCTTGCCCGTGCGCCAGCCTGTCTCAAACATGCGTTATCCGGCCCTGATGGCTTCGCTGTGGCATCTGCTGCTGGGCACGCCGGTGCTGCGCCGTCGCGCCGCCTACCATGCGGGCCTGTTTGGCGCCTTCAGCCTGTTCTGGACCGTCACGCCGCTGGTGCTGGCCAGCCCCGCGTTCGGCCTGTCGCAAACGGGCATCGCCATCTTTGCCCTGGTGGGCATGGCCGGCGCCATTGCCTCGCCCATCGCCGGCCGACTGGCCGATGCGGGCCACACCTTGCCGGCCACGGCCGCCGCGCTGGCGCTGGGCATCGTCGCGTTTGCCTTGCCGATGCTGGCGCCAGAGTCGAAGTACGTGGCGCTGGGCTTGCTGGTGGTGGCTTCCATCGTGCTCGACATGGGCGTGGCGGCGAATCTGGTGCTGGGCCAGCGCGCCATCTTCAGCCTGGGTGCGGAAGTGCGGGGCCGCCTGAACGGTCTGTATTTCGCGTTGTTCTTTGCCGGCGGCGCGGCTGGCTCGGCCATCGGTGCCTGGGTGTACGCCAGCTACGGCTGGCCGGCGACCTTGCTGACCGGCATGGTGTTTCCGGGCTTGGCCCTGCTGGTGTGGTTGGCAGAATTCTTGCCGCTGGCCACGCGCCGCCCGGCTTGAAAGCCTGATGCCCGCTCATTATCACTGACAGGAATTTCTATCATCATGAATATAAAGTGGCGTGATATGCCGCGATGCCGCAAGATGCATTTGTCTCCTCTATCTCCTCCAAGGAAATAGATTCAGCCCGCTCCCGCAGCGGGCTTTTTTTTGCCTGTTGAAATTAAATCAATACCAATCAGATGACTACCAGATCGAGCGCGCGCATGAAGTTCGCTGCCTGCGCATGCGTGATGACGGCGCCTTTCAGCAGCGCCGCTTCGCTCAATTTGAAACCGTCGATATCGGCGCCGCGCAAGTCGGCGCCCTGGAACTTCGCCAGTTTGATGGTGGCGTTGCGCAAGCTGCCCCCTTCGAACACGGCGTCGCGGAAGTCGCAGCCGGCCAGGTAGGCATCGGAAAAATCCAGCTGTTTTAATATCGCCTTGCGGAACGAGAAGCCGCGCAGATCGGCACCCACCAGCAGGCTGTCTTCGAAGGTGAGGCCCAGGTGGGCCACTTCCTCGAACGCGGCGCCCGTCAGCTTGCAGCCCCGGTAGGTGACCGAGGCCAGCTTGGCGCGCCGCCACTTCGTGTTGTTCAGGTCGCAGCCTTCGAACGTGGCGTCGACGGCATCGACGGATTCGAAATCGGCGCTGCCGGCGCGGCAGCGGCGCCAGGTGCTGCGCGCCAGCTTGCTGGCAAACAAGCTGGTATCGGCAAAGGTGCAGCGTTCAAACGTGCAGCCTTGCAGGTCGAGGCGCGACAGGTCTTCGCCGTCGAAGGCGCAATCGATGAAGTGGTGCACTGATTGCGCCAGTTGCTGCTCGATGCCGGCGCGGTCCAGGGTCATGCGGCTTGCTGCGGTGTCGTGTGTTGCCATCCGTCTTATTCCTAAAGTAAAAAAGCAGGGGAGGGATGGCGCGGCGGGAAATGCACGAACCAGAACACCTCCCCGGCTGGTGGTACAGCCAAGGGTCAGCGCCGTGGGTCCGCGTGGGCGGGAGCATGCCGGACTGTGCCGGGCACTTACCGGGTTACCAACCGGTGCGCTCATTTTCGATCAGCCTGCATTGTAACGGCTCTGCAGCACCCTTGCCAGTGGTGGATAAACCGGGTTAGTATCGTTGCAGGCGCACTCATTGTGCCAACGTCGCTCGGACGGATCCGGGCGCTTACGTATAGAGATATCATGACCGACAGCCAAGCTCCGCGCAGCTTTTCGCGCATCAATCGCCTTCCCCCCTACGTTTTCAATATCACCGCCGAGCTCAAGATGGCCGCGCGCCGCCGTGGCGAGGACATCATCGACATGTCGATGGGCAATCCCGATGGCGCCACGCCGGCCCACATCGTGGACAAGCTGGTCGAAACGGTGAAACGCCCCGACACGCATGGCTATTCCGCGTCAAAAGGCATTCCGCGACTGCGCCGCGCGATTGCGCACTGGTACAAGAAGCGCTATGAGGTCGATATCGACCCGGACAGCGAAGCCATCGTCACCATCGGCTCGAAAGAGGGCCTGGCGCATTTGATGCTGGCGACACTCGACCGTGGCGACACGGTGCTGGTGCCCAATCCCAGCTACCCGATCCACATCTGGGGCGCCGTGATCGCGGGCGCCGATATCCGTTCCGTGCGCATGGGGCCGGGCGTGGATTTCTTTGCCGAACTGGAACGGGCGATCCGCGAAAGCTACCCGAAGCCGAAGATGATGGTGCTGGGTTTTCCGTCCAACCCCACGGCGCAATGCGTGGAACTGGAGTTTTTCGAGCGTGTCGTGGCGCTGGCGAAGCAGCACAATATTCTGGTGGTGCATGACCTGGCGTATGCCGACATCACTTTCGATGGCTGGAAGGCGCCGTCCATCATGCAGGTGCCCGGCGCGCGCGACGTGGCCGTGGAGTTCTTTACCATGTCGAAAAGCTACAACATGGCGGGCTGGCGCATCGGTTTCATGGTCGGCAACGCGGAACTGGTGTCGGCCCTGGCGCGCATCAAGAGCTATCACGACTACGGCAGTTTTACGCCCGTGCAAGTGGCGGCCATTGCCGCGCTGGAAGGAGATCAAAGCTGCGTGACGGAAATCTGCGCCCAGTACCAGCGCCGCCGCGACGTGCTGGTGAAAGGTTTGCATGAAGCGGGCTGGATGGTGGAAAAGCCGAAGGCCTCGATGTACATCTGGGCGCATATCCCCGAGGCTTACCGCCATCTGGGTTCGCTGGAGTTTGCCAAGCTGCTGCTGCAAAAAGCCAAGGTGAGCGTCTCGCCCGGCATCGGTTTCGGCGAGTACGGCGACGAATACGTGCGCTTCGCCCTGATCGAAAATGAGGCCCGCGTACGGCAGGCGTTGCGGGGCATTAAGAATATGTTGCGCTCCGGCGACGCAAAAATGGAAGCGACAGCATAAAAATTGCCGCATGGAATTAACTGTTGCCCCTAATATCACTGCCGCGTATTTCTGACATCACGAATATAAAGTGGTTTTATATGCTGCGACGCGGCATCATGCATCTGTCTCCTCTATCTTCCTCCAAGAAAATAGATTCAGCCCGCTCCCGCAGCGGGCTTTTTTTTTGCCTGGAAATGCATATTTGTTGTCTGAAGAGTATTTTGTGGACCTTGAATGGCAACGCATGTTTCAATGCGTGGCTATCCTTCTATGAAAGTCCGACATGGCACATGAAAATCTGAGCAAAGGACAGCAAAAAATTCCTGAGGCGGACACGTTTTTCATCAATAGCGATGCAACGTCAAATAATGAGTTCAGTTTTCATAACGAATGGTTAGTCAGGGGCGTTGCGGTGACGAGTGGCGGCCCCGAGTTCCTGGAAAAGATCAAGCGGCCCAAGCGCGGTGACACCCTGCTGTTATGGGTAAACAAGATCGGCATCGTTGCTGCTGGCACCGTGCTCGATGACGCGCCAGTCATCGTGTATCGCGGCGGGGGAGTGGTCAGTCCGAATGAACCAGAAGAGTATCACCGCATGGTGCGCTGGTATGCTGATCTGCGCAGTACGCCTGTTTCCTCGGCCGAAGTCGTCGTTTTTCACGGCACCAATCCCCGACAAGCTTTCGGGGCCTTGAACAAAGGGAAGGAAGCCATCCTCGCATTGATCGCCAGCAGGGTGGAGCAAAATGATATCCATGATTTGCTTGCGAGGGGGAAGGGGCGATCAACGGAAATAGAAATACTGTGCCAGGCCCGGCGTGGGCAAGGCAGGTATCGGGACGAATTGCTCGCATTGTGGGATAGAAAATGTGCAGTAACGGGGTGCGATCTTGAGCCGGTTTTGCGTGCATCGCATGCCTTGTCCTGGCAAGGGGCTACTGATCAGCAGCGGCTTGATCCGCATAACGGCTTGCCGCTGATCGCCACCCTGGATGCCTTGTTCGATCGGGGCTTGATCAGCTTTGCAGACGATGGCGCCATGCTGTGTTCGCCCTCGCTGCTGGGGCGGCATCGTGAACTCATCGGTTTGCCTGCTTCGTTGCGCATCGTTTTGAAGGAAGAACAGAAGTATTATCTGCGCATGCATCGGCAACGCTTTGCCTTTTGTTCGGCACCCCAGGATTGAATAGTGGCCGCCACTGCCGCTGATGTCGCTGCCTGTTGCGCAACTTGTATCAGATATGGATAATTTTTATTTCTACTATCACAATATCTAATTGGCTTTATATGCTGCAACGCGGCATCATGCTCTTGTCTCCTCTACTTCCTCACAGGAATTAGATTCAGCCCGCTCCTGTAGCGGGCTTTTTTTTGCCCCGTCTCGGATCGGAAGAATTGCCCCGCCTGCGTTTGAGTATGTTCTCACATGAATATTAATAATGGATGTATGAAGTTTTACCATTATTTTTCATGGATGAAAGCCTCTATGATGACTCCATACTTCACTAGGAGGCACTACCGCCATGACCGTCACGACACACAATCTGGGTTACCCGCGCATTGGCGCCAAACGCGAATTGAAATTCGCCCTGGAAGATTACTGGAAGGGCCAAAGCAGCCTGGACGCGCTGGAAGGCCAGGGCGCGCAATTGCGCCAGCGCCACTGGCAAGAGCAGAGCGCGCTGGACTTCGCGCCCGTGGGCGACTTTTCCTTCTACGACCAGGTGCTGGACCTGAGCTTTACACTGGGCAACTTGCCACAGCGCGTGCGTGGCCTGAGTGGCGCGGCGCTCGACAACTATTTCCGTGTGGCGCGTGGCCGCTCGGCCAGCGACAGCGATTGCAGCTGCGTGCATGCCGGTGAAATGACGAAATGGTTCGACACGAATTACCACTACATCGTGCCGGAATTTGCGGCCGACACGCAATTCAAGCTCGACAGCAGTCGCCTGTTGCAGCAACTGGCGCAAGCGCGCCAGCTCGGTGTGAAAGCCAAGCCCGTACTGATCGGCCCCGTCACCTATTTGTGGCTGGGCAAGGCCAAGGATGATTCCGATAAACTGGCGCTGCTGCAAGGCTTGCTGCCCGTCTACGTGCAATTGCTGCAGGAACTGGCCACGCAAGGCGTGGAATGGGTGCAGATCGACGAACCGATACTCGTCACGGAACTGGACAGTGAGTGGCGGCAGGCGCTGGTCACGGCCTACGAGGCCTTGAGCAAGGTCCAGCACGTCCAACTGCTGCTGGCCACGTATTTCGGCAAGCTGCAAGATAACCTGGAACTGGCGTGCAAATTGCCCGTGCAAGGCTTGCACCTCGACGCCGTCAACGCCCGCGATGAAGTAGGGCAAGTCATCGCGCAATTGCCCGCTACCAGCGTCTTGTCGCTGGGTGTGGTGAATGGCCGCAATATCTGGAAGACGGATGTGAATGAAGTGCTGGCATGGCTGGAACCCGTGCATGCCAGCCTGCAAGCGCGCCTGTGGATCGCGCCGTCGTGCTCGCTGCTGCACGTGCCCGTCGACCTGGATAGCGAACAAAAGCTCGATGCCGATATCCGTTCCTGGCTGGCCTTTGCCCGTCAAAAACTCGATGAAGTGCACACCATTGCCGGAGCCCTGAACCAGGGCCGCGCCTCCGTGCAGGCGGCGCTGGACGCCAATCATGCGGCCGTGCAAGCGCGCCGTCAGTCGCCGCGCGTGCACAATCCGCAAGTGAAAGCGGCCGTGGCGCGCATCGATGCGACGTTGGGCCAGCGCGCCAGCGGCTATGCCGTGCGTGCCGCCAAGCAAGCTGCACTGCTGCAACTGCCGCTGTATCCGACGACGACCATCGGCTCCTTCCCGCAGACGGCGCAAATCCGCCAGGCGCGCAGCCAGTTCCGTAGCGGCCAGCTGGACGAAGCCAGCTACAAAAAGCTGATGCAGGGGGAAATCGCCCATTGCGTCAGGGAACAGGAAACCTTGGGCCTGGACGTGTTCGTGCACGGCGAAGCGGAACGTAATGATATGGTGGAATACTTTGGCGAGCAGCTCGATGGCTACGCCTTCAGCCAGTTCGGCTGGGTGCAATCGTATGGTTCGCGCTGCGTGAAGCCGCCCATTTTGTTCGGCGACATCAGCCGCCCCCGCGCCATGACGGTCGAGTGGAGCACCTACGCCCAGTCGCTGACGGACAAGCCGATGAAAGGCATGCTGACGGGGCCCGTCACCATCCTGAACTGGTCCTTCGTGCGCGACGATCAGCCCCGTTCCGTGTCGTGCTACCAGCTGGCGCTGGCCATCCGCGCCGAAGTGCTGGACCTGGAACAGGCCGACATCCGCGTGATCCAGATCGACGAGGCGGCACTGCGCGAAGGCTTGCCGCTGCGCAAGTCGCAATGGGCCGAATACCTGCGCTGGGCCGTGGAATCGTTCCGCATCACGGCTAATGGCGTGGCGGACGAGACGCAGATCCACACGCACATGTGCTATTCGGAATTCAACGACATCATCGCGCAGATCGCCGACATGGATGCGGACGTGATCACCATCGAAACCTCGCGTTCCGACATGGAATTGCTGGACGCCTTCGATGATTTTAACTATCCGAACGACATCGGCCCCGGCGTCTACGACATTCACTCGCCCAATATTCCAAGCCAGGAACAGATGGTGAAACTGATGCGCAAGGCGGCCGAGCGCATCCCCGCGCAGCGCCTGTGGGTCAACCCCGATTGCGGCCTCAAAACGCGCGGCTGGAAAGAAGTCATTCCCGCGCTGGCGAACATGGTGGCGGCGGCAAAAACCTTGCGCGGCGATAACGCGGCTTGAGGCTGAGCAGGGGAGAGGGCAGATATAGGGAATAGCTATTTCTATCATCACAACATGCAATTGGATAATGATGCTGCGATGCGGCATCATTCATCTGTCTCCTCTACTTCCTCCAAGGAAATAGATTCAGCCCGCTCTCGCAGCGGGCTTTTTTTTTGCTTCATCGCTTAAGATACCCTTGCTTGACCATACACATAAAGGAGGCAAGTTGATGATTTCTTTGTTGCGCGCCGTGGGCATGCTTGCGCTGATGGCGCTCGGCGCCTGCTCGGAGGAGCGGCACCCGTTTGAGCGCCATTTGGCCCAGTTGCGTCCGGACACGGTCACAGCGCTGCCCGATATGGGCTGGCCAGCCGGCACGCTGCTGTGTCCGATGGGTCTTTATCAGAGTGAGCTGAGCGACTCGGCGCCTCATGCGGATCGCGTTAACTTGTTCTTGAAGCAAAAGCAATTTCTCGGTGATGAAGACCATTGGTCGCTCATCGTCGTCAAGCCGCTGCCGCAGGGAGACGCCGGTATCGAGCAGCTGTTTTTCAAGCGTGCAGACTATGACGTGATCAATGATCCGCAACGCATCGCGCGCGATGTGCAGACAGTGCCACCGGGGTTTGCGCCGCAGGCTTGCGTAACCGTAGAGCAAGCCCGCGTGCTGGTGACGCGTGAACCAGGATCGCATCGAAAACTCCTTATTTTCGGAACGGTCTGACGAGATATTGATAAAACATATTTCTATCATCACAACATGCAATTGGATTGTTATGCTGCAACGCGGCATCATTGCACCTGTCTCCTCTACTTCCTCACAGGAATTAGATTCAGCCCGCTCCCGCAGCGGGCTTTTTTTTGCCCGCGTCATGCCTCTGCGCTACAGCACGTTCGCCGCCACGGCGGAACTGTAATTGCGCGCCAGCGCCGCGATGATGGCGGCCAGCGCCTGCGGGTTGTCCGTGCTGCCAAAATGCGCGGCATACAGGCGCTTGGCCGCCTCGACTTGCGCATTCGTCAGCTTCACGGCATAGGCCATGCGCACGGTTTCAGAATTATTCAGCATCATTGTTCACCTTGAAGGCAGGAATTTCGGTTGGCTCGCGTGTCCCTTGCTCGCGCAAAGGATTGCAATTACAATCATTGCAGTTGCAATCGTATAGGCAATGTCTGCCGTGCGCAAGCGATACCGAGACAGGAGCCGCCATGCATACACCCCCTTCATTTTCCCAGCCGCCACTGCCAGGTGGCGAAACGCGCCACGCCTTTCAAGCCTGCCTGGCCGCGCTGGCGCCAAGGTCAGGCCTGCCACCACCACCACCTGCTTCGCCGCGCCGCGCGCTGAGCGTCATGGCGGGTAGCTTGAAGCAGGGTGGCGCCGTGGTGGCGCAGATGCGCAGCGTGGGCACGCCGGCGCGGTCATTATCGGACGGCGACTCTTGGGAAGTGGGGGCGTCCGCAGGCGCCTGGGGGCGTCCGCAGGCGCCTGGGCTGTGCGCTATCGCCCGGCCGCGACGCAGGCGGAAAAGCCGCTGCTTTACCTGTGCAGTCCCGCCTCGCTGCAGGCCTTGCGTGCGCTGCTGGTCGAGTCGGGTGAGCGTGGCATCGTCTGCAACGATGCGGAAACGCACGCCTCGCGCTGGCCGAAAGGCGTGCAGCCCGCGCTGCCCGCCTGGCTGGCCGCACAGCACAATTGCACGCCGTTCGACCCGGCGACGGGCGAGGAAGTGCGCGCCATCCTGCGCTCGGCGCTGGAAACGCTGTACCTGGAACAGCAGCCAGGCTATTACTATCTGGCCATACATGATGAAGATGCGGACGAAGGTGCGGATGAAGATGCGACGGCGCCCCTGTCGGCCGCCGATGCGGCAGCGGCCAGTCTTGGCATGTACCGCGTGTCGCCGCCGGGTCCGGCGCCATGCCGGGTGCGTCTGTGCGGGGCGGGCAGGATGCTGGCCGTCGTTGCCGATGCCGCCCGCTTGCTGAAGGAAGACTGGGATATCGCCACGCAAGTGTGGAGTTGCCCCAGCTATACGCGCCTGGCGCGCGATGCACAGGCGGCGGAGCAGTGGAACCTGCGTCACCCGCGCGCCACTCCAAGGCTGGCCCATGTGCGGCGCTGCCTCGACGACAGTGCCGCACCCGTCATCGCCGTCACCGGCTACGGGCAGCACATCGCGGGCCAGATCGGCGGCCACGTGCGCGGGCGTTTCATCGCCGTCGGCGCGGATGCCATGATGGAGGTCAGCGCGCCATGGCTGGCCGTCACCGCCTTGAAGGCCCTGGCCGACGACGGTGCGCTGCCCCTGCAGTTCGTCGAATACGCGCTGCGGCGTTACGCCTTGCTCTGAGCGGCATGGCGTGCCGCCTCGGCGGCGCGGGCCAGGGCGGCGCTGAAGTCCTGCTGCTCGCCGCCGGTAAATTGTGCCAGGAACAGGTCGGCTACCGTGGCCTGGTAGATGCTCCACATCTTCTTGCGCAAGACCTTGCCATCTTCCGTGATGGACACGAAGGCGGCGCGCCCGTCTTCCTGCGAGCGCGTGCGCGTCACCAGCCGGTCCGTTTCCAGCTTGTCCACCAGGCGCGTCAGATTGTAGCGTTCGATGGCCAGCGCATCGGCCAGTTCGTGCATGCGGCGCGAACCGTCCGGGCCGCTTTCGAGCCCCCACAGCACGTCATACCACGCATACACGGGCAGGTCGGCCGCCGCCAGGCGGCGCTCGATCTCGCGGATCATCAAGCGGTGCGTGCGCACGAACGAAAACCACAGGTCGGGCGCGGTTGCGGACTTGCTTGCAGACTCAGTTGCAGACATCGGTATTCCTCCAAAACGATCACAGTTGCAAATGCAATTATAGCGCTATACAATGGCCGGCATAACGATTGCAAATGCAATGATTGCACTGGCAATCGATCATGACGATGAATGCCCACCCCCAGGAGACTGCCATGACCTCATCCCTCGCTGTACCCGATATCGATCCGCAGGAAACCAAAGAATGGCTGGAGGCGATGCAGGCCGTCGTCGCCGTGGAAGGGCGTCCGCGTGCCCACTACCTGCTCGACCAGCTCGTCGATCTGGATAGCGCGCAGCACGGCGGCATGCACGGCCGCGTCACCACCGCCTACACCAACAGCATCGCCACGGCGCGCCAGCCCGCATACCCTGGCGACCTGGCCATCGAGCGCCGCCTGAATGCCTACATCCGCTGGAACGCCATGGTGATGGTGTTGCGCGCGGCCAAGCATTCGAACGTGGGCGGCCACATCGCCACTTACCAGTCGGCGGCCGTGCTGTACGACGTGGGCTTCAACCATTTCTTCCGCGGTCATACGGACCAGTTTGCCGGCGACCTGGTCTACATCCAGGGCCATTCCGCGCCGGGCATCTACGGCCGCGCCTATCTGGAAGGCCGCATCACGGAGGCGCAGCTGGACAATTACCGCCGCGAAGCGGGGCGCGAGGGCCTGTCCTCGTATCCGCATCCCCGTTTGATGCCCGATTTCTGGCAATTCCCCACGGTATCGATGGGACTGGGGCCGCTGACGGCCGCCTACCAGGCGCGTTTCATGCGTTACCTCGAGTACCGCGACTTGAAGCCACACCAGGGCCGCAAGGTGTGGGCTTTCCTCGGCGATGGCGAGATGGACCAGCCGGAATCGCTGGCCGCCATTTCCCTGGGCGGCCGCGAGCGCCTCGATAACCTGATCTTTGTCGTCAACTGCAACTTGCAGCGCCTGGACGGTCCCGTGCGCGGGAACAGCAAGGTCATACAGGAGCTGGAGGGCACCTTCCGCGCGGCGGGCTGGCATGTCATCAAGGTCATCTGGGGCAGCGGTTGGGATGCTTTATTGCAGAGTGACACGAGCGGCTTGTTGCGCCAGCGCATGATGGAATGCGTGGATGGCGATTACCAGACCTTCAAATCGCAGAATGGCGCTTATGTGCGCGAGCATTTCTTTGGCAAGTATCCGGAACTGCTGGCGCTGGTGGCGCACATGTCCGACGACGACATCTGGCAACTGACGCGCGGCGGCCACGATCCCGAAAAAGTCCACGCGGCCTACGCGGAAGCCATGCGCACGCCGGGGCGCCCGACCGTGATCCTGGCGAAAACCGTCAAGGGCTTCGGCATGGGCGAGGCGGGCGAAGGGCAGAACATCAACCATCAACTGAAAAAGATGAGCGCCGACGCCGTGCGCGCGTTTCGCGACCGCTTCGCGCTGCCCGTCAGCGATGCCCAGCTGGAAGAGATGCCGTATCTGAAACCGGCGCCGGACAGCGAGGAAGCGCGCTACTTCGCCGCGCGCCGGGCACAGCTGGGCGGCTACATTCCGGCCCGCATCAGCAAGGTGGCACCGCTGCCCATACCGCCGCTGTCCACATTTGCCACTCAGCTCAAGGATAGCGGCGAGCGGGGCGCGTCCACCACCATGGCCTTCGTGCGCATTTTGGGCACCCTGCTGAAAGACCCCGCCTTGAGCAAGATCATCGTGCCCATCGTGCCGGACGAATCGCGTACCTTCGGCATGGAAGGCCTGTTCCGCCAGATCGGTATCCATTCCTACCTGGGCCAGCTGTACACGCCGCAGGATGCGGGCCAGCTCAGCTATTACAAGGAAGCCAAGGATGGACAGATCTTGCAGGAGGGCATCAACGAATCGGGTGCGATTTCTTCGTGGATCGCCGCCGGCACGTCCTACAGCAACCATGGCCTGGCGACCATTCCGTTCTACATCTTCTATTCGATGTTCGGCTTGCAGCGCGTGGGCGACCTGGCCTGGGCAGCAGCCGATGCCCGCACGCGCGGTTTCCTGCTGGGCGCCACCTCGGGACGCACGACGCTGATGGGCGAAGGCCTCCAGCACGACGATGGCCACAGCCACGTGCTGTCGTCGGTGATTCCCAACTGCATTTCGTACGATCCCACCTATGCCTATGAGCTGGCCGTGATCATTCAGGACGGCATGCGCCGCATGTTTGCCGAGCAAGAGGATATTTTCTATTACATCACTTTGCTCAACGAAAACTATCCGCATCCGGCCATGCCGGCAGGAGCCGAGGCGGGCATCTTGCAGGGCTTGTATTTGCTGCAGGAAAGTCCGGCAGTCTCCCTGCCGCGCGTGCAACTGATGGGCAGCGGCTCCATCCTGCGCGAAGTGCAGGCTGCCAGCGCGCTGCTGCAGCAGGATTTCGGCGTGGCGGCCGATGTGTGGAGCGCCACCAGCCTGACGCAAGTGCGGCGCGACGGCCTGGCGGTGGAGCGCTGGAACATGCTGCACCCTGGCAGCGAACCGCGCGTGGCGTATATCCAGCAATGCCTGGCCGGCCGGCAAGGCCCCTTGGTGATCGCCACCGACTACATGAAGATCGTGGCTGACCAGGTGCGCCCCTTCGTGACGGATCGGCGCTTTGTTGCCCTGGGCACGGATGGCTTCGGCCGTTCCGATACGCGCGAATCCCTGCGCACCTTCTTTGAAGTGGACCGCCATTTCATCGTGCTGGCCGCGCTGACGGCGCTGGCCGACGCAGGACAACTGCCGCGCAGCAAGATTAGCGAGGCCATCGCCCAATACGGCATCGACGTGGAAAAAATCGATCCCGCGTCCGTCTAACTTTTTCGAGGAGCGCATCATGAAACTGTATTACGCAACGGGAACGTGCTCTCTGTCGCCGCACATCGTGGCCATCGAGGCGGGCATCGTGCTGGAGCTGGAAAGAGTCGACATCCGCAAGATTCCACGCGTCACGGAAACGGGCGCCGATTACGCGCAGGTGAACCCGAACCTGTATGTGCCCGCACTGGCGCTGGACGATGGCACTATCTTGCTGGAAGGCACGGCCATCGTGCAGTACCTGGCCGACCTGGCGCCGGACAGCGGCCTGGCGCCGCCGCCGGGCTCATTGGCGCGCGTGCGGCTGCAATCGTGGCTGGGGTTTATCGCCACCGAGCTGCACAAGGCCTTCAGTCCCTGGCTGTTCCACCCGGAATACGGCACCCAGGCGCAGGACGTGGCCCGCTCGCGCATCGCCGCCCGGCTCGACCATGTGGAGCGGCACTTGGTCAGCGCCGGGCCATACCTGCTGGGCGACACCTTTACCGTGGCCGATGCCTATCTGTACACCATCCTCAGCTGGTCGGATGTTGCCAGAGTCGATCTGGACGCTTTCCCGCAGGTGAGGGCGTTGCTGGCAAGCATAGGCGCCAGACCGGCCGTGCGCGAAGCCATTCACAGGGAAGCATCGCGGCAACGGGCGTGAGATATTGATAAAGCATATTTCTATCATCACAACATACAATTAGACTTATATGCTGCAACGCGGCATCATGCATCTGTCTCCTCTACTTCCTCACAGGAATTAGATTCAGCCCGCTCCCGTAGCGGGCTTTTTTTTGCCCATTTTTGACCGCATCAAGGTGCGCACGCTTGCTTGTCATCATGGCCATCGTGTTGCTTTTGTGCATGCTAAACTAGGCTTTCTCCAGATCAAGGTTGTCTGATGCTTCAATTATTTCGCCACACGCTGGAGTCCACGCCCATCCTCGCCCTGTTTCTCGTCATCGGCGCCGGTTATGCGCTGGGGCGCATCAGCGTGTTCGGCTTTTCGCTGGGCGTGGGTGGCGTGCTGTTCGCCGGGCTGGCGCTGGGCGCCTTTGCTCCCGGGGCCGTGCCGCCGCCGATGGTCGGTTCCATCGGCTTGCTGTTGTTTCTGTATGGTATAGGCGTGCAGTATGGCGTGCAGTTTTTCGCCGGTTTGCGCGGCGCGGGCCAGAAACACAACCTGATCGCCTTTGCCGCCGTCATGGGCGGCCTGGCCGTGTCCGTCTGGGGCGGGCAGTGGATCGATATCTCGCTGCGCATGGCCAGCGGCGTGTTTGCCGGCGCCATGACCAGCACGGCGGCGCTGCAGGCGGCGCTGGAAGCGTCGCACGGCAATGGCGATGCGGCCGTCGGCTATGCCGTCGCGTATCCGTTCGGCGTCGTCGGCCCCATGCTGGGCCTGTACCTGGCCGGGCGCATACTGAAACCCGTGCTGACGCCGCCGCCCGCGCCCATCGTCGTGTCGGAAATTACCATCGACGAAGCGAAATTGGCGGGCGCAGCCCTGTCCGAACTGGCCGATGGCCCGCTGGCGGGCGTGCAAGTGATCGGCGTGCGGCAGGGCCACCAGAACCGCTTGCCTGATCCTGGCCTGGTGCTCGGCGTGGGCGACGCGCTGATGGTGTCGGGCACGGTGGCTGGCGTGGAAGCGGCGCGCACGGCGCTGGGCCACCTCGATCCGGGCCGCTTGATGAAGGATCGCAGTGCGTTCGACGGCACGGAAGTGTTCGTGTCGGATGCGGAAATCGTCGGCGTGCCCCTGGGCGAGCTGAACCTGGCAAAAGACTTTCCCCTGCAAATCGCCTTCATACGCCGTGGCGACGCCATGATCTTGCCGCACCCGTTCCTGACGCTGGAATTCGGCGACAGGGTGATGGCCATTGCGCCAGCGAAACACGCGGCCGACGTGCGCAAGCTGTTCGGCAATTCCATCACGGCCACTGCCGAATTCAGCTATGTCTCGCTGGGCATGGGCATGGTGCTCGGTGTGCTGCTGGGCCTGGTGCCAATACCGTTGCCGTGGATAGGCTCGTTCAGCCTGGGTTTGGCCGGCGGCCCGCTGGTGATGGCGCTGATTCTGGGTCGCCTCGGTAGAGTGGGCAAGATCAGCTGGCGCTTGCCGCTGTCGGCCAACCTGGTCATGCGCAACTATGGCTTGACGATTTTCCTCGCCTCCGTCGGCATGGCGTCCGGCTTGCCGTTCGTGCAGCAGGTGGGCGCCGATGGCTTGCCCATGCTGGTGCTCGGTGCCGTGACGGTGCTGGTGGTGGTGGCATTGGTGGTGATTTTGGGCAAGATCTTCCTGCGCCTGCCGTTTCCTGAATTGCTGGGCATTGCGGCCGGCGCCACGGGCAACCCGGCCGTGCTGGTGTTCGCCAACCGCCTGGCCAAATCGGACCGTCCGAACCTGGGCTACGCCATGATTTTCCCCAGCATGACCATCGTCAAGATCGTTGCCGTGCAGGTGCTGCTGCATTTGTATGGGTGATTGCTGACAGGAGCGATCATGTCAGGTGTGAGCTTTGAATGGTTTAACTGTTGACACGGAGGAAAAATATGCAAGTCAAGCGTATCGTTGCCAATGTCTCCGCGTCGGATCCGGGCCTGGCGCGGAGGTTTTACGAGGAGGTGCTGGGCCTGAGCCTGCTGATGGACCACGGCTGGATCATGACGTATGGTGCGCAAACCGAGATGAGTGTTCAAGTGAGCTTCGCCACGCAAGGCGGCTCGAACACGACCGTGCCAGACCTGTCGATTGAAGTCGATGACGTGGATACCGCATTTGCACGCATGGTTGCCGCAGGATTTGCCATCGAATATGGGCTGAGCGATGAGCCCTGGGGCGTCAGGCGCTTTTTCGTGCGTGACCCTTTCGGCAAGCTCATCAATATTCTGTCGCACACATAGACGAGATGTCAACTGCGGCTTCGGGCCGCCAGCCGGCCAATGCCACTCGGTGCCAGCCTGTGTAAAACCCCTGGCGCGTCTGGCAATCTGTTGTACAATCCTTGAGAACGGTCGTGCTTTTTTGTGCGCTGAGCTTCCTTGCGTGCAGTCATCACGGCAACCGATAAGAACAAGGAGACAGCGTGCAGTCATCACGGCAACCGATAAGAACAAGGAGACAGACATGGACCTGCATTACACGGCCGAGGAGACGGCTTTCCGCGACACGGTGCGCACCTTCCTCGACACCCATCTGCCGGCGGACTTGCAGCGCAAAGTGCGCCAGCATTTGCGTCTGGCCAAGGATGATTACGTGCGCTGGCACAAGATAGTCGCGCAGCAAGGCTGGGCCGCGCCGGCCTGGCCCGTCGAACATGGCGGCACGGGCTGGACAGCCGTGCAGCGCCACATCTGGGAAGACGAGTGCGCGCGCGCCGCCACGCCGCCCATCTTGCCCTTCGGCGTCAACATGGTGGCGCCCGTCATCATGGCCTTCGCCAACGCCGAACAAAAAGCATACTATCTGCCGCGCATTTTGAACTGCGACGACTGGTGGTGCCAGGGTTACTCCGAGCCGGGTGCCGGGTCCGACCTGGCTTCCCTGAAAACCACGGCCGAGCGCGACGGCGACCATTACATCGTGAATGGCCAGAAAACCTGGACCACCCTGGGCCAGCACGCGGACATGATCTTTTGCCTGGTGCGCACGGATAGCACGGTGCGCAAGCAGGAAGGCATCAGTTTTTTGCTGATCGACATGAAAACGCCGGGCATCACCGTGCGCCCCATCATCATGCTCGATGAAGAACATGAAGTGAACGAAGTCTTCTTTGACAACGTGCGCGTGCCCGTCAGCAACCTGGTCGGCCAGGAAAACAAGGGCTGGACCTACGCCAAGTATCTGCTGGGGCATGAGCGCACGGGCATCGCCGCCGTCGGCCGCTCCAAGCGCGAGCTGACTTTCCTCAAGCAGCTGGCCATGCGGCAAACCAAGCGCGGCGCGCCGCTGCTGCACGATCCCGCGTTCGCCGCCAAGGTCGCTACCCTGGAAATCGAATTGATGGCGCTGGAAATGACGGTCTTGCGCGTCATCAGCGACGAAGGCAAGGGGCCGGGACCACAAGCCTCGATGCTGAAGGTGCGCGGCTCGGAGCTGCAGCAGCAGCTGACGGAACTGATGGTCGAAGCCATCGGCCCGCAAGCCTTGCCCTTCGACCCGGCATTTCTCGACGGCAGCGCGCCGCACAGCGGAGGCGGCGACGACCTGGCCGCGCCGCTGGCCGCGTACTACTTCAATTACCGCAAGACATCGATCTATGGCGGCTCGAATGAAATCCAGAAAAACATCATCACGCAGATGATCCTGGGCCTGTAAGGCAGAAGGAGACGACATGGACTTCCATTTTAATCAGGAACAGCAGCAATTCGCCGACGCGCTCAGGCGCTGGGTCGACAAGGATTACCGCTTTGAAACGCGGCAAAAAATCATTCATTCCGCCACGGGCACGTCCGATGCGGCCTGGGCCACCCTGGCCGAGCTGGGCATGACGGCCTTGCCGCTGCCGGCCGGCGCGGGCGGTTTCGACGGCACGGCCGTCGACATGCTGCTGGTGATGCAGGAACTGGGCCGCGGCCTGGTAGTCGAACCGTATTTCGCCACCGTGCTGGGCGCGCGTTTCCTCACGTTGGCGGGCGGTCACGACGCGGTGCTGGAACAGGTCGCCAGCGGCAGCCTGAAGCTCGCTTGCGCGCTCGGTGAGCGCCAGTCGCGCCACGATATGCACGCTATCGCCACGACCGCCACGGCCAGCGGCGACGGTTTCGTGCTCGATGGCGAGAAAACCGTCGTCATCCATGGCGCGCAGGCGGACTTTCTCATCGTCTCGGCGCGTAGCAGCGGCAGCCAGGCTGAGACGGATGGCATCTCGCTGTTCCTCGTGCCCGTTGACGCGCCCGGCGTTTCCGTGCGCGACTACCGCACCATCGACGGCCAGCGGGCCGCCAGCGTGACCCTGGTGCAAGTGGTGCTGGGGCATGACGCCCTGATCGGACAAAAGGGGCAGGGCTGGCCCGTGCTCGATGCCGCGCTCGACTATGGCGCCGCCCTGCTGTGTGCGGAAGCCGTGGGCGCCATGGACGCCATCTTTGCCGCCACGCTCGAATATTTAAAAACGCGCCAGCAGTTCGGCGCGCCGATCGGCAAGTTCCAGGCCTTGCAGCACCGCATGGCCGACATGTTCATCCACCTGGAGCAGGCGCGGTCGATGGCCATGCTGGCCGCCGCCAAGGCCGATAGCGACGATGTGGCCGAGCGGCGGCGTACGGTCTCCGCCGCCAAGGCGAGAGTCGGGCTGGCCGCCACCTTTGTCGGCCAGCAAGCCGTGCAATTGCATGGCGGCATGGGCGTGACGGACGAATTGCCCGCTGCCCACCATTTCAAGCGCCTCTCCATGATCGCCCTGACTCTGGGCGACGTGGAGCACCATATCGAGCGCTTTATCGCCCAGCCGGGCTTTTTGCCGACGGAGACCGCATGACCGCATTGACGGAAATTAAACCCAAGCATTGGTATTTCGAAGACTTTACGCAAGGCCTGGAAATCGATCTGGGCCAGCGCCACGTGACGGAGGCGGAAATCATCGCCTTCGCCACGGATTTCGACCCGCAACCGTTTCATGTCGACCATGCGGCGGCGGAAAAAACCATCTTCAAGGGCGTCATCGCCAGCGGCTGGCATACCTGCGGCATGATGATGCGCCTGGTGGTGGACAATCTGCTCAAGCATTCGTCCAGTATGGGCTCGCCCGGCTTGGACAGCATCCGCTGGTTGAAACCCGTGCGCGCGGGCGACACCTTGCAGCTGACCTACCAGGTCAAGGAAGTGCGCCCATCGACGTCGAAACCGGACCGCGGCATCGTCATTTCCGTGTGGAGCGTGCGCAACCAGCACGGCGACGTGGTGACCACCGTCGAAGGCATGGGCATGTTCGGCCGCCGTCCTGCCGGAGAGCACCATGCGTGATATCGCCGGCATCGCCGGTTTCCAGGCATTGGCGGGGCAGCATGTGGCCGTCTCCGACTGGCTGACCATCACCCAGCAGCGCATCGATACCTTTGCCGATGCCACCGAAGACCATCAGTGGATCCATGTGGACGCCGAGCGCTGCGCGCGCGAGTCGCCGTACGGCGGCACCGTGGCGCACGGTTTTTTGACCTTGTCCCTGCTGCCCGCCATGTTGCAGGGGGCCTTGCACATGGCCGGCATCCGCATGGCCATCAACTATGGCTTGAACAAGGTGCGCTTTCCCGCGCCCGTGCCTGTGGGCAGCCGCCTGCGCGCGCGGCTCGACATTCTTTCCGTGGATGACGTGCCGGAAGGGGCGCAAGTGAACTGGGCCGTCACCATGGAGCGCGAGGGGGACGCGAAACCCGTGTGTGTGGCGGAGTTCCTGATGCGCTGCTATCCCTGAGGGATAAGCCTGGCTCGCCGCGCAGGTCGGGGTAGGTTGGCGCAGGTTGGCGTAGGTCGGCTTAGCCCGCAGGGCGTAAGCCGACACAAAGAGCCGATAGCCTGCCTGCTCACTCCCCCTCCGCCGCGCAATACCTGTTCCGCCCAGTATGTTTTGCACGGTATAGCAGGGCGTCGGCGGCGCGGATCAGGGCGCTGGGGTCCATGCCTTCCGTGGGCATGACGCTGGCCATGCCCAGGCTGACGCTGACGTGGGGGCCGACGCTGGACCTGGCGTGGGCAATTTCCAGCGCGCGCACTTCCTCGAGGATGCGCTGGGCCACCACTTCGGCGCCGTCGCGCGTTTCCTGCGGCAGCAGGATGATGAATTCCTCGCCGCCGTAGCGCGCCAGCAGGTCGGGCGGGCGCACGGCGCAGCGGCGCAGGGCGGCGCTCACCTGCTGCAGGCACAGGTCGCCCGCCTGGTGGCCATAGGTATCGTTGTAATCCTTGAAGTGGTCGATATCGGCCATGATGATGGCCATCGGCACGCCGTCGCGCGCGCAGCGCCGCCATTCGCTGTCCATGGTCTCGTTGAAGCTGCGCCGGTTGGCCACGCCCGTCAGCGAGTCCGTCAGCGACAGTTCGCGCATGGCGTCGGCCTGCCGCTTGATGGTCAGCTGGCTGCGCACGCGGGCCCGCACGACGGCCGCATTGAACGGTTTCGTGATGAAGTCGACGGCGCCCGCTTCCAGCGCCCGCGTCTCGTCTTCGGGCTGGTTCAGGGCCGTGACGAAGATGACGGGAATGGCGCAGAGGATGGCCGATTCGCGTAAGGCGCTGCACACGGCATAGCCATCCATGCCGGGCATGACGGCGTCGAGCAGGATCAGGTCCGGCAGTTGATTATGTGCAATTTCCAGCGCCTTCTCGCCGCTCAGGGCGAACAGCACTTCGTGTTCCTCGCGCAGCAGCTGGTGCAGGATCTGGATGTTTTCCATGGCGTCATCGACGATGAGGATGCGCCCGTTCATGGCAAGGTTGGTCCAGCTCACTTGTTTTCCTCTCGTTTCAGCTGATCGAGCACGAGTTTTTCCGCTTCGGAAAAATTCAAGGTCTCGATCGCGTTGGCCATCGCCAGCGCCGCTTCCCGGTCTGACTGTTGCAGGGCGGGGTGCAGGGCGTGGAAGTACGCCAGCGCCTTCAGGTTATTGTTGCGGATCAGGATGAGCAGTTCGGCCAGGCCGGCGTGCAGGTTGACCGGTGCGCTGGCGGAGGCGGTTTGTACCTGCTGGCCGCGGCGCAAGGGCGAGGGCAGGGCGCGTGCCGCTTCGATGACTTCGGCCATCGCCCGTTCCAGCTGTCCCAGCAAGGCGGGCGTGGCGTGCGATTGCCCCGTTTTCAGCGCTTTTTCCGCCTCGCCAGCCAGGCTGGCGACGTGGGCGGCGCCCAGGTTGGCCGCCACGCCGCAGACGCGGTGCAGCAACTGCGCCGCCTGCTGCGTCTGGCCAGCGGCCAGCAGGCACCGTGTTTCCTCGACGGCGTCGCCTTGCGAATTCTCAAAGCGCTTGAGCAGGGCCAGCAAGGCGCCGTAGTCGCCGCCGAAGCGCTGCAGGGCAGCCGCCAGGTCGATGCCGGGCACCGTGGCCGGCAGGTCCGGCGTTTCCGCGACGGCGTTGCCTGCCTGCACGGCGTTGTCGCCGCCACCGGGGGGCGCCGGCACCAGCCGCGTCAGGGTCTGGATCATTTCATCGACATCGATGGGCTTGGCCACGTGCGCATTCATGCCGCTGGCGATGGCGCGCAGGCGATCCTCGTCCATGGCATTGGCCGTCATGGCGATGATGGGCAAGTCCGGCAAGCCCAGCGCGCGGATGGCCAGCGTGGCGTCATAGCCATTCATGACGGGCATCTGCAAATCCATCAGCACCACGTCCCAGGCGTGCGGCGTGTTGGTGAGCAGGTCGACGGCCAGCTGGCCGTTGGCGGCCATGGCCACGTGCGCGCCCGAGTGCAGCAAGATGTACTGCGCCACTTCCTGATTGATTTCATTGTCTTCCACCAGTAGCACGCGCATGCCTTCCAGCAAGCCCGACAGGGGCGTGGATACGGACAGCGCGGACGGGGCGCTACGGCCATTGCGTCCATCCCGCACGGCCGTCACGGCCGCCAGCAGCCGCGCCGGGGTGGCCGGTTTCGAAACGATGCCGGCCAGCATCAGGCTGTCGGCCAGGCGTTCGAGGTTTTCGCTGTCCTGGTCGGCCACCAGCATGATCACGGGCGGCAGCGCCAGGTGTGCGTCGGCGCGCGCCTCGGTGAGCATGGAAATGCCATCCATGCCGGGCATGGCCGCGTCGAGCAGCACCAGATCTGCCGGCGGCAAGCCGTCCAGTCCGCTGGCGCTGGCGCGCAGCAGCGCCAGGCCTGCCGCGCCGCTGTCGGCACTGCGGCTGTGCCAGCCCTGTGCCGCGCACCAGTCTGCCAGCATGGCGCGCACGCTGGCATTGTCGTCGATGATCAGCAGCGACATGGCCTTGGGCGTACTTTTGCCGGGCAGCTCGGGCGGTGGCGCCACCTTCTCGAAGCGGCAGCTGAAGCGGAAGTCGGAACCTTCGCCCAGCGCGCTTGTCACGCTGAGTTTGCCCCCCATCAATTCCACCATGCGCCGGCAGATGGCCAGCCCCAGGCCCGTGCCGCCGTATTTGCGGCTGGTGCCGCTGTCGCCCTGGGAAAACGCGTCGAAGATGCGTTCCTGTTCGGCCGCAGCTATGCCGATGCCCGTGTCGCGCACGGAAAATTCCAGCGTGGCGCTGGCCGCATCCTCGGCCACCGTGCCGATGGACAACACCACTTCGCCATGCGCGGTAAATTTGACGGCGTTGCCCACCAGGTTGATGAGGATCTGTTCCACGCGCAGGGCGTCGCCGATCAGTTCGTCCGGCACGCCGGGGTCGAGCACGAAGACGGGTTCCACGCCGCGCGCCCAGGCGCAGTTGGCCAGCAGCACGCTGACGCTGCCCAGCAGGCGTTCGAGCTGGAAACGGCGCTGTTCCAGCAGCATCTGTCCCGCCTCGATCTTGGAAAAGTCCAGCACGTCGTTGACGATATTGAGCAGCGACTGCGTGGCCATCTGGATCTTGCCGACATAGCTGCGCTCGCGCCGTTCCAGCGGCGACTCTTCCAGCAGGCGCGCCAGGCCGATGATGGCGTTCATCGGCGTGCGGATTTCATGGCTCATGTTGGCGACGAATTCGCTCTTCGCGATGCTGGCCGCTTCGGCCTTGTCGCGCGCGCGCACCATTTGCTCGTTGAGCTCGTGCAGGCGCAATTCCGTGCGCTTGAGTTCAGAGACGTCCGAGGCCAGCACGAAAAAGCCGCGCACGCCGCCGCCGTCATCGACATCGGGGATGTAGTTGGTCCACGTGTGGCGCACCTGGCCCGTGGGATCGAGCAGGTCGCGCTCGAAGCTTTGCGGCCGGCCCGCCAGCACGCCTTCGACATGGGGCGCATACACATCGAACAGTTCATGCCCTAGCAATTCGCGCATGTGGATGCCGGCCAGCTCCGCGCTGCTGCGGCCAAACCATTCGTTATAGAAATTATTTGCGAAGCGGCAACGCAGATCGGCGTCCCAGTACGACACCATGCCGGGCAGATTGTCGGTGACGGTGCGGATGAAGCGCTCGCTCTGTTCCAGGCGCCAGGTGGTGGCGTGCAGCACCTCGGTGGCGCGCTTGCGCTCCGTGATATCGATCGACACCCCCAGCACGTGGCTGGCGCGCCCCGCATCGTCGCGCAAGACCACCTTGCGCGTGGTGAAGTGACGCGTGGTGCCGTCGGCCGTGTTGATCGCCTCCTGTTCGATTTCCACCATCTGCCCCGTGGCCAGCAGCTTGCGGTCGGCGCTGACGAAGGCGGCCGCCTGCTGCGGCGGGAAGAAGTCGTGGTCCGTCTTGCCCAGTAATTGCTCGCGCGAGCGTCCCAAGGTCAGTTCCGCGTGGCGGTTGACCATTTCAAAGCTCAGCTTGTCGGCGCGCTTGACGAAGACCATGGCCGGGATGTTTTCGATGATGGTGCCGAACAGATGTTTCGAGTGGCGAAACTCCGCTTCGCTGCGCTTGCGTTCGCTGACGTCCAGCCACAGGCCCGACACGCCCAGCAACTGCTGTTCCGGGCCAAAAATCGGGTGATACGAGACAATCCAGTGACTCAGCTGTTCGCACTGCTGCCCGCTGTGGCCGTTCAACTCCCTGTCGACGATGGGCATGCCCGTCTCGAGCACCTGGCGCACGCAGCGCTCCACGTCCGCGCGCACGGCGTCGTCGCACAGCATGGCGCCCACGGGACGGCCCAGATGCTGCGTCACGCTGGCGCCGTGGATGGCGGCCAGGTAGTGGTTGATCATGACGATGCGCAAGTCCAGGCCCACGAACAGCATGCCGATGGGTGCCGTCGCGTACACGGTTTCCAGCAGGCGCGTGGATTTTTCCAGGGCCAGCGTGCGTTCGGCCACCAGGCTTTCAAGCTGCGTGTGGTGGCGCCGCAGGTCGCGTTCCAGCGCGCCCAGGGCGGCGGCCATGTCGGCCGATTCGCGGTCCGCGTGCTTGTTCGAGAGCAAGGGTTTACCCTGCGCCAGCGCCTGGATCTGTAAAGTCAGTTCCTGCAGGGTGCGGGCCAGGCGGCTGCCCACGCGCCAGGCCAGGGCAAAGCCGGCACCGAGCAGCAGGGCCAGGATGACGGAACCCGTAACTACCGAGCCTAGCAGCGCTTCGGCCACCGTGCTGGTGCGCATGGTGACGGCCACCGTCCAGCTGTCGTCGGGAGCGCGGCGAAAGCCCGTGTAGACGTCCAGGTCTTCCAGCGTGGCATGGCGCAGCACGCCCTCGCGCGCCTGGCGTATCTGTTCCAGCAGGGGCGCCACGCTGCGCTGCCCCACGTAACGCTGCGGCGCCAGGGTGCGCGCCACGTTGATGCCGTCGGCATTGATGATGGCCGCGCCCAGGTAGGCCGGCAGGTGCAGTTCGCGCAGCAGAAAGGGCAGGTAGTCGGGCGGGTACAGCGCCGTCAATACATGCGCGGCACCCTGGGCACGCGGCAAGGGCAGGTTCAGCGCCAGCCGCGGCACCTCGTCCGGTGCCATGAGCAGGCTGGTCAGCCGCGGCTTGCCGTACTCGCGCGTGCGTTCCATGCTGGCGGCCCATTTTTGCGGCAAGGGGGGCGGTGCCTGGCTGGCGGGCAGGGCAGTATTGATCAGCTGGCGTCCCCTGGCGTCGGAGATGATGAAGGCGCTGACGGCCATGCCTGGCTGCAACAGGCTGTCGGCCAGGATGCGCAGGGCGCCGATGTCGTCCGCTTGCAGGGCGGGCGAGGCGGCGAGGATGCGCGCGGCCATCTGGGTGCCGTTCAGGTCGCGTTCGACGGTGGCGGCGACTGCCCGCGCCGCCTGCGCCGTTTCGCTGACGACATGCTCGCGTTCGCGCGTGTAGCTTTGCGCCACGAGCAGCAGAAATACGAGCGCCGTCGGCATGACCCAGGCGAGCACCAGCCACGGCATGACCCAGGCGAGCACCAGCCATGAAATTCTTGAGCGTATCGAAGGCAAATCTTGCACCCGGAAAGCTCCCAGAATGGATGAGTCGACAGGCAGGCTCACGCTGGCGCTGGCTGACCTTGAATGAAAAGATGCTAGACGAAATTGATTGCTCTGACAAGCCTAGTTTCTGTGATGGAAAAAAGCTTGTGCAAGGTATATAGAAGAGGGGTGAGGCCCATCCCGCCGTGGCGGCGGGATGGCAATGCAGCTTACGGGACGACGGTCAGCACATCGACATCGATTTCCGGGCTTTCCATGAAGTCTTTTTCCACTTCGCCACGGATTTCCACCTGGGTCCTGGCGTCGATCTTGCGGTTCATGAAGACCTTGTCATCGATGTCCACGCGGATTTCCGCCGTGCCATCGGAGAAGGTGTATTTTTCCTTGCCCACTTTGCGCAGCAAATGGCCGCGCAGTACGACGGCCTGGTCGTCGACGGGATTTTTCAGGATGGCGGCCACGCTGCTGGGCGCGGTGGGGCCAGCCGTCGGCCCCACGTATTGGGCTTGTGCGCTGCCGGCCAGCACGGCGCTGGCGGCGGCCAGGGAGACGATGAGTTTGCGGTGCAGAGACATGGTATTCCTTTGATAGTGACGGCCTTGTTAGAAAAGCACGGCGGTGCGGGGAATGATAGCACCGGTATTGCCATAGGGTACGTTCGTCCGCACGCCGCCCGTGCTCGCCGAAAGGGAGTGCCATGGGCGCGCGCGCGCGGCAAGTGTTTCCTTGTGGTGTGTTGAAATGCGCGAAAATCAAGCCGCGGCATGTATTTTCTTTAAGAAACAACAGGTTCTGGAATAAAATACCCCCGCACGCCGCTGGCGTGCATCGTCTGAAGCATCTGTCGAGGAGCAAGCATGGCAAGGCCAGAGAAAGTCCGGCTCGGTGAAATTTTGGTGCAGCAGAAATTGCTGACAGAAGAACAGTTGGGCCAGGCCTTGACGGAACAGAAGCGCTCGGGGCGCAAGCTGGGCCGTGTTTTTGTCGAGCACGGCTTTGTCACGGAAGAGCAGATTTCGGGCGCCCTGGCGCGCCAGCTCGACATTCCCTACATCAACCTGAAGTTTTTCAACATCAATCCCGAGCTGGTGCGGCTGTTGCCGGAAACCCAGGCGCGGCGCTTTCGCGCGCTGGTGCTGGAAGACCGGCGCGAGGGCTTGCTGGTCGGCATGTCCGATCCCACCGACCTGTTCGCATACGATGAAATCTCGCGCCTGGTCAAGCGCCATATCGAGCTCGCCGTCGTCAATGAAACGGAAGTGCTGGCCGCCATCGACCGCATCTACCGCCGCACGGAGGATATCTCCACCCTGACGCGCGAGCTGGAGCAGGACCTGGGCGACGTGTCCGTCGACTTTGGCGCGCTGGCCGCCAATCCGGGCCTGGAAGAGGCGCCCATCGTCAAGCTGCTGCAATCGGTGTTCGAGGATGCCACCCAGGTGCGCGCCTCGGACATCCACATCGAACCGCAGGAAGGCCGGCTGCAGATCCGTTTCCGCATCGACGGCGTGCTGCACCTGCAGACGGAAGCGGACAGCAAGATCGCCAGTTCCCTGGCGCTGCGGCTAAAACTGATGTCGGACCTGGATATTTCCGAGAAACGCTTGCCGCAGGATGGCCGCTTCGCCATCCGCGTGAAAAACCAGCGCATTGACGTGCGTATCTCCACCATGCCGACGCAATACGGCGAATCGGTGGTGATGCGGCTGTTGAACCAGGGCGGCACGACCTTGCGCCTGGACGCCATCGGCATGCCGCCCAAGCTGGTGGAACGCTTCCGCGCCATCGTCAACCGCCCGAACGGCCTGGTGCTGGTGACGGGGCCGACGGGGAGCGGCAAGACGACGACCTTGTACTGCGCCTTGGCCGAACTCAATTCCGTGGAAAAAAAGCTCATCACGGTGGAAGACCCCGTCGAGTACCGCCTGTCCGGCATCAACCAGGTGCAAGTGAACGAGAAGATCGAGCTCAGTTTTGCCCGCGTGCTGCGTTCAGCCTTGCGGCAAGATCCCGATATCGTGCTCGTCGGCGAGATGCGCGACCAGGAAACGGCGCAAATCGGCTTGCGCGCCGCCATGACGGGTCACCTGGTGCTGTCGACCCTGCACACCAACGACGCCATCAGCACGCCGCTGCGCCTGATGGACATGGGCGTGCCGCGCTACATGGTGGGCAGCTCGCTGCAAGCCGTGCTGGCGCAGCGCCTGTTGCGCGTGATCTGTGAAAGCTGCAGCACGCCCTACATGCCCACGCCGAACGAGTACGAATGGCTGCGCCTGGAACTGGGCGAGCTGGTCGAGCGCAACCAGTATTTCCATGGCAAGGGCTGCTCGCATTGCAATGGCATGGGTTACCGGGGCCGCACGGGCGTGTACGAATTGCTGGAAATCACGCGCGCCGTGGCCGATGCCGCCAATCATGCCGATCCGTCCCACTTCATGAAGGTGGCGACGGCGCAGATGGCGGGCGACACCCTGCGCCGCCACGCCGTGCAGTTGGTGGTACAGGGCCGCACGACGGTGATGGAAGCGATGCGCATCAGCAACCAGAGCGAGGATTGAGGTGCCATTTTTCTCCTACAAGGCACGCAACGCCAGCGGCGAGCTGCTGACCGGCGTGATGGAAGGCGCCGACAGCGGCGCCGTGGCCGACCAGTTGTTTTCCACCGGTGCGACGCCGGTGGAAATCCTGGTGACCAAAAAAAATGCCGCCACCACCGGCGCCGATATCGGCTGGTGGCAAAAACTGACGGAGAAAAAAGTCAGTTCGATGGACGTGCAGCTGTTCAGCCGCCAGTTGTACACCCTGCTCAAGGCGGGCGTGCCCATCATGCGCGGCCTGGCCGGCCTGCAGGAATCGGCCATCAGCCCCGCGTTCGGGCGCATCATCAAGGATGTGCGCGAATCGCTCGACGCGGGCCGCGAACTGTCGGCCGCCATGGCGCGCCACCCCACCGTGTTTACACCGTTTTACCTGTCGATGGTGCGCGTGGGCGAAATGACGGGGCGCCTCGATGAAGTCTTCCTGCGATTGTTCGACCACCTGGAGTTCGACCGCGACATGCGCGCGCGCGTGAAGTCGGCCACGCGCTACCCCAGTTTCGTGATCGCGGCCATGCTCATCGCCATGGTGATCGTCAATATGTTCGTGATTCCCCAGTTCGTGAAGGTGTTCGCCAGCTTCAATGCCGAACTGCCCTTGATGACGCGCATCCTGATCGGCACGTCGGCCTTCATGGTGGCGTATTGGCCTTTGCTGCTGGTACTGACTATTGCCGCGATAGCTGCTTTTCGGGCCTGGTTGCGTACCGTGCCTGGCCGCTATACGTGGGATCGCTACAAGTTGAAATTTCCTATCGCCGGCAAGATCATCCTGAAAGGCACCATGGCGCGCTTCGCGCGCAGCTTCGCCCTGTCCAGCACCAGCGGCGTGCCCATCGTGCAGGCGCTGACGGTGGTGTCGCAGACGGTGGATAACGCCTATCTGTGCGCCCGCGTCGAGCAGATGCGCGACGGCGTCGAGCGCGGCGACAGCATCCTGCGCACTTCGGTGGCGGCAGGCGTCTTCACGCCGGTGGTGCTGCAAATGATCGCCGTCGGTGAAGAGTCCGGTTCGCTCGATGAGCTGATGGATGAAATCGCCCAGATGTACGAACGGGAAGTGGATTACGAATTGAAGACCTTGTCCGCGCAGATCGAACCCATCCTGATCGCCTTTCTTGGCGCCATGGTGCTGGTGCTGGCGCTGGGCATTTTCCTGCCCGTGTGGGACCTGGGCAAGGTGGCCCTGCATAAATGAAGCCGCGCATTGCGTCAAAAAACAACATCTTGGCTGGCAAGGCCAGGCAGCGTGGCTTTACCTTGTTTGAACTGGCTGTCGCCGTGTCCGTCATCGCCGTGCTGGCGCTCGTGCTGCTGGGCCGGCTGGGGGTGGTTCAGCAGGAAGCGGAGCGCGTTGCCGTGCAGCAAACGCTGCTGGCGCTGCGCGCGGGCCTGCGCATGCAGGTGCTGGAACTGTATGCGTCCGACCGGCAAAACCAGTTGCCGGCGCTGGCGGGGCAAAACCCCATCGATTGGCTGGCTGAAAAGCCGGCCAATTATTTGGGTGCATATAGCGCGCCGGAGATAGAAAAACTTCCCCAAAGTCATTGGTTTTTTGATAGAAGTAATGCAGAATTGATATATATATTAAATCGAGGCAACAGTTTCGGTGCCAGGCATTCCGAGTTGCTTCAATTCAAGGTAAGCTTGCGGCAAGCCTCCGCTACCCGGACCCAGCCCTCAAGCCCGGTTGATGCGCCCGAGGTGGCGCTGATACAGTTGGGCGAGGCGGGCGGGCTGAAATAGCTTTTTTATTCTGCGGGCAAATTTTGCCAGCATTGTTTTTTTGATTTTTTGGAGATCAGCATGAAACTGCAGTCAATTCGTCGTTTTCAACAAGGTGCTCAAGCGGGCTTTACGCTGATCGAGTTAGTCGTCGTCATCGTCATCCTGGGCATCCTCGCGGCCACCGCGATTCCCCGTTTTATCAATATGTCGGCTGACGCCCGTCTGGCGAAAGTCAACGGCGCCCGCGCCTCGGTGCAGGCTGGTGCAGCCCTGGCCCATGCGCAATGGCTGGTCAATGGTGCGGTTGCCACGGCTCCCTCGGTGCTAATGGATGGCGTTGCTGTCACTCTGGCGAACGGCTATCCTACCGCTGACGCCGCCGGCATCCTGACGGCGGCCGGCATCGGGGCACCGGATTTTAGCGTGACGGGCACGGGGCCGTTAACCATTGCCGCTGATGCCACTCATACCACCTGCTCGTTCACCTATGCGGCTGCTGCGGCCACTGCCGCGCCGGTGGTGGGTCCCACACCTACCACTGCCTCTACAAATTGTTAAGGACGTAGTTCCCGCCTGCTGCGGCCATTCGCGCCGCAGGCGATCCGCCTGGCTTGCCAGGCGTTTTTCATTCTTCCTGGCATGTTTCAGCCGGCATGCCGCTCATTGCCACAGGTGTCCACGATGCTGTCTCCAGCAGGTTTGATGTTTGCCGGACCGGCCAGCCGTGGGCGAGGCCAGCGCGGCTTCACCCTGGTCGAGCTGATCGTCGTGCTGGTGGTGGGTGGCCTGCTGGCAGCCGTCGCCATGCCGCGTTTCTTCCAGCAAGACAGTTTTGATGCGCGCAGTTTTGCCGATCAAAACGTGAGCATGCTGCGCTATGCGCAAAAACTGGCGATTGCGCAAAACCGCCCCGTCTTCGTGCAGCTCGACGGCACCCGCATCGCCCTGTGTTTCAATACTGCCTGCGACGCGGCCAATCGCGTCTTGCCGCCTGCCGGCGGCAACAGCGGCCGCAGCGCCACCCTGGCCGCCTGCGCGAATGCCACGGCGTGGCTGTGCGAGGCGGCGCCCAACAAGATCAGCTATAGCGTGCCTTTGGGCGCCGCCGCTTTTTACTTCAATGCCCTGGGCCGCCCTTACAAGTCCACTGACACCGAACCCGTCTCGACCTTTCCTGCGCGCGTCAGCATCGTCATCAGCGGCGGCGGCATCCCGCGCACCATCGTGGTCGAAGGGGAGACCGGCTATGTCCATTACTAGGAACGCCGCCATGGCGGCGCGCGGGACGGGGCAGCGCGGCGTGACCCTGATCGAGCTGGTCATCTTCATCGTGGTGGTCAGCATCGCCGTAGTGGGCCTGCTGCAAATTTTCGCCCGCACCACGGCCAGCAGCGCCGATCCGCAATTGCGCAAGCAGGCGCTGGCCATCGCGGAAGCCATGCTCGATGAGATCGAAGGGGCACGGTTTACGTTTTGCGATCCGCTCGCCGATCCGGCCGCCGATATGGCGACGAATGCCGCACCGTTTGACAGCGCCACCAATCCCACCGGCTGCAATACGCCGCAAAACGTCAGCGCGACGGTGCCTGCCGTGGGGCGGCCGTATTACAATGTCAGCGACTATGTGCGGTCCTTCAATGCTCCCGTGGTCTATGCCGCCGACGCGGCTGGCAACAGCTTTCCTGCCGGCTATGCGGTGAGCGTGGCCATCAGCCCCGACGCGGGACTGGGGCTGGCCGGCGCAGGCCTGCCTTCGGACGCCACGCCTGTCAACATGAATGTTTTGCGCATCACGGTCACCGTGACTTATGCCACGAATCAACAGCTCGTGCTGGCCGGCTACCGCACGCGCTACGCAGGCAATGCCGTCCCATGATGATTTCTTTACGCCCCCGGCAGCGCGGCTTCACCTTGATCGAACTGATCGTGGTGATCATCATCACGGCCATTGTCGCCGGCATGGTGACGGTGTTCATTCGTGCCCCCATACAAAGTTACCTGGATGTCAGCGCCCGCGCCGAACTGGCGGACGCGGCCGATTTGGCATCGCGGCGCATCACGCGCGACGTGCGCCTGGCCTTGCCCAACAGCGTGCGCGTGACGCCCGATGGCAAGTATCTGGAGTTGCTGCTGACCAAGACGGGCGGGCGCTATCTGTCGGAAGACGACAACCTCAGCGTGACGCCGGGCAATGTGCTGGCCTTTGATCCCGGCACGCCGGTGGCCAACCCGAATATGTTCACCATCGTGGGCGCCGCGCCGTCCGGCTTGCAAACCATCGTTCCCGGCGACTTTATCGTCGTCAACAATCTGGGCGAGCAGCCTCCGGTGGATGCCTATAATTGCAGCGGGCAGTGCAACCGGGCCCAGGTCGCTTCCATCAGCGGCAACGATGTCACGCTGGTCAACAACCCCTTTGTCGCGCAAACGCCTGCCATGCCTTCCCTCAGCTATCGTTTCCAGGTGGTCAGCATGCCGGTCACTTATTTTTGCGCGCCGAATGCGAACGGCACGGGCACGCTGACGCGCTATGCCGGCTACACGATCCAGGCGTCCCAGCCAGTGAACGCCGCCGCCGCGCCGCTGAACGGTGCGCCGTCAGCGGCGCTGATGGCCATGCAGGTCGCCGACTGTGACTTTTCCTTCGATACCCTGCCCAACCTCCAGCGTGGCCTGGTCAGTGTCAGCCTGACGTTGGGCGCGCCCGGCGGCAACGCGGGCCAGATCACGCTGGTGCAACAGGCACAGGTCAATAATTCGCCATGAGACTATCCCTATCCTCCATGCCGCAGCGGTGCCGGCCATGCCGCCCGGCGCGCGGCTTCAGCATCGTCACCGCCATTTTCCTGCTGGTGGTGCTGTCCGCGCTGGGCGTGGCGCTGCTCTCCATTTCCACCATGCAGCATGCCGAGTCGGCGCTGGACGTGCAGGGCGCGCGCGCCTACCAGGCGGCCCGCGCCGGCATGGAGTGGGGCGTGTACCGGCAGCGCGTCAACGGCAGTTGTGTCACCAGCAGCGATTTTGCCTTGCCGGCGAATGGCGCCCTGAACGGTTTCAGGGTCACCGTGCGCTGCACGCAGGCGGCGGGCGCATTGCCTCGTTTCCAGGTGATTGCGACAGCCTGCAACCAGCCTGTGGGCGGCATTTGCGCCACTGCCAATGCCACCAATCATCCCGATTATGTGCAGCGCGTGGTGCAGGCGGAGTTTTAAACACGCTACTCTAAAGGAACAATATGCAGGCAATCATCGCCGTATGGATAGCCGTTGTGGCCCTGCTTGCTTGCGCGCCGGTCCAGGCGGCAACCTACGCCAATACCAGTTTTGCCTACAGCTGGATCGACGCCAGCAATCATGCCAAGCTCGGCTATAACACCTCGCCCTACCGTTTCAACGGTTCCGCCGGCTGCGGTACCTCGCCGCCCATCCTCGACGACACGCTCAGCGATGCCTTGCCCATCGGCTTCAGCTTCATGTATTCGGGCGTGGCCTTCACCACCTTGCGCGTGATGACGAATGGCCGGGTGCAGTTCAATAACAATGTCACCTGCGGCTACGGCAGTCCGGTGCAGACGCTGCCGTATCCGGACAGCAGCCTGAACTACACCATGCGTATTTATGGCAATGATCTTGATCCCACCTCGAAACTGGAAGTCCCCACCTACAGTACCGCGTGCGCCAGCCGCCTGACTTGTTACGTCAGCTACGCCACCATCGGCACGGCGCCGTACCGCAGCTTCGTGGTGACCTGGAATAATGTGCCGGAATGGACCACGGGCACCAATACCACTGGCTCTTACAGCCTGCAATTGATCTTGCAGGAAAACGGCGAATTCATCTACCAGTACGGCACGGCAGTCGCAGGACCTTCCGCCAAGCTGGGGCAGATCGGCTGGCAAGCCGACAGCAACGATTACGACACGCCGCAAACCGGTTTTCCGGTCACCAATTCTGCCATCAAGTTTTACATTCCCCGTCCCGTGGTCGAGTACCGCATGGAGCAGCCCAGCTGGAACAATACGCCCGGGCAGGTGTCCGATACTAGCGGCAACGGGCGCGACGGCACGGTGCTGGGCGGCGCGCAGACGATCGCTGCCGGCCGCGTCTGCCGCGCCGCCAGTTTCCCCCTCAATACCAGCGCCGCCGCCATCGATGCGGTCGACAGCGGGCTGTCGGTGCCCGGCACCATGGGCGGCGCTGGCACCATCACCTTCTGGTACAAGGCCAATACGGCCTGGTCCGGCAGTGGCACGCGCGATGCGCAACTGCTCGACGCCACGCAGATGAACAACGAGTGGTTTTTTCTCGTGCGGCGCAGCACGGGCGCCCTGCGCTTCGTCATCACGGACAGCCTGGGCACCGTGCGCGTGGTCGAAACGGCGGCCAATAGCGTACCCGCCGGCACCTGGAAGCATATCGCCGTGAGCTGGAGCTTCAATGCGCTGGCGGCAGCCAATAGCGACCGCCTGCGCATCTACGTCGATGGCGTGTTGCAAAAGGAGTCGGCGTTTACTACCGCGGCGGTGGTCTCGCCGCGTATCGGCAGCCTGTTCATTGGCGACAATCGCAGCGCGGTGACGGGACAGAACGGCAGCGGCAATTCCACCGATGGCGCCATCGACGAATTGCGTGCCTATAATTATGAGGGCGGCCTGGCGCTGGTGCAGCGCGACCAGAATCTCAGCCAGGCCGGCTGCCTGAACCATTATGCGGTGACGAATACGGGGTCGGGCCTGACGTGTCAGCAAAGCACGGTCACAGTCACGGCGCATGACGTCAATCACAATAATATCGTGATGCCGAACAACACCACGCAAATCCAGCTGAGTACCTCGAACGGCATCGGCGACTGGGCCCTGATCGCGGGCTATGGCGTGCTTTCCAATGGCACGCTGAACGACGGCGTGGCGACCTATCTGTTCAACGGCGAGTACCAGGCCGTGTTTGGCCTGAGCAGCGGCACGGCAGCCACCGTCAGCGTGAATGTGACGGATGGGCAGTTCACGGAGCAGGAAGACCAGTCGCTGGTGATCAAGGCGTGCGCGGTGGCGCGCTTCAACGCCTGCGAGGCAACCTCGTCCCGTTGCGTGCCCAGCACCAGCAGCCTGACCTATGCGCGCCTGAATACCAAGCTGGCCGACACGGCCTTCAAGCTCGACCTGGTCAAGCTGAAGACCGATGCCAGCCTGGAAACGACGTTCGCTGGCGCGGCCACGGTGGATTTGCTGGTCAATACCGCCACCGGCGTCACGCTGGGGGCGAATAACTGCCCGCTCACTCAGACGGCGGTCATTCCGCTGGGCCTGGTGGCATTCACGGCCGGCTATTCGAGCGCCAATGTGAGCATCCCTGCCACCGCCATCAGCGCCGTGGCGCCCAAGTACAGCGCCTACCGCGATGTGCGCGTGCGCGTCACTTGCACCGCGGCCGTGTGCGGCACGGCCAATGTCGGTTGTTCGACCGATAATTTCGCGGTGCGTCCACAGCAGTTCACGCTCAGTTCCAACATGAGCAACAGCGCCCTGAGCGGCACGCCCAGCCTGGCGGCGGGCGCCCAGTTTACCCTTGGCGCTGCCGCGGCGGCCGGCTATGACGGCACGCCGCTGGTCGACAATTCCCTGGCCGGCCAGAAAATCACCGGCTTCCTCAGTGTCACCGACTACACCGACCGCCTCGCGTCGGCCTCGAATGCCAGCCCGTTTCCGTTGGGGCAGGCAGTACTCGCCAGCGGCCTGGCCAGCAACAGCGGCGTGACATACGGCGATGTCGGCACCTTCCGCATGCTGCCCGAGGCGGTGCTCGACAATGCCTACACCAGCGTCGACCAGCCTGGTGACTGCGTCATCGGCAGCAGCAGCAATACAGCCGTGAATGGCAAGTTCGGCTGCAATATCGCCAACCAGGCGCAAAGCCCGGCCCCCGTCTTTGGCCGCTTTTTCCCTGACCACTACGCGCTCACGGGCGCGCTGACGGCGGCCTGCGGCGATTTCACCTACATGGGACAGCGCGAACTGGGCGTCGTGCTGGGCGCGACGGCATTGAGCAAGGGCAGCCAGCTTCTGGCGCGCTATGGCAGCGCCTATCCCGGACTCGCCAGCGTCAGCGTGGGCGCCGGCAATGCCGGCGCGGCACTGTCCATCGGCCGCCTGGCGCCAGCCTTGCCCGCCTTTGCCTGGAACCAGGGGCGCAGCGGGCGTTCCTATAGCACCGATGGTGGCGCGTATGCCGCCGGCAGCACGCAAGTGGTGGTGGCAGGCAGCGGCGGCCTGTCGGCGGGCGAACTGATCAAGTTTGGCGGCGACGCCGCCATCTATACGGTGCAGGCCGGGACTGCCGGCGCGGGCAGTATTACGCTCGCCGCGCCTGGCCTGCAGCAGGCGATTCCCAGCGGCGCGACCGGCATCACGGTACTGCACAGCTTTGACCGGCTGGCCAGCGGCCAGGATGGCCCGTACGACGATTTTTCGCTGCTGGTGGGCATCAGCGACAGCGACGGCGCGCTCATTTCCAGCGTGAATGGCCTGGCGGTCGCACCCGCCGCCAGCGTCGCCATCGGCGATACCCGGCTGCGTCATGGCCGCCTGCGCATCAACAATATGTATGGCTCGGAACAGCGTGCGCTGCTGGTGCCCCTGCTCGCGCAATACTGGAACGGCAGCGCGTATGCCGCCAATACGCTGGACAATTGCACGGCCCTGTTGCGCAATACTTTCGTCTTGAAGGATTATCTCAACCTGACGGATGTGCAGTTGCCCGCAGCGAGCACCTTGCCGCTCGACAGTGGCTTGCTGCAGCATGGCGGCGGCAGCGTGCTGATGGCTAAACCCGCCGCACCCTTGAAGAAAAAAGGTACGCTTACGCTACAGTCGCTGATACCGTACCTGCCGGGACAGGCGCGCGAAACCATAGGCGCATTCAAGAGCGAGCCGATGTTCTTCATGCGCGAAATATATTGAAGGGCGCGTGATTTTCCGGCACGTCGTGACAATCGTGATGTTTTCCTGAAAATATGTTGTCAATTATTTCTTTTTTAGCCTGTTCATACCTGCTATGAATTAAAATTGATTCAATGCATCATTCGGACGGCACCGCTGTCGTCGCATTTCATTCTCTGGATCGGTGGCATGGGTTTATTCGCAAAAGCAAAAAAACACGAGGGTTGGCTGGCGACATCATTTTCAGCGGAAGGTGTGTGCGCTGCCGTGGTCAAGCGGCGCGCGGACGACAAGCCGCTGGTGCAGGCGGCGGTCATGTATCCTGGACGCAAGCCGCTGGCCGTGGCGACCCTGGAAAAAATGAATCGCGATATGCATGCCCAGTCTTATCGCAACACCACGTTGCTCGGCGCGGGCGAGTATCAGATACTGACGCTCGACGCGCCAAACGTGCCGCCGGAAGAGCTCAAGACTGCCGTCCGCTGGCGCCTGAAGGACATGCTCGACTTTCCGGCGGCGGACGCCACCGTCGACGTCATCGATATTCCAGCCGACAAGAACGGGCCGGGACGCGCGCAATCGCTGCTCGCCGTCGCGGCGCGCAACAATGCCGTGGCCCAGCGCCAGGCGCTATATGGTGAAGGCAAGATCACCCTGTCGGTCATCGATATCCCGGAAATGGCCCAGCGCAATATCGCGGGCTTGATGGAAACGCCGGGCCGGGGCCTGGCCATGCTGTCTTTCGATGGCGAAGGGGGGCTGTTGACCGTGACCTTCGATGGCGAACTGTACCTGGCGCGCCGCATCGACGTGAGCGTGGCGCAGCTGGCCGATACCAGCGACGCCCAGCGGCAGCAGTATTACGACAGGATCACGCTGGAATTGCAGCGTTCCTTTGACCATTTCGACCGTCAATTCCATTTTATTTCCGTTGCCAGGCTGGTCCTGGCGCCGACCGGCAGCGACGGCCTGCATGCTTACCTGGCGGACAATTTGTACATGCCGGTCGAGGCGCTGGATCTCGCGGCCCTGTTGGATTTTTCCAGGGTGCCGGACCTGTTGAGCGCTGCCGGCCAGGCGCGCTTTTTCCTGGCCCTGGGTGCGGCCCTGCGGCAGGAGGAGACCCCAGCGTGAGCCAGCAAATCAATCTGTTCAACCCGGCGTTTGAAAAACGCAAGCAGGCGCTGTCGGCGCTGGGCTTGCTGCAGGGCCTGGGGCTGCTCCTTGCCGTCAGTGCCGCAGTGGTCTGGTTCGGCGCGCGCCAGGTGGCCGCGCTGGAGCGGACGGCGGCCGACGCCAAGGTCGTGCTCGATGCGCGCGAGGCGCGGCGGGCGGATGTGTTCGCGCGCTTTCCCGTGCCCGGCAAGGACCCGCTGATCGCGGGCGCGCTGGGCCAGGCAGAGGCTGACCGCAGCGCCTTGCTGGAAGCCGGGCAAATTCTGCAGGGCGGCGAACTGGGCAATACACACGGCTATGCCGATTATTTCCGCGCCTTCGCGCGCGCCAGGGTCAATGGTTTGTGGCTGACGGGAGCGAGCATCGCCGGCGCCGGCAAGGAGATCGGCTTGCAGGGGCGCGTCGTGCAGCCGGACTTGCTGCCCCGGTACATCAGCGCCTTGTCCAGGGAATCGGCGTTGCAGGGCAAATCGTTCGCGCGCCTGGACATGGACACCGCTCAGCTTCCTGCCCAGGCCGCCGTGTCGGCGCCGGCCGCTGCCGTGGCAGCACCGGCGCCGCGCTTTATCGAATTCAGTTTGCAATCGTCGGCGGCACCCGCCAGCGGCGCAGGGGCGGTCAAGCAATGAAACAGCAATGGCAACAATTTGCGCTGAAATTTGATGCGCTCAGCGTGCGCGAACGGATCCTGGTCTTTGGCGCCAGTGCCGCACTGCTGATTTTCATGCTTGTGTATCTGGTCGTCAATCCGCAGTTGGACAAGCGCAAGGCGCTGGCCGACACGATTGCCCAGCGGCAGCAGGCCGTCGCCGCCATCGATGCCGAGATGGCGCAAAGGATGGCCGCGCATGCGGGCGACCCCAACTTGCAGGACCGCATCCGGCTCGAACGGATCAGGCAGGAAGTCCAGCAGATGCGGCAGGCCCTGCAATCGACGCAAAACGGCCTGGTGGCGCCCGAGCGCATCGTGCCGATGCTGCAGCAATTGCTGAAACAGCAGGCCAACTTGCGCCTGGTGTCGCTGGCCACCTTGCCATCCGGCGCCATGGGGCAGGGCGGCCATGTCGCCAGCAAGGCGGCGGCGTCCGCACCTGCCGCCGCGCCTGCCGGGCAGTCGCCAGCGGACGCCGAGCCGGCGAAGGCGCCGGCCGTGCTATACCGTCATGGCGTGGAAATCGTCTTGCGTGGGAATTATCTGGATATGGTGAATTATATGGATGCCGTGGAGGCCATGCCGTCCCATGTGTTCTGGGGCAAGCTCAATATGCAAGTCGAGCAGTACCCGAATGCCACGCTGAGCCTGACCTTGTACACGCTCAGCCTGGACGAGAAATGGATCGCACTGTGATGCGCGTCCGTCGTTGCGTGCTCCTGGCGGGCGCGCTGCTGGCCTTGGCGCCGGGGGTGTTTGCCCAGGCGCTGGCCGATCCCACGCGGCCGCCCGATGCGGCGCCTGTCCTCGGTAGTGCGGCCTCTGCCGGTGCGGCGCGGCCGCAGCTGCAATCGGTGCTGATTGCCAGTCGGCCTGGCGGGCGGCGCCTGGCCGTGATCGATGGCCGCAGCGTGCGCGCGGGTGACAAGGTGGGCGGTGCAGTCGTCGTCAGCATAGGCGAAGCGAGCGTGGTGCTGCGGCGCGGCAAGACCCTGGAAACGCTGCGGCTGTATCCGCAGACGGTCGACGCAAATGATGCAATGCATGTACGAAGGAAACAGGTTCATGTCACCCAATAAACACAAGGCGGGAATGCGGAAGATATTTGAAATAAGCAAGCGGGCAAGCGTCCTGGGACTTGCTGCGGGTTTGTGCGCCTGCAACGTCGCGCCCGTGAAGCGCGACACCTACAATGCGATCAAGGAGCAGGTGGCAGGCGCAGTGGCCACCACCAGCCCGGCGGCGCAGTCGGCAGCGGTGGAAAATGCGCTGCTGCCGCTGGCGTCCGCGCTGGCCGCGCAGTTGCCCAAGGCGCGCGGCGTGCTGGACGAGCGTTTCAATGTCGCGTTCAACAACGTCCCGGCACGCCAGTTCTTTCACTCGCTCGTCAACGGCACGCGCTACAACATGCTCGTGCATCCGGATGTGCAGGGTAATATTTCCGCCAACCTGAAAGATGTGACGCTGTTCGAGGCGCTCGACGCCGTGCGCGAGATGTATGGCTATGATTACAAGGTCGATGGCACGCGTATTGCGATTCGGCCCCTGACCATGCAAACCCGCATGTTCCAGGTCAATTACCTGACGGGCAACCGCAAGGGCACGTCGAATTTGCGCGTCTCATCGACATCGGTGGGGAATGCCGGTCCCAGCAATAACCAGTCGGGGCAGTCCAGCCAGCAGAGCCAGCCGCAGCAGCCCGGTCAGCCAGGTCAGCCCGGCAGCCAGGTGGCGCTCGATAGTTCCAACCTGAGTACCACGTCCGACAGCAATTTCTGGGTCGAACTGAAGGAATCGCTGGGCGCCATCATTGGCGGTACGGCCGACGGCCGCAAGGTGGTGATCAGCCCGCAGTCCGGCGTCGTCGTCGTGCGCGGCATGCCCGACGAATTGCGCGCCGTTGACCTGTACCTGAAGGCGACGCAGCTGTCGGTGGACCGCCAGGTGATCCTGGAAGCCAAGATTCTCGAAGTGGAACTGAACGATAATTTCCAGACCGGCATCAACTGGGCCTCGTTTGCCTCCATCAAGAGCGGCCACACGAACCGCATCTCGACGGGCTTCATCCAGCCGGGCGGCACCCTGGCGCCGCTGCCGTTCAACGGCGGCCAGCCGCCAAACATGACGAATGGCAACGGTTTGACGGCCAGCAGCGGTTTTGGCTTGAGCTCGGCGGCCACGGCGGCCGGCTCGATGTTCGGCCTGGCCTTCCAGACCGCCAACTTTGCCGCCATGATTACCTTCCTGGAATCGCAGGGCGCCGTGCACGTGCTGTCGAGCCCGCGCATCGCCACCATGAATAACCAGAAGGCCGTGCTGAAGATAGGCACGGACGAATTCTTCGTCACCGGCGTGAGCACCACCGTGACGTCGACCGGCACCGCGGGCGGCACCACCTCCAGCCCGAACGTCACCCTGCAGCCCTTCTTTTCCGGGGTGGTGCTGGACGTGACGCCGCAGATCGACGAGCAGGGCAATATCATCCTGCACGTGCATCCGTCCGTCAGCCAGGTCACCACCGTCAACAAGCAAATCGACCTGGGCAGCGCCGGTTCGCTGAAATTGCCGCTGGCCGCCTCCAGCACCTCCGAGATGGACAGCATGGTGCGCAGCCAGGATGGACGCATCGTCGCCATCGGCGGCCTGATGCGCCAGGCCACCACCTCGGACCGCTCGCAAGTGCCGGGCGCGGGCGACATTCCCGTGCTGGGCGCCTTGTTTCGCAACACGGGACAGGTGATACAGAAGCGCGAACTGGTGGTGCTGATCAAGCCCACCATCGTCGAGGGCGCCAACAGCTGGAACGAGGACTTGCTCGATTCAGGCAAGCGCATCGAGGCGCTCGACCCACGCCGCCCATCGGAGCTGCGCTAAATGTACCAGGCCCATTTCGGCTTGCGCGAGGTGCCGTTCGGCCTCACGCCCGATACCAGTTTTTTCTTCAACGGCCCGCAGTCGCAAAAGGCGCTCAACACCTTGCTGGTGGCGGCGCGCAATGGCGAGGGCTTCATCAAGATCACTGGCGAAGTGGGTACTGGTAAGACCTTTTTGTGCCGCAAGTTCATGCAATCGCTGGGGCCGGATTTCGTCACGGCCTACATCCCGAATCCGAACCTGCCGCCCCGTTCGCTGATCAGGGCCTTGGCGGACGACCTCGATGTGCTGCTGGAGAAAGATGCTGATCAGCATCAGCTCCTCAAGTCGCTCAACTTGCGTTTGCTCAACCTGGCGGCGCAGGGCAAGCGCGTGCTGCTGTGCCTGGATGAAGCGCAGGCGATTCCCGTCGACAGCCTGGAAGCCTTGCGCCTGCTGACGAACCTGGAAACGGAAAAACGCAAGCTGCTGCAAATCGTGCTGTTCGGCCAGCCCGAGCTGGACGTCAAGCTGGCCCTGCCGGAAATCCGCCAGCTGACGCAGCGCATCACTTTTCACTATCACCTGGGGCCCTTGTCGCGCGACGACGTGGATTTTTATGTGGCGCACCGCCTGCGCGTGGCCGGTTTCGATGGCGCGCGCCTGTTCAGCCGGGGCGGCGTGAGCAAGCTGTACAAGGCTTCCGGCGGCATCCCGCGCCTGATCAACATCATGGCGCACAAGGCGCTGATGGTGGCGTACGGCGAAGGCCGGCAGCAGGTCAGCGGACGCCACGTGGCGCTGGCCGCCAGCGATACCCTGGCCAGCAAGCCGCGCCGCTTCTGGCAACGGCCATGGCCTTGGCTGGCTGGCACCGGCGTGCTGGCCGCCGCCTGCGGCGTGAGCTGGACCTTATTGAACCGATGACGAAGATGAGCCTGTAGATGAGCCTGATTAACAAGATGTTGCAAGACCTCGATGCGCGCGGCACCCCCGATGGGCGTGGCGACGCGGCCGGCATCCGCTCCGTGCCCGAACGCGAGCGGGGCGTCTCGCGCGCGCTGGTCTTCGGCGGCGCGGCCGGTCTGACGGCAGCGGCCATCGCCCTGGGCTGGGTGTACTGGAAGCGCCCGCCCGTGCCGCCCGTGCTGGTCAGCGTGGCCAACACAGCGCTGCCGGTGGCGGCACCGCTACCCGTGCCGGTATCTGTACCTGCACCTGCGGCTGCGCCAGTCGCTGCGCCGCTGCCGGTCGCCACGGCGCCGGTGGCACCCGAGCCGGTGTTGCCGGCCGAGGAGACGGTCGCGCCAGCCAAGCTGCGTGCTGCTGAAATGCGCCGCATCACGGACAAGCCGGCCAGGCCTGCCGTGGCGCCCGTGCTGAAGACGCCAGCGCCCGCTGCCAGCGAACGCATCCTTGACGGCAAACAAGTCACGCCGCAGCAGCGCGTGGAGAATGACTACCGGCGCGCGCTGGGCCTGTTGCAGGATGGCCGCGTCTCGGAAGCGCTGGCCGGCTTGCAGCAGACCCTGCAGCTGGACCCGCGCCACCAGGGCGCGCGTGAAACACTGGTGCGCCTGCTGCTCGAAGCGCAGCGCCCCGACGATGCGGCGCGTCAATTGCAGTTGAGCTTGGCGCTGGACCCGAAACAGCCGGCGCAGGCGATGATGCTGGCCCGCTTGCAGCTGGATAAAGCCAACGGCGGCGCGGCCGCCCTCGATACCCTCATGCGCAGCTTGCCGTACGCCGCAGACAACGGCGAATACCATGCCTTTCTGGCCGCCGTGCTGCAGCGCGAGCAGCGCTACCGCGAAGCGTCCGAACACTATCAGCTGGCCCTGCAGGCGGCGCCCGACAACAGCGTCTGGTGGATGGGCCTGGGGATAGCATTGCAAGCCGACAACCACCCGGCCCAGGCGCGCCAGGCGTTCGAGCGGGCCAAGGGTTTGCAAACCCTGTCGCCCCAGTTGCAGGCGTTTGTCGAGCGCAAGCTGGTGCAGCTGACGGCGGCGACTGCCAAATAAGCGCTGGCCGAGCGCACCACTTTCACCTCCGCCGCAAGCGACATCGCAGGCTGTGGGGATGGACTTGTACCACATGACTGAAGCGGATGATTCCGCAAACAAGATGACCACTGCCTGGAAATTCCACGATGCTCCCAACACTGCCTGCTTCACGACCACGGAAGTATTGAACGGTGCTCCCATCGTGCATGTCTCCCATGATTACGAAGGGGATTGGCAATTTTACGGCGCGTCCGATGCAACGGCGTCGAGTTCGGCCAAGATCGCCAGTCTGGCTGGTCTGATCGGCACGAATGACTTGCTGGCAGACCTGCATGACCTGCCCTATGGCTGGAGCGCGCAATGGAATGCTGGCGCGGGAAACTGGGAACGTTTCAAGGACCATCCATTTCCCTCGTTTGCCGAGCAAGGCTATTACCTGGAAGACGCCATCTGGCTTGCCCAGTACTTGACAGATATCCGGCCTCCGCCCGCGGAAGTGCGCGAGCAACTGGCCATCGGCACGTGCGTGAAACTGGTTTTTCGCTTCGCCGCCGAAGATGATGCGCGCGGTGATGGCCAGTGCGAAAGAATGTGGGTGCAAGTGACCGGTATCGATGAAGTGGAAGGCTGCTACACCGGCAGCATCGAGAATGATCCACAGCATACGGCGGCCAAATACGGCGACCTTATCGCGTTTCATCCCCTGCATGTGGCAGACCTTGCTCGTGAACAGGCATGAAAGGAAGCGCCGTGCGACATGAATGCGAAGGTGCCTGTTTCCTTACCGCAGGCCTGCTCATTGCGGTGTGCTTTTTTTCCAATGGCGCTTTGGCTGCCCCTGCCAGCTACGCTCTGGACAATACGGAAGTGCGCGACATCCGGGCGCAAGCCCTGAAGCGAGACTATCAGGTATATGTCGCCTTGCCCGATTCCTATCGGCAGGGAAATAAGCGCTATCCGGTGCTGTTCGTGGTCGACGCCAATTATGCGTTCGCCATCGTGCGCAATATCGCGCAGCGCCTGAGCAAGCATGCCGGGATGGAAGAAGTGGTGGTGGTCGGCCTGTCGTACGCCAACGGCGATGGCGGGGTGTACAGCCGCCGCCGCGACTATACGCCCACCACGCCGCGCAAGCACGACTACCGCTCGGACATGCCGGGGCGGCAACCGGCGTTTGGCGAAGCGAAGGCATATGGCCAGTTCATCTCGGGCGAGGTGTTTCCCTTCATCGCCAGCAACTATCGCGTGAACATGCAGCGCAAGGTGTTTATCGGCCATTCCTACGGCAGCCTGCTGGGCCTGCAATTCCTGCTGACGGAACCGCGCACCTTCGAGCACTACATCCTCGGCAGCCCGTCGCTGTGGTACGACGCCGGCGTCATGTTCGAGCGCGAGCAGGCGTATGCCGCCAGCCACAAGGATTTGCCCGCGTCCGTGTTCTTCGGCATCGGCGGCCTGGAGAAGTTGGCGCCAGGCAAGAAGCGTTCGCGTTCGGAGGAAGATGCTGACATGCTGGCGGACTTGCGCGAGTTCGATGGAAAACTGACATCGCGCAAGTTCCCGAATTTGAACACGCGCTTGCGCGTCTTCGAGGACGAGGACCACGCGAGCGTGTTTCCGTTTGTGCTGACGCATGGCTTGCGGGCGTATTTGAAAGCATCACAGTGAGCATCCCGATGCGGCAATGGCGAGCGTGCAATCGAGGCGGCGAAATGGCATTTCAATCCCCCAATTCAGCAGTTTGTCGCACTGGCATGTGCCAGAAAATGGCAATCGGATAGCATACAGTGGGCTTCCTCATGATGAGTTGGCCGCAAGCGAGTGTTCGATACTGGCGCTGCCGCAGTCATCAACGAATGCTTCTCCATGACCTCGACCTGGATGAAATACGCATGAAATTGACCCTTTCACCTATTCTTGCTACCTGCCTGTTTGGCACCTTGGGCGCGATCGGTGGTGCGCAGGCGGCTCCCATCGATGCCGAACTGCTGGCTTTGGTGCAGCGCCATGCACAGGCGCAGAATAATTTTGATCAAGTCGCCTTGAAAGCCACCACGGCCGAGAATTATGTGGAAATATCGCCAGTCGGTGAGGTGGACGGGCGTGAAAAAATGCTCTCCTTCTATGCGCCGGAGCAGAAACGGCCGAGTCCTCAACTGCAGGTCGATGAGCCGGTGGTGCGTCTTTTTGGCGATACGGCGCTCATCTCGGCACGGCTGTCCTACCGCGTCAATCAGGACGCGGCTGCCCGTACCTTCGCCCTGCGCGCCGGGTATGTGGCTCGGCTTGTCGACAAGCAATGGCTACTGGTCAGCGCACAGTACACCGGCATCCGTCCACCGAAACCGTGAGCTGACATTTGGTCTGACACCGGCCTTGCCCAGAGAGGCTACAACCTTGCCTCATCCCCCCACACATTGCGCATGCTGAAATGCACGCCCGCATCGTCTTCATGCAGCGACGAAACGATGGCGAACTGGCTGTCGCCCGTGTCGCGCGGCCTCATCTGCGATAGTTCGGCGGCAGCCAGTGGCGCGCCCAGCGCGTCGCTGAGCGGATGCACGTGGGCGGCGCCCCGTTGTGTGACGACCCCCAGTTCGCCGCTGCGCAGGCGCACCAGGGTGCCGGGCGGATATTTCCCCAGCAGCTTGACGAACTGTTCGCCCAGCAAGGGGTCGATGGGCAGGTTCTGGTCGAGGAAGATGTGCTGCAGCGCCTGGTCGGGCACGATGGAGCGCCGGTAGTTGCGCGCCGAGACGCGGGCGCAATAGCGGTCGGCCAGGCCGATCAGCTTGGCATTTTGCAGGATTTCATCGGCCGTGCGCCCCTGCGGGTAGCCGCTGCCATCGTCGTTTTCATGGTGCAAGAGCACGCAACTGAGCCATTCCTCGTCATCGACGCCGGCGCAGCGCAGCAATTCCGTGCTTTCCTGCGGATGCAGGCGCACGATGCGCATTTCTTCGTCATTCAGGGGGCCGCGCCGGTCCTGGAAGCTGTCGTGGTGGCGCAGCATGCCCACGTTCATGGTCAGCGCGGCGGCACCGATCAGTATTAGTTCATCGTGGGACTTGTGCATGCTGCGCCCCACCAGCATGGCCAGCAAGGCTGTTTCGATGCAGTGGCGCACGGTGTAGGTGCCGGCGATCTGGTTGAGCAGGATGCTGGCCAGCGCGATGTCGGCATCGTGCTCGAGTGCGCGCAGCAGGTCGCGGGCGATGTCGCGCACGTCGCGCTCGGCATTGCTTTCGCTGCGCAAGTCCAGCAGCAGGCGTTCCAGACGCTGCGCCGCCTCATTGAACAAACGCAAGACGGACGGCCGTTCGGGCGTGCCGACGTACAGGCCCAGCTGCAGCAAGCGGCCCAGTTGCGCGCCGTCCGTGATGATCTGCCCCTTGCGCAGTTGCGGGCCGGCACTATGGTCAGCCAGAAACAGATCCCAGGGCAGGGGTTCGCCGGGAACCAGGTCGGCCGGGCCGATGCGACGCTGTACCATGCTGTCATCCTTTGCTCCGCCGTGGCGAAGCCATGCTCAGTGCTCGGTTAAATGCTGCGCAGGCGCTCCAGCGCCAGGCGCAAGGTGTCATCCTGCTTGGCAAAGCAGAAACGCACGATGCCCGATTCCTTGCCCTGCGCATAAAACGCGGAGACGGGGATGGCAGCGACCTTGATTTCCATCGTCAGCCATGCGGCGAACTGCGCTTCGGTCTCTTGCGAAATGGCATCGTAGCGCACGCACTGGAAATACGTGCCGTCGGCCGGCAGCAGGGTAAAGCGGCTGCCCGCCAGGCCTTCGCGGAACAGGTCGCGCTTGCGCTGGTAAAACGCGGGCAAGTCGAGGCAGGGCTGCGCGTCCGCCATATAGCTGGCGATGCCGTGTTGCATCGGCGTGTTGACGGTAAACACGTTGTACTGGTGCACCTTGCGAAATTCCGCCGTCAGGGCCGCGGGCGCTGCCACATAGCCCACTTTCCAGCCCGTCACGTGATACGTCTTGCCGAAGCTGGAAACGATGAAGCTGCGCGCCGCCAGTTCGGGGTGGCGCGCGAGCGATTCATGGCGCACGCCGTCATACACCATGTGCTCGTAGACTTCATCGGACAAAATTAATATTTGCGTGCCGCGCACGATGTCGGCCAGCGCCGCCACGTCGGCCGGGCGCAAAATGGTGCCCGTCGGATTATGCGGCGTATTGATGATGATCAGGCGCGTTTTTGCGCTGACGGCGGCGGCCAGGGTGTCCCACGGCACGCTGTAGCCGGATTCTCCCACCTGCATGGAGACCAGCACGGGCACGCCGCCGGCCAGCGCGATGGCCGGCAGATAGCTGTCGTAGGCCGGTTCGATGACGATGACTTCGTCGCCCGGATGCACGCAGCATAAAATGGCCGTGGTGAGCGCTTGCGTGGCGCCGGCCGTGACGGTGATTTCCGTGCCGGCATCGTAGCTGTGGCCGTACAGGCTGGCGACCTTCGCGGCGATGGCCTCGCGCAAGGGGGCGGCGCCCGTCATCTGCGGGTACTGGTTGTGGCCGGCGCGCATGGCGTCGCTGACGAGATCGACCAGGGCCGGGTCGCAATCGAAGTCGGGAAAGCCCTGGCCCAGGTTGACGGCGCCATGCTGGGCCGCCAGGCTGGACATGCGGGTAAACACGGTGGTGCCCACCAGAGGCAGGCGCGAGGTCAGGGTGGGAGTCGTGTAGGGCAGGGACGGGCTGTTCATGAACGGTAGGGTCGCGGTGCGCAAAGTGGAATCGTGTCCCATTCTAGCGCAGCGCGACCCGTTGCGTGTGGGGCTTTGGCGGCTCAGCCCGGCAATGCCCAGCCTTCCGGCAGCATGATCTTGAACATGCCGGCCTTGGCCGTCTTGCGGGCCAGTTTCAGCAGCGCCTTGTCTTTGGTGATGAGGATGTCGGCGTTGGCGTCGCGCGCCAGTTCGAGGAATTTCTGGTCATCCCTGTCCGTGCAGACGGGCAGGCGCACGCCGGAGACGGGCGGGGCCACGACGCTGATGTGGGCGTCGAAGCGGGCGGCGGCGACGGCGCGGCTGGCTTCATCGAGCGGCAAATGTTTGTAATGCAATACGACCAGATATTCCGCGCGGCAATCTTCGCGCGTGATGGCGTGCACGGCGCCGCTTTCCATGGCCGCCAGCAAGCCCGCCCAGCGCGGGTCGTTGAAGACGAACAGGTCGAGGCAAACGTTGGTGTCGAGGACGAGTTTTTGTGGAGCAGGTATCATGTCGGCAATTCTATTCTGTAGTGATAATTTATGTTGATCGTGCTTTCGCCCGCCAAGAGTCTCGACCTGGAGACGCCGCCAACAACCACGTTGCACAGCACCCCCGATTTTCTCGACCATTCCTTTCAACTCATCGAACGCATGCGCCAGTTCTCGCCCGCCGAAGTGGGCAGCCTGATGGGCATTTCCGATGCCTTGTCGGCCCTCAACGTGGCCCGCTACGCCTCCTGGACGCCGCAGTTGACCGATGCGCACCAAGCCATCATGGCCTTCAATGGCGACGTGTACACGGGCTTCGGCGCGCGCAGCCTGCAGCCCGAGCAGCTCGACTACGCCCAGTCGCGCGTGCGCATTTTATCCGGGCTGTACGGCTTGCTGCGCCCGCTGGACCTGATCCACCCGCATCGCCTGGAAATGGGTACGCGCTTGTCGACCGCGCGCGGCAAGGATTTGTATGCCTTCTGGGGCGATACCATCACCAATCGCCTGAACCGCACGGCAAAAGAGCAGGGTGCGAAAGTGCTGGTCAATCTTGCTTCCGAGGAATATTTCAAATCCGTCAAGCCGCGCCAGCTGGACGTGCCCGTCATCGCGCCCGTGTTCGAGGACTGGAAGAACGGCAAATATAAAATCATCTCGTTCTATGCCAAGCGCGCGCGCGGCATGCTGGCCCGCTACGCGGCCGTCAACGCCATCCGCGACCCTGAACAGCTGAAACAGTTCGACGTCGATGGCTACGCGTATGTGCCCGAAGCGTCGAATGATAAAAGCTGGGTGTTTCGGCGCAAAGTAGCGGAATAAGTAAAAAAACCGGGCTAGCCCGGTTTTTTATTGCAGCTTACTGCCAGAATTTCCACCACTTGCGTTCCTTGTTCACCCCTTCCGGGCTGAGGAATGCGGTGTTCGGGTAGTTCTTGGTCAACACGCGCAAGGTGTCGTCGCGCAGGTCGGTCAAGCCCAGCTTGTCATACGAGCGGTACATGATGAACAGCGCTTCTTCGATGGCGGGCGAAGCGGCAAAGTCGCTCACCGTCGTTTGCGCGCGGTTGGCGGCGGCCAGGTAGGCGCCGCGGCGGTAGTAATACCGCGCCACGTGGACTTCGTATTTCGCCATGGCGTCGATCAAATAGTTCATGCGAGCCAGCGAATCGGGCGCATATTTACTATTTGGAAACTTGTCAACCAGTTGCTTGAAGGCCGCAAACGCTTCGCGCGTGGCTTTCGGGTCGCGTTCGGTCGGGTCTTGCTCGTACAGGAAGTTCAGGAAGCTGATCTGGTCGTTAAAGCTGATCAGGCCACGCAAGTAGTACATATAATCTACATTGGCGTGGTTCGGATGCAACTTGATGAAGCGTTCGACGGCAGCCAGTGCCTGAGCCTGGTCTCCCGCCTTATAATACGCGTAAGCGATCTCCATCTGCGCTTGCAGAGCATAGTTGCCGAAAGGATAGTTAGCCTCCAGCTTCTGGAACAGGCCGATTGCAGCTTCATAGTGCTGCCCGGCCATTTCTTCACGCGCCTCCGAGTATAATTTCGTAACGGACCAGTTTTTGGTCTCATCCACTTTTTCAGGCAACAAGCTGCAAGCGGACATGCCGAGCAGAACGACTGAAGCGACTACCAACGATAATTTTTTTTGCATGACGTTTTGCAAGAAGGTTTTAACCAAGATTTTACAATAGGCTGATTATAGCCGATGGGAATGCTGTGATATTAACT